>Ga0308419_1001623_pt1 | contig 14994 bp, 16 predicted proteins | sample HotsprSampleMS50_FD_203674 | JGI IMG/M metagenome (GOLD analysis project Ga0308419, IMG submission 203674) | Hot spring phototrophic mat microbial communities from Mushroom Spring, Yellowstone National Park, Wyoming, United States - 20090730_MS50 ... | reverse complement strand
CCGTCTGCCATTGCCATCATCACCGCAGTACGCAAAAAGTCCTGCCTGACTTTGGTATCTTCTCCTAGGGCGATCGCCAATTCTTCTGCAGAAATGGGCTGGCTTATGGCTACCTCAGGTGAGCAGTGATGGTTGGAGGCAAAATCGGCAAATAGCTGGCGTTCTGTTTCGCTGAAGTCTCCGTCTGCCAGCGCTACCCGCATCAGTCCCCTGAGCCAGGCGGAGATTTGGGTTTGAGTGTAGGTTTGCATAGACTAAGGCACAGCACTATCATTGCCTAGGATTTATTTTAGCCCAGTTGGGGAAAGGCATAGATCAACTTTTTGCCTTGAGGCGCTCGATTTGCTCTTGTAACTCCCGTATCTGGCGGCGTAGGCGCTCCGCTTCCGTTTCTGGCTTTTCTACAGGTTGGCTGACCACCTCTACCGCCCCAGCGGTGTCTCCCTGGGGATAGTTGCCGCTTTTGATCCGCTGATACTCTGGCGATCCTGCCCACTCTTTGAGATAGTGCACCCGCTCCACGGGGAAAGGATGGCTGAGCATGGAGCCTGACCCATAGCCGTTGTAGAGCAAGAATTTATAGATTTGGTTTAGGTTGTTGCGATCCAGTTCTTGGTAATTTTGCGCCTGTTTAATGAATTCCCCCAGACTCAACTCGTGGGCAAAGGCTCTACTGCCCCCGCTCACCTGCATCATTGCCTGCAGTACCGTGTCTAGATCGTCAGTAACCAACAGAGCGGCGCGATCACTGGATAGTTCTGCCTTGCGCCGCCATTCAAAGAAAGCGTAGATTAGCCCACTACTTACTACTCCTCCCAAGCCGAAGGTCATCTCACTGAGTGCCGAGACCACGCTCATAGTCCACATTGCCATTTGGATTAGCACTGTATGTCCACACTTGATGTGCCCCAGTTCATGGGCAATCACCGCCCGCAGTTGGGCTTCTGTAAGCAAATCCAACAGCCCCGCATTCAAGACAATGTATGGCTGATCCTTGCCCAGAGAGTAGCTATTGGCAAAGGGGTTTTGGCTGATAAACAGAGCAGGCTCGGGAAACACATCTAAATCCCTGACACATTCCCGAAACAGGCGGTAAAGGGTAGCGTATTGGCGAGGCCCTACTTGGATGGAATTGCCCATGTGGTAAATAATCTGGGGGCGCTCATAGATAAATTCCACAAACTTGGTCGCCACTAGGTCAAACCCTGGGACACTGCGCAGAGCCTGTTCCGCTTGAATATCCAAGGGGTGTCTGAAGGCTTCGCTAGAAATTCCTGTGTAGGTGGGCATAGGCTGTACCGTAATGGGGCAGGGAGTTTGTGTCGATTATATGCATTAACTGGTCTGCAGGTCTTTGACTAGGTGGTAGAAACCCTGCCAGTCATCTTCAGTGGCGATCGCCTCCCACACACTTTCAATTAAAGGGCGCAGTAGGTACACCATGGGATTTGCCTGCTGAAGGGTAGGGGGAATCTCTGCCAATTCCTGAGTAGTAAGAGGTAATAGCAGTTGGTGGTATGCCTCCTGCCACCTATGGAAAGACTGCTGGACTGTTGGGGACTGACTGGCTTTGAGACTGGTTAACAGGTCTGGCAGAATGAGTTCCTTCTGCTTTTGCCAGTGGGGGCTAAAATGGCGACGCAGTTGGGCAAAAAACCCATTGTAGTCTATCTGGGACAAGTGTAGAAACTCTAGGGTGCTCTGCAGAAGGGCGGTAATCTGCTCACTGCGCCAAGCCTGATAGAGATGGGGAAAACCCAGTCGCTTGAGCATCAACTGGCGATAGGCAGTTTGGTAGGTAGGAATGAAACTTTCTAGTCCCTGCTCCAAATCCTCCTGGGCCATGACTAGGGCAAGGGGCCGTTGTAGCTGTTGCAAATTCCAGTAGCAGGCAGAGGGCTGGTTGCCATAGCAGTAGCGCCCGTAGTAGTCAAAGTAGGCGGCGGTAAATCCTGGGTTGTAGGTAGGGATAAAGGCATAGGGGCCGTAGTCGAAACTCTCCCCCGTAATTGCCATATTGTCTGTGTTCAACACCCCATGGCAAAAACCCACACTCATCCACTGAGCGCAAAGTTGAGCGGTGCGTTGTACCACTTCTTGATAAAACAGCCGATCAATGGCTTGGGGATCATGGTTGAGCAAATGGGGGTAGTAGTTGGCAATCACATGATCCAGAAGCTTGCGGACCAGATCGGGGCGCTGGTAGTAGTGCAGTCGCTCAAAAGTGCCAAAACGGATGTGCGATCGCCCCATGCGCACCATCACTGAGGAGCGGGTGGGAGAAGGTTCATCTCCTCGCCACAACTGCTCCCCCGTTTCGATCAAGCTCAAACAGCGAAAAGTAGTTACCCCCATGCGGTGTAGTGCCTCCGCCGCCAGCACTTCCCGTACTCCACCCTTGAGAGTCAGCTTGCCATCCCCACCGCGGGAGTAGGGGGTCTGCCCTGACCCCTTAGTGCCCAAATCGTACAGCAGGCCGTCCCTGCCCCGCACCTGTCCGTAGAGAAAGCCTCTGCCATCCCCCAAGTCTGGGTTGTACACCCCAAACTGGTAGCCGTGGTAGCGCATTGCCAAATAGTGGCGATCGCTACGGAAATAGCCAAACGCTTCAATGAAATCCTCATCAGTCACTGCTTGGGGATCAAGCCCCAGCACAGGCAGGAGTTGATCATTGCGCCAGCGCAAAATGTGGCAGGGAAACTGGCTGGGGGTAACAATGTCGTAGTATTCCCCACCTAGGTTTTCGAAGGCAGGTTCATAGGGGAGAGAGGCAAAAGGATTGGGCATCTTAGCAGGAGAGACAACTGATTTCTAGTTTACGAGCAGGGTTTTCCCCCAAGGGCAAGCTCTCCCCAGGCCCCTAAGCACATAACCATACAAAACTTAACATTCCGTTCCTCTGTTGTGAGGGGTATCCCGCCCTGTAAACTTAGAACTGGGATCACTGCCACAGCCAAATTATAGACAGTTTCGGGAATTGACTAATGGACAACACACTCAGCCTAGAAATTATTGAAGTAGTGGAACAAGCGGCGATCGCCGCCGCCCGCTGGATGGGCAAGGGAGACAAAAACGAAGCTGATGGCGCCGCCGTCAAAGCCATGCGGGAGCGCATGAACCAAATCCACATGAGAGGGCGCATTGTCATCGGGGAAGGGGAAAGGGACGAAGCCCCCATGCTCTACATCGGCGAAGAAGTAGGGATTTGTACCCGTCCCGATGCCGCCCAGCTTTGCACTGTGGAAGAGCTAGTGGAAATTGACATTGCCGTTGACCCCTGCGAAGGCACCAATCTCGTCGCCAAAGGGCAGAGTGGTTCTATGGCTGTACTAGCGATTTCTGAGAAGGGAGGATTGTTTGCCGCTCCCGATTTTTACATGAATAAGCTAGCCGCTCCCCCCGCCGCCGCTGGGCATGTGGACATCCGCAAAACCCCTACGGAAAACCTGAAAATTTTGTCCGAGTGTCTCGATCGCGCCATAGATGAACTGGTGGTAGTGGTGATGGATCGTCCGCGCCACAAAGAACTGATCGCAGAAATTCGCGCCGCTGGTGCCAGAGTGCAGTTGATCTCCGATGGGGATGTGTCCGCCGCCCTTTGTTGCGCCTTTTCGGGCACCAACATCCACTGTCTGATGGGGATCGGCGCCGCTCCAGAAGGGGTAATCACTGCCGCCGCCATGCGCGCGTTGGGTGGGCATTTCCAAGGGCAGTTGGTCTATGACCCAGCGGTAGTCAAGACCCCTGAAAGTGAGAAGTGGACCAAGGAAGGCAACATCGAGCGCCTCAAGTCCATGGGGATCACTGATCCCGACAAGGTGTACAACGCCAACGAACTGGCTTCGGGGAAAAATGTGCTGTTTGCCGCCTGTGGTATTACTTCGGGCAATTTGTTAAAGGGAGTGCGCTTCTTCAATGGCGGGTGCCGTACTCAGTCTTTGGTAATTTCCACTCAGTCCAGAACTGCCCGCTTCGTGGACACCATTCACATCACTGCCGATAAACCCAAGGCGCTGACCCTGGTCTAAGTCAGGGGAGTGGTATAGGTTAATAAATTTGCATTTATCAAAAAACTTTGCACTCTCAAGCTGATTAAAAACTATGAATATAGCTGTCGTAGGGCTGAGTCACAAAACGGCAACGGTAGAGGTGAGGGAAAAACTGAGCATTCCTGAAGCGCGCCAAGAGGAAGCGATCGCCAAACTAAAAAGCTATCCTCACATTACTGAAGCCGCCATCCTGAGTACCTGCAACCGCATGGAACTCTATGTGGTCATCACCGAAACCGAGGGGGGACTAAGGGAGACCATGCAATTTCTATCGGAGTTTAGCCAACTACCCCTGCAGTTTCTGCGCCGCTATCTGTTTATTCTCCTGCGCCAAGATGCAGTGCACCACCTGATGCGGGTCTCAGCAGGGCTAGACAGTCTAGTACTAGGGGAAGGGCAAATTTTGGCACAGGTAAAGCGCGCCCACTACCTAGCTCAGCAATACCACGGGGCAGGGCGCATTCTCAACGAGCTATTCAAACAAGCCCTGTCGGCAGGGAAATTGGTGCGCACGGAGACAGGCATTGGCAGTGGGGCAGTGTCTGTAAGTTCGGCGGCGGTAGAGCTTGCCCAGATGCAATTGGGCAGTTTGGAAACCCTACCCATTGCTGTATTGGGGGCAGGCAAAATGGCAAGGCTTCTCCTCCAACACCTGTTTGCTAAGGGAGCGCAGGACATCTGCATCATCAACCGTTCTCGCGAGCGAGCGGAGGAATTGATCGCTCAGTTTACTAAAGAAGCAGAAGGAGCGAATCTCCGCTGTGTGGACTACGACCAGCTGTTGGCACAGATTGCCCGCAGTCGCATCCTGTTTACCTGTACTGCCTCCCCTGAGGTGATCCTACAGCGCCATGACCTAGAAGGTTGGGTGCAAAATCTCACCATTATCGATATTGCCGTACCCCGCAATGTGGCAGTGGAAGTAGGAGAACTAGCAGGGGTACAGTTATTCAATGTGGACGACTTGCAGGCAGTGGTTGCGGAAAACCAAGAGAATCGACGCCAAATGGCCCTGCAAGCGGAAGCCATGCTAGAAGGCTGTGTGGAGAAGTTTAACCAATGGTGGCGATCGCTAGATGCCGTACCCACCATCAACAAGTTGCGCCACAAAATGGAAACCATCCGCGCACAAGAGATGGAAAAAGCCCTGTCCCGTATGGGTAGCGACTTCAGTGAAAAACACCGCGAAGTAATCGAGCATCTTACCAAAGGCATCATCAACAAGATTTTGCACGACCCCATGGTGCAACTGCGCCTGCAGGAAGATACAGAAATGCGCCGCCGTGCTCTGCAAGCCCTGCAAATGCTATTTGATCTCGAAAGCAGTTCTTCCCTGCAAGAAACTTGAGACACTCGGTTCATACTCCTGTATGATCACCCATAGCTACACTTCTCAACCCTTTGATTTGGCACAACAGTCATGGCAAACCTCAAAGCAATTCGCGATCGCATCCAAGCGGTGAAAAACACCCGCAAGATCACTGAAGCAATGCGCCTAGTTGCCGCCGCCAAGGTAAGGCGCGCCCAACAGCAGGTGTTGGCAACCCGTCCCTTTGCGGATCGTCTCGCCCAAGTGCTGTATCGTCTCAGCACGCGCTTGCGCTTTGAGGATGTGTCTCTGCCCCTGCTACAAAAGAGAGCAGTAAAAACCGTGGGTATTTTAGTGTTCTCAGGAGATCGGGGCTTGTGCGGTAGTTACAACACCAACATACTGCGCCGCGCTGAACAGCGGGCTAAGGAGTTAAAGGAGCAGGGGATCGACTACCAGTTCATCTTGATTGGGCGCAAGGCAGTGCAGTATTTCACCCGTCGCCACCAGCCCATTGCCGCCAAGTTCACCAACCTCAGTCAGGTGCCTACCCTAAAAGATGCGGAACAAATCGTCGATGAAATTACTTCGGCATTTTTGGGGGAGAAGCTAGACCGAGTGGAGTTGATCTACACCCGCTTTGTCTCCCTGATTACTTCCCGCCCTGTGGTGCAGACTATCTTGCCCCTTGACCCCCAAGGATTAGAACCCAAAGACGATGAGATATTTCGTCTGTTGACCCGCAACGCTAAATTCACCCTAGAGCGGGAAAAGCGGGAGATTACAGTACGGGAGGTGCCAGCGCAAATGATCTTTGAGCAAGACCCTGTGGACATCCTGAATGCTCTGCTACCTCCCTATCTGGAGTACCAAATTCTGCGATCGCTTCAAGAGGCCGCCGCCAGTGAACTCGCCGCCCGCATGACTGCCATGAGCAATGCCAGTGACAATGCCGAAGGCTTGATCAAAGTACTCACCTTGCAGTATAATAAAGCAAGACAGGCGGCAATTACGCAAGAGATTATGGAAGTTGTCAGCGGTGCCGCCGCCCTCAAGTAGGTAACAACTCATGGGGTTTGCACTGAGAGTCAGAGACGCTGTTACACCCAAGGGGCAGAGGGTTGCCATCGTACCTATGGAGCCAACTCTAGATGCCACTGTCACCTTGGAAGTGAGACGGCAGATACAGCAGATCATGGATTTTGGCTACAACAACTTGCTGTTGAATCTCTCCCAAGTCACCCGCTTTGACAGCTCGGGCATTGGAGTTCTTGTATCTACCCTGAAGCGGTGCCGTCTCGCCAGTGGGCACATGGCAATCTGTAGTGTGCCTGAGTCTGTAAAGCTGGCGCTGGAAATTGCTTCCATAGATCAAATCTTGGCCATATTCCCCAACGAGGAACAGGCGATCGCCAATTTCCCTCACTAGAGACTAGCATTTTCTAGCCTGCAATAGTAGAAGGGCAATGGCATCAACCATACGGCGCGCTCCAACCCGCGACTTACTGGGATCATTGAGAATGATACTAAATACCACTTCTCCCCAGTGGGGATTCTGCAAGTAGCCCGACAGGGAAACTACCCCCATCAGTGTTCCCGTTTTCGCCGTGATATTGTTTGCCCCTATGGTACGGTGGAAGCGTTTTTTGAGGGTACCATCCACCCCTGCGATCGCCAGAGAAGCCCGATAGGTAGGTTGTTCTGCCATTGTCTGCAAAACATTTACCAACAGGCGAGGAGTAACCGAGTTGTAGCGAGACAAGCCAGACCCATCGGCAATCACAATTCCTGCTAAGGAGTGTCCCAACTGGCGCACAAATTTTTGCACCATAATCATCCCCCCCACATAGGCATCAGGTTCCACTTCCTGAAGACGCGTGCCCAAAATTCTCAACAGTAATTCCGCATGCAGATTATTACTCTCTTTGTTTATGGGGGGAAGCATTTCCCCTAGGGGAGGGGATAGAAAATTTGCCAGTTCATAGCGTGCCGTCCCTAAATTGACTGTCTCCCCCAAAACCCTAATCCCTTGCCGTTGTAGTTCCACTTGCAGACGCTCCCGAAAGTACGCCCTCTGGTCAGGGATGGCTACTCCTCCCAGTTCTGGCTCTTCATTTTCGGGGATTGTTCCTGCCAAACGGAGAATTTTCTGCCCTTGAGCAATTATGCGCTGGGTGTAGAGAGTATAAGAGCCATTGGGAGGACTGGTAATTGCCCGATTGTCAATGCGCCAGCCCGTTACTAACTCAGGGAAATCCCAGCTAAATTGCACAGGCTGACCGCGGCGCGTGGGGGTAACTGTCCAGTAGTGGGAGTTTTCATCAAGGGTGAATGGATCAGCGGGGGCGGCGTAGTATTCGTGCAAATCCTGAGTTTCCCAACCCCTACTCAGAGGTGTTGCCTGCAGAGCAGGCAGTAGTTTAATGTCTCCTCTGATAGTTTGAATGTGGCGCTCCCGTAACTGGCGCACCAGCTCCCGCAGTCCTTTGCCCGAAGTCAGGGTGGGATCGCCTCTGCCAATCACCCACAGGTTACCTTTGATTTCCCCGTTTTCTGGGGGCACTTCTGTCATCAGGGTAGTGGCAATGCGAAAGTCAGAGGACAAATAGTACAGGGCGGCGGCAGTGGTCAGAATTTTTTGGTTGGAGGCGGGAATAAAAGGGCGATCGCCGTTGTAATTGATCAGCACTTGGTTTGCCACCTGGGCATAGACCCCCAAGCGAGTAGGGCGACCGAGGCGATCCACCTCCTGCGCCAACTGACTCAGACATACCGCCCCACTGGGTGCTACCCAGCACACTACCCCCCAGACCACTAGGCTAGAAACTTTCCAGATCGACTGTAGGGGCATCCTCCAGCAAACCTAGAGACGGCGAGTAATCTTAAACCCATGGGAATCAGTGCCGCAGGTACTAAGCAACCCGTAGCGTTCTGATAGCAAACGCACCTGCTCTGACTGCTTAGCACTGGGCATCCAAGGGTCGCTGTTGTCATAGCCATAGTAGGTTTCCACCCCGTCAATGCCAATGCTAGCGGCGGGGGGAATTAGCTCTTCCACCGAGCGACGGTAGCGGGCAGGGTGCGCCAAAACTGCCAAACCTCCTGCCCGATGAATTGCTTGCACCACATTTACTGCTTGGTATTCCAGTCCCGCCGTCGGTCTGCCCTGAATGTAGGGTTGCATGGCTGGGTGATGGGGATCAAAACCATAGGCAAGGATGTGTACTTCAGTAAACAGCAGACTGGCATTGATCTCCGCCCCAATCCACAAATGGCACCACTCAGTTTGATCAGGGTTCTGTGCCCTCAGGCTGTCTAGGTATTTTTTGGCTCTGAGATAGCCCTCAATGGTGTGGTGATCGGTAATGGCAAAATGCCTTACTCCTAGAGCGATCGCCTGATCCACCACCTCACAGGGATCGAGCTTACCATCGGAAAATTGGGTGTGCAGGTGAAAATTGAGCCTTTTGGGGCAACTGGTAGGATTTACCTCAGCAAAAATCTGCCTCAACTCTGAAGCGGCAGACAGGCAGGTGGTGGGCACAGCTAGCATAGAATTTACCCTAGATACTAGTTTTCCTAGTGCTGACAGCCCTAGAACTCGCCACAGAGAGCTAGGGGGAGGGGGATGGCAGTTAGTCAATTTCAGCTTGTTATTGTTAATCTATGTTAACAGCTAGGTACTATAATATAACACTTTGCCCCACAAATAAACCCTAAATTGTTTCTAGTTGCCATCATTTTGCAACGCCCAAGCTAGCGCCAGTTGGTCCACTGTCACTAAACCTTGAATTGCCCAAGCGGGGAAAGTGTAGCAATCAAAGCCAAACTCCGCCAAAATCTCATCGCACAAATTTCTCAACTCTGCCGTATCAGGAAACCCTAAGGTATGCACCGCCACCCGATACTGGGGATGCAGTATCTGCTCTACTCCCTGTTCCATGCGCACTGGCAAAGCATCCACCAATCCTGACAGCACAGCCAGAACCAGCACAGGATCGGCGGAGAGAATAATCATGGTTTTAGAGCCACCCGTTCCAAATAGGGGGCAGGATCGGTAGTTAGCCAGCCATGGGGGGAAGCTAGCAAAATCTCATAGTGCAGGTGGGGTCCCGTAGATCGCCCCGTAGAGCCAACCAAACCAATGCGCTGTCCTTTGACTACTTTTTGTCCTACGGTTACATCAATTACCGATAGGTGAGCATAGCGGGTTGCCTGATGGTTGCCGTGGCGCAACTCTACCAAGTTGCCATAAGTGCCAGCCATGCCCGCATAATCTACCTTGCCAGCGCTGGTTGCCAAAACAGGTGTCCCTGCGGGCGCTCCTAGATCGATCCCCCCATGAAAAGCCATTTCCCCCGTGATGGGATGTATCCGCCAGCCATACCCTGAAGTTACTGGTACAGGGAATGGCAAGGGATAGCCCCCCGTTTCAACCACTGTAGGGTTGTGGGTCGTAGGACTGAGACTCGGTTCTGCTTGCCACAGCACCCCTGGTACATAGACCACCTCTGGCTTCACCTGACAGCCGTTGCGCTCAAACAAGACATCGGCCCTTATGCGATACTTTTGGGCAATGGAGCGGTAAGTGTCCTCGTCAGCCAAGCGATGCACCACCCCATCAAAGGGGGGAATTTTCAGCATCTCTCCCACCCTTACCTGACCACTGCGGGTACTGGGGTTCAAACCCATGATGGTATTGGGGTGAAGCTGGTATTTCCGAGCGATGCTCTCTAGGGTTTCCCCTGCTTTAACTTGATGGCTGTGCAAATTTTGCAATGGCGGTTTGCCGCATAGTTCAGGTTCTGGGGGATTGGTGGCAGAGGCTAGCAGTAAGCCGCACAGGAGAAGCAAGATAAACTTCCCTAGTTTCAGCATCAGATCAGGTCTTCGTCCTCTTCTTCGGCGATCCCATCTTCCTCTTCCTCATCGAGGTCGATGTAATCCTCTTCACCCACAATCAAATCGTTCAGGTCTTCAGCATCATCATTGTATTCAGGGAGGGTAGTTCCTTTGGCAACCAGCCGACCCGTGGACTCCAGCCAAGCAAGTATAGAGGGGGGCTTGCCTGTGCGTGTGATCGGGGCAAGTTGGTATCTAGGTTCTTCACGCAGTGCGGGGTTGTGCATGGGGTCTGATCTTAAACTCGAATTTATTTTAGCCTAGTTCTGTAGAGGGACTACTGATACATTTACGCTGAACTTTCCTGAACATTACTGCTCAAGCAAGCAACGATTGCATCCTGCCCATCACTGGACAAGAAGGCGGTATCCCGCAAAGCTTTAAATTATCCAAAGCGCTTGGCTTCTTTCTTCTTTTCTTGGCAACCATTGCGGTCGACTCAAGGATCGAGAAGAGACTGAACTTATTATATCACTGTTTTTTCAGACTAAAGACGAAATGATACATGTCTCATACTGAATACAGTGCACAATTTGTTCAGTATAGTTCAGTGTTCCTTGGATTAGAGGAAGCTCCCCACCTAACCAGCGATTACTCTAACATAAATCCAATACGGTTAGTGCTGTTGCAATCCCTCTGTTTGTGAACTGTGGTTATGGCAAAGGCTAGCTTGCAAATCTATCGTTTGCCAGTGCTCAAGGACAACTATATTTTTGTACTGCATGAGCGCTGGGAAAATGTCTGTGCGGTGGTCGATCCTGCGGTGGCGGAGCCTGTGATTCAGTGGGTAGAGCAACTCCAAGCGCCACTAGTGGGAATACTCAATACCCATCATCACCACGATCACACGGGGGGCAATGCGGAACTGTGTGGGTATTTCCCTGAAGTGGTGGTCTATGGGGGGGCTGGCGATCGCCACCGCATACCCCACCAGCAAGTATTTCTAGAAGAAGGGGATAGGGTTCAGATAGGCAGATTGCATCTGCAGGTGCTGTTTGTGCCAGGGCATACCTCTGGACACATCGCCTACTACAGTCCAGACACAGGAGATTTGTTCTGTGGCGACACCCTATTTGCTGGGGGCTGTGGCAGGTTGTTTGAAGGGACACCCCAACAGATGCTCCACTCCCTAGATAAACTGCGCCAACTACCCGAGGAGACGCGGGTGTGGTGCGCCCATGAATATACCCTGCGCAATCTCAGTTTTGCTCTAACCGTGGAGCCAGACAACCCAGACTTGCAAGCGCGCTGGCAGAAGGTACAGCAGATGCGATCGCAGGGGCAGGCAACCATTCCCAGCCAGATAGGCATAGAAAAAGCCACAAATCCATTTTTGCGCTGGGATCAGCCCTCCCTGCAGACAGCGATGGGTTGTAGGGAGCCTGTGGCACTGTTCCGCAAACTGCGAGGCATGAGGGACTTGTATTGACTGCGGGGCTAGGGGTCTGCTAGAGTAATAAAATCCTGTTGAACTGCGGGTGTGGCTCAGTGGTAGAGCGTCTCCTTGCCAAGGAGAATGTCGTGGGTTCGAGTCCCATCACCCGCTTTGGGTACATCCACCCTCAGCCCCATTCCTGATCAAATAACCGCAACGATGTTCCCCATTGACGAGCCAGTGGGTGCGCTCTACAGGTTGGTCAAAGATAGCACTAAACATCTCTAACTCGTGGCTACAAACCGCAGGGAAGGATTCGGCAACGCTGGCGATCACACAGTTATACTCGGTGTAAATGAAGTCCCCTGTCCCTTCTATGGCGTACCAGTCGGTGATGTAGCCCTCCGCTTGGCGCAGTTTTGCCAACTTCTGAATTTTGTCGCCCAAACTCCCCCCTCCAATCTGCTGGCGATAGGCTTGGGCTTTCTTTTGCCATTCCCTAGCTAACACTTCCTCTAATTGCTCCTTGCCTAGGGATTCTGCCAAAGTGCCCAAGAAACTCACCGTAAACTGGTCATAACCTGCGGGAAAGCGATCGCGTCCCTTTTTGGTCAAGCGATAGATGTGCTGGGGGCGACCCATGCCCACCACTTCAGCAGTGTAGCTGACCAACCCTTCCGCTTCTAGTTCGTTGAGGTGTCGTCTGATCGCCTGTGGACTGATTTGTAGGCAATCCGCCAAGTTTTGTGCCCTTAGCTCACCATGCTTGAGCAGTAGCTCTAAAATCTCCTGCTTAGTCTCAGTGGTAGCTTTGGCTGGAAACATGGTTGGAACTTGACAACTTTTGTGTTTCTAATGTACTCTAGGTTTAGATAAAAAACAACTAAGTTGTTTTAGTATCATTTTACTTCCCCACTGTTTCTCATCTCACTAGCATACTATGACAGCTACTTTACAAGCGATCGCCAACCAGCCCTACAAGTACGGCTTTGTGACTCCCATTGAGGCAGATACCATTCCCAAGGGGCTAAACGAAGATGTGATCCGCATGATTTCGGCAAAAAAGAACGAACCCGAATTCATGTTGGAATTTCGCCTCAAGGCGTATCGCCATTGGCTGAAGATGCCCGTGCCCACTTGGGCAGAGGTGCACTACCCACCAATTGACTACCAAGACATTGTCTATTATTCTGCACCCAAGCAAAAAGCCAAAAAGCAAAGTTTGGACGAGGTCGATCCCGAACTATTGCAAACCTTTGAGAAGTTGGGCATTCCCCTATCTGAACAAAAGCGCCTAGCCAATGTGGCAGTGGATGCCATCTTTGACAGTGTGTCTATTGCTACCACCTTTAAGAAAGATTTAGCCAAGGTAGGGGTGATTTTCTGTTCCATTTCCGAAGCAATCCGTGAGTATCCTGAACTGGTAAAGAAATACCTAGGCAGTGTGGTTCCCATTGGGGACAACTACTACGCCGCTCTGAATTCTGCGGTGTTTAGTGATGGTTCCTTTGTGTACATTCCCAAAGGGGTGAAGTGCCCCATGGAACTATCTACCTACTTCCGCATTAACAATGGCGAATCAGGACAGTTTGAAAGAACTCTGATTATCGCTGAGGCGGGAAGCTATGTCAGCTATCTAGAGGGTTGCACTGCCCCCATGTATGACAACAACCAACTGCACGCCGCCGTGGTGGAACTGGTGGCGTTAGATCACGCTGAGATCAAGTATTCCACTGTGCAGAATTGGTATGCAGGGGACAAGAACGGCAGGGGTGGTATTTATAACTTTGTCACCAAGCGGGGGGTGTGTGCAGGTGAACACGCCAAAATCTCGTGGACACAGGTAGAGACTGGCTCTGCGATCACTTGGAAATATCCCAGTTGCGTTCTTTTGGGGGACAATTCCATCGGCGAGTTCTATTCCGTTGCCCTAACTAATAATTACCAGCAAGCAGATACGGGAACTAAGATGGTTCACATCGGGCGCCACACCCGTAGCAAAATCCTTTCTAAAGGAATTTCCGCAGGTCATTCGCAAAACAGCTACAGGGGACTGGTGAAAATCTCCCCCAAGGCGGCAGGGGCAAGAAATTACTCCCAATGCGATTCCATGCTCATTGGCAACAACTCCCGCGCCAATACTTTTCCCTATATCCAAGTGCAAAACCCTACTGCTAAAGTAGAACATGAGGCTTCCACTTCCAAAATTGGCGAGGAGCAGTTGTTCTATTTCCAACAGCGGGGGATTGACCCAGAAAAGGCGATCGCTATGATTATCAGTGGCTTCTGCAAGGAAGTGTTTAATGCCCTACCCATGGAGTTTGCGGTAGAAGCGGACAAACTGCTGGCGCTGAAGCTGGAAAATAGTGTGGGTTGATAGTTAAGCATCGGAGAAGAGAATACCAGAAGGTAAGTTCCAGAGTTTTGCCTCTCTCAATCCAAACACTGCTGAGATCAAATTTTGGGAGTCTCTGAAAAAGACCTTCCAGAACGATCCCTGTGTAGCTTACTTTAGATATCCAATTTTCAAGCGTACAGGCAACCTAGTTAAAGAACCTGATTTTATCTTCATGCACAGGGAATTGGGACTGTGGGTAATTGAGTGTAAGGGATGTGGTATCGCTAATATTGCAAGTATTGAAGGGTACCAGTGGAAAATGAGTAATTGGCACAGGAGTAGTTAATGACACCGTCCAGTCCTTCTCTCGGAAGGAAAAGATGCGGGCTGAATCGTAGGTAACAAACGGTTTCTTGAACTCTTTGACGGGTTTATTTTTCTGTTGTGCTACTTTGCGACTGCCTGCTACCCTACGGCATACTTGCTGTGCCAAGTTACTGGACAAGCCAAAGCGTGCTCTAACTTCGTAGTAGCAAAGGGACTGGAGTTTGAGGGCATTGGCTATCTTTGCTGGGGTGTGGGCATTGACCCAGTTGAGTGCTTGTGTAAAAGCAGAAAGGGTAGCGGTGAGTTTCGCTGTTTGAGCTTCTGTTACTTTGAGTTTACAGGAAAGGGTTAAGGTTTGGGTCATAGCTCTATTATGATTCATCAGAGCGCATTCCTCCCGACCCCAGTGCGGGGCTCCTGCGCTGGTAAGCTGAAATTCCCATTCAGTTGAAGGGGAATTTGCCTAGCAAGTTTCTACTCCTTGCTTCTCACTTTTAGCCCAATCCATAGGCATACTGCACTTTGGTAAAAAGTTCCCAAAAACAGGCAAGTCAAGCATTTTTGCGGATACCTTCCCACAGGCATCTACCCTAGAGCTTCCTCTAATCCAAGGAACACTGAACTATACTGAACAAATTGTGCACTGTATTCAGTATGAGACATGTATCATTTCGTCTTTAGTCCGAAAAAACAG
>Ga0308419_1001618_pt1 | contig 15019 bp, 7 predicted proteins | sample HotsprSampleMS50_FD_203674 | JGI IMG/M metagenome (GOLD analysis project Ga0308419, IMG submission 203674) | Hot spring phototrophic mat microbial communities from Mushroom Spring, Yellowstone National Park, Wyoming, United States - 20090730_MS50 ... | reverse complement strand
GGCAGTGGCACATCATTCAGTGCCACCATTCCGGCTCAGAGCGCCGGTACCACGGTGAGTTATTACGTGTTTAGTTCTGGTAATGTCAGCAGCATTGCTGGTGCCGATGCTGATCTGATGACGATAACTTACGATACGAACGGCAGTAGTAACTACAGTTATACCGTTAGCAGTGGAACGAGTGCAATTTCCCCAACCCAGACACGGGCGCTGTGGCTTGATCTGAATACCATTGCCTGGAATGGTGGCCCGGCAGCCAGCTTTCGCCTGTTGTACGATCCTGATGGCGGGATAACAACCGCTGCCGAGACAACGACATGTACCTTCCCAACACCGGCTGCACCATGCTACGTTCCCTTGACAGCAAGCGGCACGGTGAGCGGGTCGGTCAAGAACCCGAATGCCAATGGCCTTACCCGATTGCTGACCGGGCTGAGTGCCGCTGATGCGCGTCATCTGTTGCGTGGTCAGGTGGTGGTTGCCGCTTATAACGGTAGTGGGTCGCGCATTGACGCGACCGGCGTACAGATTCAGGGTGTCCTCGATGACCTCTACGCAGCCAGTGCCACGACTCAGACGCTAGGGGTAAGCTATAGCGGTGCAATACCGACCGTCAGACTCTGGGCGCCAACGGCTAAATCTGTTTCATTACGGCGGTTTGCAAACTCGACGACCAGCACCTACACCGACCACCCAATGACGCTCGACCCGACCAGTGGTGTCTGGAGCATTACCGGTGATGCCAGTTGGGATCGACAGTTTTATCTGTTTGCCGTTGAAGTCTATGTCCCGTCACTCGATGCAGTGGTCACAAACCTGGTGACCGATCCCTACGCTGTCAGTCTCTCGCAAGACGGTGCAGCAGCGGACGATGTGCGTAGCCAGTTCGTTAATCTCAATGATGCCGACCTCAAACCGGCCGGTTGGGATACGCTAAGCAAGCCGGCGCTTGTCAACCCGGAAGATATTGTGATCTACGAGGTACACATTCGTGACTTTAGCGCTAATGACTCTACGGTTGCCCCAGCCGACCGTGGCACGTACCGCGCCTTTACTTACGATGGTACCGGCCCGCATCCAAACACCATCTTATCTGACGGCATGAACCACCTGCTTCAGTTACGGAAAGCCGGTTTGACCCACATTCATTTGCTGCCGACCTTCGATATTGCCTCGGTGATCGAGAAGTCCAGTGACCGTACTGAACCGACAATTTCGTTCAACCCGGCCACTGATCGGGCTTCGAGTAATCCACAGGCCGTAGTTGGTGCAGCGCGGAACACCGACAGCTTCAACTGGGGCTACGACCCGTACCATTACGGTGTGCCAGAAGGCTCATACAGTACCAATCCCGATGGAGTGACACGCATCCTTGAGTTCCGTGAGCTGGTACAAACTCTGAACCAGAATGGCTTGCGGGTAGTAATGGATGTTGTCTACAACCACACGGCGGCCAGCGGTCAGGCTGACAAATCGGTGCTTGATAAGATTGTGCCCGGATACTACTACCGCTACGACACAAACGGCACCCTGTATCAGTCATCATGCTGTGCCGACACCGCCAGCGAATACGCCATGATGGAGAAGCTCATGATCGATACGGTCGTGCGCTTCGCCACAGCGTATAAGATCGATGGCTTCCGCTTCGACTTGATGAACCTGCATACCCGTCAGAATATGCTCAATGTACAGGCGGCGTTGCAAGCGCTAACCCCGGCAAGCCACGGTGTCGATGGGAGCAAGATATATCTGTACGGCGAAGGGTGGGATTTCGGATCGGCCAAAGACAAAGGTCTTACTGTCTGTCCGCACTGCTATGCCCACAAGCACAATATGACCGGCAGCGGCATCGGTCTCTTTAACGATGTGATTCGCGATGCCGCTCATGGTGGCTACAGTACCGACAGCGTTGGTATTCGCCGTCAGGGTTTTATCAACGGTCTGAGCTACGACTGGAACGGCTACAATTATCCCAACCGCTTCCAGAGTGATCTCCATGTAACCATGGATACCCTGCGTTCAGCATTGCGCGGTAGTGGTACCGACTGGAACGGTCAGGGGAACCCCTTCACTGATGATCCACAAGAGGCCATTAACTACGTCGAAAAACATGACAACGAAACCCTCTTTGATCAGAATATTTTCAAATTACCTAACGGGGACGGCAGTGGTAACCCTGGCTGGATCGGGAGTAGCATTCCAACCACTTCAATGAGTGATCGCGTCCGTAGCCAGAACATGGGGGTGAGCCTGATCGGCTTAGCGCAGGGTATTCCCTTCTTCCACATGGGACAGGATATTCTGCGCTCGAAATCGCTGGATCGCAACAGCTACGACTCAGGTGACTGGTTTAACCGTGTCTATTGGGATCGCAGCGCCAACAATTTTGGCCGCGGCTTGCCACCGTCGTGGGATAACGCTTCGCGCTGGGGTATAATGACGCCCTTGCTCAATAACAACGCACTCGATCCTACGTCGAGCGACATGAACTTCGCTGCTGCACACATGCGCGAGACCCTGCGCTTGCGTATGAGTTCACCGCTCTTTCGGCTAACCACCGAGTCGGCCATTAATGCCCGTGTCAGCCATTACAACACCGACAACAGTCGTGATGCGCTGATCGTGATGCGACTTTCTGATGAGGTTGATCCTGATCTCGATCCAAACTGGGAAAATATTCTAGTCTTTTTCAACGCGAACAAAGTTGCTCAGTCGATCACGATTCCTAACGCCAACGGCTTCACCCTACACCCACTTCATACCAATGGTATAGATGATGATCCGGTTATCGCTACTGCAACCTTCAACGACGCGACCGATACCTTTACCATTCCACCACGGACAACGGTTGTCTTCGTTTCAACACAAGCACTTGAACCACCGAGTACGATTGACTGGGTTGGCTTGATGTACCCACGTGGCGGCATTGCCCATGCCATCAACGAGGGAAGTTTTGCCCCTTCCGGTTTCGATGTCTACATACAGGTGTACGAGGCCGGGGTGACACCTGGCGTCGGGCAGGGAGCGGGCATCGCATGTTACCTGCACTGGGGGCGCTACGGTCAGCCCTGGAGCGATCTCCCGATGGTTTACAATACCGACATCGGGAACAATGATGAGTATCGGGCAACGATCCCCAAGACGGTTTTAGAGAGTCTGACACCGGGTACCTATGGTTTTACCACCTACTGTAAGAAGCCAGGTGAAGGGCCAAAGTGGAAAGGAGATAGCTACGACATCAACGGTAATGTCACCGATGACGACCAGGGCGACGGTCTGATCACGATTATCCCGACTGCGGACAGTGCTCCTGAACTGGCAGGTGGTGTCTTTGTGCATCTCTTCGAGTGGCGCTGGGCCGACGTCGCTAAAGAATGTACCTTCCTTGCCCAAAAGGGTTACACTGGTGTCCAAGTCTCACCACCAAACGAGCATATCGTGCCGACTGCTGATCTCGGTGGGAACCCCGCTAACGACTTCCCATGGTGGGCACGCTACCAACCGGTTACTCACGATACCACGCGCTTTACCAGTCGCAGCGGGACGTGGGCCGAGTTCCAGCAGATGGTTACCGACTGCAACAATGCCGGTGTAGACGTTATTGTTGATGCGGTGATCAACCACATGGCCGATATTGAAGTTGGCAGCCCGGCTACTGGAACGGCGGGTACCCAATACAAGTCGCAACCGGCAGCCAGTCGCTTCTACGGTACCCAATATCTGCCCGACGATTTCCATCCCGATTGTCTCATTACCGATTACAAGGATCGCTACCAGGTACAACGCTGCCAACTGGCAGGGTTACCCGATCTCGATACCGGCAAATCAACAGTACAAACTAAACTGCACAACTATCTGCAATCGCTGCTGAATGCCGGTGTACGAGGCTTCCGTATCGACGCTGCCAAACACATGGCTGCTCATGAAGTTGGTGCAATCCTTGCCGGTTTGACCCTCCCTGGGGGCGGCAAACCCTACATCTTTAGTGAAGTCATCGATATAGACACCACCGAACGCATCCGCGACTGGGAATATACGCCTTATGGCGATGTCACAGAATTTGCTTACAGTGTGAGCGTCATCGGTAATAGCTTTAACTGCGGCGGCTCTCTGAGCAGCTTGCAAACCCTCACCAACGGCCTGCTGCCATCACGCTTTGCCCAAATCTTCGTTGATAACCACGACAACCAGCGTGGTCACGGCCCCGGTGGCGCATGTGTCGTTGACCATCGCGACGGTAAAATACACTTGCTGGCAAACATCTTCACCCTCGCCTACCCTTACGGCCATCCATCGGTCATGTCGAGCTACTACTGGACAACGAATCCCAACAGTAACGCTGGCGATAGTCTTGGCCCACCGAGCAGCAACGACGGTGGCATAACATGGGGGCCAGGTCTGGGAGCCGATACCCGTCCGGTATACGGCCCCGGCCAGCCAGCAGGCGCATATCCGGCGAACTGTGCCGGTACCTACCCCAATCCCGTCACCAGTACCGATCTTGGCAAGTGGGTCTGCGAGCATCGCCATCCGGCTATTGCAAACATGGTGCAGTTTCGCCAGACGACCAACGGCGAACCGGTAACCAACTGGCAAAACATTGGTGGCACACCGACCAACCATATTGCCTTTGGGCGCGGCAACAAAGGATTTGTAGCCATTAACAACAGTCTGACGTCAGCAACAACCACTTACCAAACTGGCTTGCCAGCAGGCTTCTACTGCGATATTGTCCACTACGACTTTGTCAATGGTATCTGCGTTCTCTCCGGTACCACAACACCGGTACCGGCCAGTGCCCTGATTGAAGTCAATGCCAGTGGTCAAATCGTGAACTATAGCCTGTCTGCGCAGGATGCCTTTGCCATTCACATCAACGCCCGTCCGCAATACCAGATCACGGTCAACGCTGCCCCAGGCGGGAGTGGAACGGTGAGCGGTGGCGGCGTGTATATGCACGGCGCTCTGGTGACAGTCAATGCAGTAGCGGCAAGTGGCTACACATTTGTGAACTGGACGGAAGGGTCTACAGTGGTCGCCACAACTGCCAGTTATAGCTTCCCGGCAACAAATAACCGTTCACTAACTGCCAACTTTGCGCCAGTAGCTACGAACACGCCGACCAACACGCCGACGCCGACCAACACGCCCACCAACACACCGACCAACACGCCGACGGCGACCAACACGCCCACCAACACACCGACCGCGACTGCCACCGCGACCAACACGCCGACGGCGACCAACACACCGACGGCGACCAACACACCGACGGCGACCCCGACGGCGACGGCAACAGGGCCAGCTCCTCAAACCCATCGCATCTTTGTGCCATTAATCATGTGGTGATCGGAGGGGGTACGGAACCGTCAGTGATTGTCCGTTAGCAGTGTGAAGCACATCGACAGGGCAGGTCTCAACCCGCCCTGTCACTCTTTATCCACTCCTATGGTATGATCGGTCAGATCAATCATACGGAGTACACTCTATGTCGTGGAAAGACACCCTTGCCGATCATTACCGTATCACCGGCAGTCTCACCCCTTTACCCGGAGAATACGATCTCAATCTACTGGTAACCACAACCGACGAAACGCGGTATGTCCTTAAGGTGATGAGACCAGACTGTGATCCGGCGTTCGTCGAACTGCAATGTATGGTGCTAGAACATCTGGCTACACTCGCCCCTGATCTACCGGTACCGCGCCTTATACGCACAGCGACCGGTGCAATGTACGTCAACGAACATGATCGATACGTTTGGCTCATTTCTGCGCTGCCGGGCGAAACCTATGCCACATTCCGGCCACAAACAGCAGCCCTGCGTACCGGTTTGGGGCAAATGGCAGCCCGACTTGATCTCGCGTTACTCAGTTTTACCCATCCAGAACTGAATCGACCGTTAAAGTGGAATCTTCTCCAGGCAGAATGGGCTTACGAACACCTGACGGTCATTCACGACCCTGATCGCCGTCAACTCATTGCAGCAGTATTGGAAACGTATCTCCGTCTTAAACCACAACTGCTCAGCCTAGAACATACGACGATCCACAATGATCTCAATGACTACAATCTGCTCGTATCGGCAACTGATTGCGGCCATATCACTATTAGTGGTATTCTCGACTTTGGCGATTTATGCGCTGCCCCCCGTATCTGCGAACTTGCTATTGCAGCGGCGTATGCTGTGCTCGATCAGTCTGATCCAATCCGTGCGCTGAGTGAACTTATCACCGGCTACCACGCCGAATGGCCGTTGACTGCGACCGAGATCGATCTGCTCTGGCCGCTGGTACGAACACGACTGGCCGTAAGTGTTATCAATGCGGCGCTAATGAAACAGCAACGACCAGACGATCCCTACGTTACGATCTCGGAAGCTGCGGCCTGGCGTTTATTGACGGCAACGGCTAAGACGGAGGCTGATCTGGTTGCTGCACGACTACGTGCCGCCTGTCATCTACCAATCAGTGATGCAGCAGAGCAAGTATTGGCATGGCTGGAGGCAGAAAGTGGTCATTTTGCCCCAGTGCTGGGCCACGATCTAACTCATGCGCCGCTCGTCTGCCTGGCTGTCGCAGAACGACCACTCCCGCAAGACCCCTTCATGCTGACAAAAGCTGAAGCGAACGCATTGACTGACTCATCACCGGATACCGTTCACATCGGGCGTTACGGCGAACCACGTTTAATCTATACTGATGCAGCCTTTTTTACTGATTACCAGCCACTGGCTGAACGCCGCACCATTCATCTCGGCGTTGACCTCTTCGCACCAGCCGGTACACCGGTTTGTGCACCTTTGCGCGGGGTTGTGGTAGCTATCGAGCATTTCAACACACCGCTCGACTTCGGCGGGATGGTGGTATTGGAACACCAGACACCTCACGGAAATCGTTTTTATACCCTTTACGGGCATCTCGATCCGCTCAGCACTCATCATATCCGGCCAGGCTCAGCAATAGAAGCCGGACAGCTCTTTGCCGCACTGGGCAATAACACAAACAACGGTGGCTGGCAGCCTCACCTTCACTTCCAGCTTATTCTCGATCTGCGCGCCGTAGCCGGAAGCTGGCCTGGCGTAGCTGCACCTGCCGAATGGGAATGGTGGCGGGCAGTCTGTCCAAATCCGGCACCACTCCTCAACTTGCCCGCTGCGTATGTCGCATACCAACCGCTTGACCAAACCAACCTGCTGCGTGAACGACGCCAGCACTTTGCCGGTAATTTGCGTCTTAGCTACACCGAACCTTGCACATTTTTCCGCGGCTGGCGACACTATCTGTTCGACGAGCTGGGTCATACGTACCTTGATGCCTACAACAATGTTCCGCATGTCGGTCATGCCCATCCCCGACTTCAGGCAGTTGTCGCTCAACAGATGCAAATGCTCAACACTAATACGCGCTACCTGCATCCCGCCCAAATCGCGTTCGCTCACGAACTTCTCGCCAAACTCCCACCAGCGTTGAGTGTGTGCTTCTTTGTCAATTCTGGCTCAGAAGCAAACGAACTGGCACTCCGTCTGGCCCGCACCTACACCGGTGCGCGAGATATGATTACAATCGACCACGGCTATCATGGTCATACAACCGGTGCGATTGACATTTCGGCCTACAAATTCAACCATCCCGCCGGTAGTGGTAAACCCGATTGGGTTGAAGTGATAACGGCCCCCGATCCCTACCGTGGCCCTTACGGTGCCGATAGTGAGCGGTACGCTGCCGAGGTTGATCAGGCATTAGCGCGTATCGCTGATCGTGGGCGACGCCTGGCCGGTTTTATCGCCGAAACTTTCCCCAGCGTAGCCGGGCAAATCATTCCACCACCTGGCTACCTGGCGGCAGTGTACCGTCGAGTGCGCGCTGCTGGTGGCGTCTGTATTGCCGACGAAGTGCAGACAGGGTTAGGGCGCTTGGGTCATTACTACTGGGCATTTGAGAGCCAGAACGTGGTACCCGACATTGTTGTATTAGGCAAACCGCTTGGGAACGGCCATCCCATCGGTGCCGTTATTACCACAGCCGAAATCGCCCGTGCTTTTGATAACGGTCTTGAATTCTTCTCAACATTTGGTGGCAGCACCCTCTCGTGCGTGATTGGACGAGAAGTACTACGAATCGTCGATGAAGAACGATTGATGGCACATGCAGCGCAGATCGGCAGCGAACTGCTGGCCGGTCTCCGCGAACTCCAGCAACGACACCTGATCATCGGTGATGTACGAGGAATGGGCTTGTTTATCGGCGTCGAGCTGGTAACCAACCGCGAAACGCTAACACCAGCTTCGGCTGCGGCAAAGTATGTGAAAGAGCGATTACGCGCCGAACGCATCCTGATCGGTACCGAAGGCCCCTACGATAACGTTCTGAAAATTCGGCCACCATTAACGTTCGACCGTCCGGCACTGACTATCTTGCTCGAACGGCTCGATGCAATTTTGAACGAAACCTTTATTATTCGCTCGGTGTGCCTCTGAACACATCATCCCCCCAATCCGAAATGGGTAGGGGCAGGCGGCACTTCGTCCACACCCCAGGCAACGTCGTGCTCCTACCGATAATACCGATAGCAACCAGCATCGAAAAGTATCCACTATCCCTTCACAATATCTTCACAATTACCAACTATCCTGATAGTGAAGGTAACATCATCATAAACCAGGGAGTACGGACGATGGAACAACAACGAACAAACTGGCCAGCCTGGATAGCGCTTGGCGTCTCACTCGTGGCACTGATCGTCGCATTCGGGAGCATGGCAGTAAGCCAGCAGTCGGCATGGAGTATGTGGACAATGCCCGGCTGGTCGAACCCACCACAAGTCGCGCCTTCCGGTTGGGGTGAACGTGGAGGACCAGGTCATGCTAAGCCGCCAGGACCAGGTCATGCTATGCCGCCAGGACCTGGACGCGGTGATCGTGGGCAGGTTGCACCACCGGCATGGCGTGATCATGGTGGATGGATGAACCCCGGTATCAGGGGACACGACTTTGGTGTGATGGGTGGGTTTGGTGAGTTGATAAGGTTTATCGATGGCCTGCTCAAACTGGCAGCATTAGCACTACTCATATGGCTAGGCTTCAAGATTTTCCGTCAGCGCAGGAACCAACCTCCGTCAACCAATCCACCAACAACCCCACAACCACCACTCACACCAGCCGGTCATGATCCACGGGTAGAATAGTGGCAAGTCTTCCATGGTGCCACTGCCCGTTGATCAGCAATCTAACAGGATAACTACCAGGAAGACGACGGTGCTTTGGGGCACGGCATGCCGTGCCCCGAAGATAACGTTAACACAGGTTGTATACACTCTTGCCGGAGGCAGTCGTCGAAAGGACATCATCACTTTCAGTCTTGGCGAGTACGCATCATCTGCCACCTACCCAACCCAATCTACCTTTGGCCGGAGTACAATACTCTTACTCGGATGTGCTGGGTACATCCGGTGAAAGACAAGCGATGAACGCGGTAGCGTAGAAAAGAGTGACCTATGGCGCGTACCATCCTTGTAGTTGATGATGAACCTGGCATTGTCAAGATTGCCCGCGACTACCTCGAACGTGCCGGATTTCAGGTTATTAGTGCTGGCGACGGACCAACTGCCCTTCGTTTAGCCCGGCAGGAACAACCGGCTTTGATCGTGCTCGATCTCATGCTCCCCGGTATGGATGGTCTTGACATCACGCGAATACTGCGCCAGGATACGCTCACTGCACACGTTCCGATCATCATGCTCACAGCCCGCGTTGAAGAGACCGACCGTTTGATCGGGTTAGAGTTGGGCGCCGATGACTACATTACTAAACCATTTAGTCCACGTGAACTGGTGGCTCGCGTCAGAGCCGTGTTACGCCGGAGCGAAGGTGCACTGCAACCGACCAGAATCATCAACACTGGCGAGCTGATCATCGATCTCGAACGCCGCATAGTCAGGCGTGGGCAGGAGACTATTGATCTGACTGCAACTGAATTCGACCTCCTTGCAATCCTGGCCAGTGCACCGGGACGTCCATTCACACGTGCCCAACTCCTCGATCAGCTCTACAATACCAGCTATACCGGTTTTGACCGTACTATTGATGCTCATATTAAAAACTTGCGCCGGAAGATCGAACCTGATCCAGACGCTCCACCGCGCTTCATTTTGACTGTCTACGGCGTAGGATATAAGTTTGCCGATCGCGAATAGGAGCCAGAGTGAGGGAACTATGCCAGCAACGGATGAACGGCCAGGCACCCTTCAGCAAGAGACAACGTTGGTCACTACCAACCAGCGCTCGAAGAAGATGCCACGTATCTTCAATCTTATGCTCACCGCCTTTATCCTGGTCATCATCCTGGGGATCGGTGGCATGGTGCTTGCATTCTGGTTAGTCGTGCGGCAAAGTGATCCGGAACGTCTCCGCTGGATAGAGGCCGAACAGGCTGCTCGTGCCGAAGTGGATCGCCTCGCTGCCTATTACCGGCAAAACGGTTCGTGGCGTCATGTCGAACGACGGCTGGGGCCGTTGCCACAGACATTTGGCGGGATCAAAGGTACAGCATCGCTCCTCGACGAGCGAGGGCGCGTTGTAGCCGGTCGCCGCCGACTGCTTGAACCTCGTGGCGGCAACGAAGCCGTGCGGCGCATTCCCATCGTCGTTGAAGGGCAACACGTTGGTACGCTGGTGATCTCGGTAGTTGACACCGAAGAAGCATTTCCGGTTGGTGCGTTCAATCAACGTCCGCTGGTGTTGGGCATTCTAAGCGCTGGTCTCGGCCTGACGGCCGTCTTATTAGTGTTGGCAACGATCTTTTCCCGGCAGATCAGTGCTCCCCTGCGCCACATCAGCAGCGCCGCCCAGGCTATTGCCGGTGGTGATCACTCGAGTCGTGTTCAACCGGCCAATGTCCGCGAACTGGCAGAACTGGCCGATAGTTTTAACCGCATGGCCGAAGCATTGCAACGCGCCGATCAACAACGTCGCCAACTTACTGCCGATATTGCACACGAGCTGCGTACCCCGCTCTCAATCATTAAAGGTCGCCTGGAAGGAATCCAGGATGGTATCTATGAAGCAGATGCTGAACAGATCGAAGCCCTCTTGAGCGAAGTGGCCCTGCTCGAACGGCTAATCAACGATCTCCATTTACTTGCTCTGGCCGATGCCGGTCAACTTCCGCTGTATCGAGAAGTAGTATCACCGGCTATGCTGGTGAACGAGGCAGTGCGCTCCTTCTCCCCCCTGGCGACTGAGCGTGAAGTACAATTGAGTAGCGTCGTTGAAGATCATCTGCCAGACATCGAAGTCGATCCGCAGCGGATTACACAGGTGTTGGGGAACTTGATCGGCAATGCCCTGCGCCATACTCCGACTGGTGGTGAAGTAGTGGTGAGCGCTCACCGTGATCAAAACGGTATCTGCTTTACAGTCCGTGATACCGGTACCGGCATCGATCCGGCAGATCTTCCGTACATCTTTGAACGATTCTATCGGGTTGACAGAGCGCGCAGTCGAAGCAGCGGTGGAGCTGGTCTGGGTTTAGCCATCGCCCGCCGATTGGTGGAAGCACATGGCGGGCAAATCTGGGCTACCAGTACCCCCGGTCAAGGTACCACGGTAAGCTTTTCGTTACCGGTATCACTGCCGCAATCCAGGCAGTCCATTCTGGAAAACACACCATCTGTAATCCCGACCCCGGAACGGTCTGCCTCCAAAGCGGTGCGGTAGGAGGAGGTCTCTCCCTTCGCGGTCACCCTGAATCGGCAGGCAAGCTAGCGCAGCAAACAGATGTACCGGCATGCCGCTCACGATTGCACCTGACGATACGCCGGCTGAGACAAACCGATCTGCTCAACTGTCTGTACCATCAGATCGGCAATAAAGTCTGCATTCTTGATCGCGTCAAAATGACGTTCTGCATGCAACCGCGCTTCCTGCGCCATGTGCCACCTTGTCTCCGGTCGGTCGATCAAGAGTTGCAAGTGTGAGGCCAGCGCCTCCGGATCATTGGGCGGTACCAAAAAACCATTAATCCCATCCTGCACAATATCGGTCAGACCTCCCACCGACGTAGTGATCACCGGTACCCCACAGGCAATGGCTTCAAGTGCAGCGATCCCGAACGCTTCGGCTTGCGTTGGAAAGACAAACACATCGGCCTGCCGGTATAATTCGATCAGGCGCGGTGCATTAGGGGTGAGATCACGATACACATAGACACCGGTTGTCGGCTCGACGGCACTGCGCGTCACAATGTGAACTTCGACCGGTGTTTTCAGTTGCTGTAATGCGGCCAGGAGTGTCGTACCACCTTTACGCACAAAATCGCCGCCAACGAATAGAATACGAAATGGGCCATCGGTGCGCTCATCACGTGGCCGCCATTGCGACAGATTGAGTCCAGGCGGGATGACGCGAATCCGTTCGGGGTTTACATGATACTCGTGAATCAGCGATTCGCGAACCCAATGTGACCAGGGTAGTACCCAAGCTGCCCGCTGAAACAAACGGACATTCAACCGATGTTTGATGGTTGACACAAGACCGGGCCGGTCGGCGTGGTGTTGATAAAACGCCGCCATTGCATCATACTGGCGCGGCGTAATGTCGGTTGCAATCAAGTACGGTCGCTGCTGAACAATGTTTCCCGCTAGCACCGCTGGCACCTGTGTATTGAAGAGGGCGACATCATACCTGGCTCGACGAAGGATCGTGCGCACCTGGCATCGTCCGCGCAGTGCCCCCCGTATCCTGGCCGGTAACGGTATCTTCTTAAGCCAGGCACAGGCTTCATATGTAATTGCTACCCATTCAGGCACAATCTTTGTCTGCTGCGCCAGGCCCCAACGAAGATTCGTCGCGTATGTCTGATGTCCGAGATGCTGTTCGAGGATAAAGAGACCTCGGATCATATCACTATTCCTTAACTTAAGAAGTTCCTTCTATCTGCGACACAGGCTCCTGCATATTACTGTCTGCCGTTTGATGAGCGATGGAGAGTTGCTCAGCGCTTGATTCGGTTCCATCCTTCTTTACTACCCGTGCCGGAATTCCGACCACTGTCGCCCCAGGTGGCACATCACGAGTCACAACGGCATTGGCGCCGATCCGTGCGCGATCACCAACGGTAATTCCTCCTAAAACACGGGCGCCAGCGCCAATAAAGACTTCATCGCCAATAATGGGAAATTCCCATTCATTACGCATACCAATTGTCACTGCGGCCACAATCGTACAATTGCGACCTATCCGTTGGGGTGCTACCACTGTACCAATTGGATGCGCAATATACAGGCCACCACCAATATCGGCGCCTACCACAATTTCCAGCCCGTAGCGGCGGTAAAGCCGTCGTTGTACATAGCCGGGAATAAAGGGAATGCCGCGCTGCTTACACCACGAGCCAAAACGAAACCAGAGCATTGCCCGTAGCGGCAGGTGACGGAAGAGCAAGCCTAAAATCTGGCGTAAGCTCAACGGTGCAGTGCTGATTTGGCCAGGTACAACCCAACGCCGGGCATCTTGCAAAAAGAGTTCAAGCATGAAAACCTCCCTCAAGAATGAGCCGCCTTCACAGTATGCTCTGGTCGCAGAAAGTGATCTCGTCCACCCAATTCATCGGCCACCCCTTGGTAGTAACGAAGATTGAAGATGGCACTGTAAATTGGTCGGCTACCTCGCTCACCTAGTAAACGATGAGCTACCAGGGCAATCTTAGGCATGAGCACTAGCGCCACAGCACTGGCCCGCGGACGATCAAGTAATGTCCAAACTAACCAGCGGGTCAGACGGTTCCGCTGCGCAAACTCACGACGGACAAATCCTATCAGATCAACTTGCTGCTCACGGCCAAAGATAATATCGTTACGCCCGTAAATGTAAGGAGTAGTCAGCCACGAAGCGAAACTACGCTCAGCGTAGTGATAACCGGCAGCCTGTGGTGCGAAGACGAACTCAACACCCAGTTTCGCCAACCGGTAAGCCAGCTCAATATCTTCCGCACGACGAAACCGCTCATCAAAACCACCCGCATCCAGTACGAGTTGACGGGCCAATGATGTATTACCGGTATAAAACTGGCGAGCGGTTGCCGGCCAGATACCATTAGTCATAGCCTGATATTGCTTTTCGAGCATTGCCTGCTCCCAGGCTACCCAGGGCGAGAGTTGAGCATCGGGTGGTGTCAACATCGTCCCAAGTACGACCCGGCACGACCGTTCCGCATGCAAACGAAGGTGTTCGCTCACCAGATGAGGTACCGGTACAACATCATCATCAAGAAACAAAATCATTGTGCTCCGTGCCGCCGCTACGCCACGATTACGCGCCGCTGCTGGCCCGGCATTGGGCTGTTGGATAAACGTTAGCTCGAATGGAAACCGAGCTTGCTGAAAATACTCAGCCGTCCCGTCAGTCGAGCCATCGGAGACGACAATCACTTCAAACTGATCCAACGGATACTGTTGTGCCGACAGCGCCGCTAACACCCGCTGCAAGCGGGGCAGGCGGTTATACGTTGGGATGACAATGCTGACAGACAAAGATCGCTTATCACTCATACGCTTACAATGGCCTAATGACCCGTGCCGGTACCCCGGCAGCCAGGGTACGCGGCGGAATACTCTTAGTTACTACACTTCCGGCTCCAACCACACTGCCACTGCCAATGGTAACGCCACTCAGAACGGTCACCCGCCCACCGAGCCAGACATTCTCTTCCAGGACGATCGGCGCTGATGGTGGTCGTTCCTGACGTCGCTCCGGTTCAAGACGATGAAAATCGTTATCCATAATCATGACATAGGTACCGATATTACAACGTGGGCCGATTTGTACCAGCTCGGTTGCAGCAATGGAACAACCATAGTTGATGAACGTTCCCGGCCCGATTTCCAGCCGGGCGCTATGCCCGACCGCCAACTCAAGCGGGACAATCGTCGAAACGAGCCGTACCCGCTCACCGATAATAAGCTGGCCATAATTCGCAATCACCGGACGGCCCCACAGACGTACTCGTGGCCCTACTTCAGC
>Ga0308419_1001617_pt1 | contig 15025 bp, 8 predicted proteins | sample HotsprSampleMS50_FD_203674 | JGI IMG/M metagenome (GOLD analysis project Ga0308419, IMG submission 203674) | Hot spring phototrophic mat microbial communities from Mushroom Spring, Yellowstone National Park, Wyoming, United States - 20090730_MS50 ... | reverse complement strand
TCCGGCTGATGGTCAACCTGCTTTTCGCTCCTGACCGTGATGTGCTGGTCAAGAAAGGCATCGTCCGCACTCTCTTCGATCCCGCCTGCGGAACCGGCGGCATGCTCGCCGTCGCTGACGAATACCTCCACGAACTGAACCCTGACGCCAAACTGGAAGTCTTCGGCCAGGACCACAACCCCGAGTCTTATGCCGTCTGCGGCTCCGACATGCTCATCAAGGGGCACAACATCGACCATATCGTTTTCGGCAGCAGCTTCACCAAGGATGGTTTTACTCGCGAGCGGTTCGATTACCTGCTGGCCAATCCGCCCTTCGGCGTCGAATGGAAACCGGACCAGGACGCAATTGAGAAAGAGCACGAGACCCTCGGCTACGACGGCCGTTTCGGTGCCGGCCTGCCCCGCATCAACGATGGCTCGTTGCTGTTCCTCCAGCACATGATCTCGAAGATGAAGCCGGTCAAGGAAGGCGGCAGCCGGATCGGCATCGTCTTCAACGGCTCGCCCCTGTTCACGGGCGACGCCGGGAGCGGCGAAAGCGAAATCCGCCGCTGGATCATCGAGAACGACTGGCTCGAAGCCATCGTCGCTTTGCCCGACCAGCTTTTCTACAACACGGGCATCTTCACCTACGTCTGGATCGTCACCAACCGAAAGGCGAAGGAGCGGCGCGGCAAGGTGCAGCTCATCAACGGAGTGCATTTTTTCCGCAAGATGCGTAAGAGCCTGAACAATAAACGCAACGAAATCGCCCCCGAGCAGATCGACGACCTGACCCGTATCTATGGCAACTTCCGGGATGGCGAGACGTGGACCCCCGCCGCCGATGGGAACGGCGAACCGCTCGTCGTGAGCAAGGTGTTCGACAACGCCGACTTCGGCTTCCGGCAGATCACCGTCGAGCGCCCTTTGCGGCTGAACTTCCAGGCGTCGCCGGAGCGCATCGAACGTCTGCGCGAGATCACGACGTTTCAGAACCTGGCCAATTCGAAGAAGAAGGACAAGAAGCAAGCCGCCGCCGAGGAAGCAGCAGGCCGCGAGCAGCAAGAAGCGATCCTGGCCATTCTCCACATGATGGATGCGACGAAGCGGTACAAGGAACGGGAGGCGTTCCTCGCCGACCTGGAGGCCGCGTTCGACGCGGCGGAAGTGAAACTCACTGCGCCGATCCGAAAGGCAATCCTGACCGCCCTCTCCGAACGGGATGAGACGGCGGAAATTTGCCGGGATGACGACGGCAACCCGGAACCCGATCCAGAGCTGCGCGACTACGAGAACGTGCCCCTCAAGGAGAGTATCTACGAGTATTTCGAGCGCGAGGTGAAGCCGCACGTACCCGACGCCTGGATCAACGAGACGGTGCGCGACCACAAGGATGGGCAGGTCGGCAAGGTCGGCTACGAAATCCCGCTGACGCGGCATTTCTACAAGTACACGCCGCCCCGACCGCTGGAGGAGATCGAGGCCGAGATCGCCGACCTGGAAAAAGACATCGTGCGGATGCTCCGGGAGGTGGTGGGATGACCGCATCCGCCTTACAGGAAATCGACGTTGCCTTGCCCCTGCGCAAGTGGCAGCGCTACTCGGATTACAAACCGATTGGCCTGCCGTGGCTACCGAAGGCCCCGACTCACTGGTCGGCCAAGTGCCTCCGGTACGTCGTGCGATTCCCGACTAAAGGCGAAGTTCGAGGGCTGCCACTCGATACTCTCGTCTCCTTTGTGCCGATGGAGGCCATCGGCGAGTACGGAGGTCTCTCGCTCGACCAAACACGGCCGATCGAGGAAGTGCTGAACGGTTATACGTACTTTCGCAATGGCGACGTGCTGGTAGCCAAAATCACGCCCTGTTTTGAGAACGGCAAGGGTGCCCTGGCCGAGGGGCTTGAGAATGGACTCGGTTTTGGAACAACGGAACTCCATGTTCTACGCCCAGGTGCGGAAATTCTGCCGAAGTACCTGTTCTACCTGACCCTTGGCGAACACTTCCGCAAGCTGGGCACAGCGGAGATGTATGGCGCTGGTGGGCAGAAGCGGGTTCCGGAACAGTTCATTCAAAACCTGAAACATCCGCTCCCGCCCCTCGACGAGCAGCGGGCGATTGCGGCGTTTTTGGATCGGGAGACGGCGAAGATCGACGAACTCATTGCCAAGAAGCAGCGGCTCATCGAGTTACTGAAAGAGAAGCGTCAGGCCGTCATCAGCCGTGCTGTCACCAAGGGCCTCGACCCGAATGCCCCGATGAAACCGTCTGGCATCGACTGGCTGGGAGATGTGCCCGCGCATTGGATGATCACACGAATCAAACATTTGGGATCTATTCGATACGGCCTCGGTGAACCACCCGAACGTGACGACGATGGAATTCCTTTTATCCGAGCCACAGATATTCATGCCGGAGTAATTCACGCTGCCGCCATCCAACGAATCTTGCGGTCGGCCATTCCGTGGCAAAGAGCGATTGTTTTGCAAGAACATGACATCCTAGTAGTGCGAAGTGGGGCTTATACAGCAGATTCCTCAATTATCCCTGCTCAGTGGGCTGGTTCAATTGCCGGTTACGATATGGTAATGAGAGTGAAGCATGCGAATCCGGTTTTCGTCGGATGGGTCTTGCTAAGCAATTACGTCCGAAAGGAGCAACTAGAACTCGAAAGCACACGTGCAGCCCAGCCACACTTGAACGCTCACGAATTAGGTAATGCGATAGTTCTCTTGCCGCCGCTCGACGAGCAGCGGACGATTGTGGCGTTTCTGGAACGCGAGACCGGAAAGATCGACAAATTGGTTGCGCGAATTGAAGACGCCATCAGTCGTTTTCGCCAATACCGTTCCGCCCTCATCACGGCCGCAGTTACCGGCCAGATTGACGTGCGGGGGGAGGTCGCGGCATGAGCAGCCCGCGCGTCGAGGTGAAACCGGCTGTACTCCAATGGGCCGTCGAGCGCGCCGGGGAGCGTAGCGAGTATCTCCACCGGACATTCCCCCACCTGGCCGAGTGGATCGAGGGGCAGGCGCGGCCGACATTCAAGCAACTGGAAGCATTTGCCAGGGCGGCCTACGTCCCATTCGGCTACCTGTTCCTCCCCGAACCGCCCGAGGAGAAGCTGCCGATTCCCGATTTTCGCACACTGCTCCCCGGTCGGCAGCGACGGCCCAGCCCGGACCTGCTCGAAACCATCTACATCATGCAGCGTCGCCAGGACTGGCTGCGCGAAGAACGCATGGAATGCGAGGCCGACCCACTGGACTTTGTGAGGAGCGCTAAACTCTCGGACGACCCGGCGGCGATCGGCCGGGAAATGCGGCGAACCGTGGGGCTGGCCGATGGCTGGGCCGAGCCAATCACCACCTGGGAAGCAGCCGTCGGCGAACTGCGGCGGTTGATCGAGGAATTGGGCGTGATCGCGGTGATCAACGGCATCGTCGGGAATAACACCCATCGGCCGTTGAGTGTCGAGGAGTTTCGCGGGTTTGCTTTATGCGATGACTACGCTCCGGTGATCTTTGTGAATGGGGCGGATGCCAAATCGGCCCAGATGTTCACGCTGGCTCACGAACTGGCGCATCTCTGGCTGGGGCGAAGTGCATTGACCGATGCAGGAATCCAGACCAGCCCCACCAGCGACGTCGAAAAGTGGTGCGACCAGGCGGCGGCCGAATTCCTGGTGCCGGAAAAAGATCTCCGGACGATTTGGCGGGAGATTCGGTCGGTGTCTTCTCCGTTCCACGTCGTGGCCAAGAAGTTCAAGGTTAGCCCAATCGTGGCCGGGCGACGGGCCAAGGATCTAGGCTTGGTGGATGCGGCCGAATTCTTCGAGTTTTATGAGTCCTACACTCAGCAGGAACGCAGGAAGAAGGAGTCGGCTGGCGGCGGTGATTTCTACCGGAACCAGAACAACCGGGTCGGCGAGGTGTTCGCGCGCAGCGTGATGCTCGCGGCCCTGGATGGTCGGCTGAGCTTCAAAGAGGCGTATTCGCTGACGGGACTCAATGGGGGGGCGTTCCAGGCGTATGCGGCGCGGCTGGGAGTGAAATTGCCATGAGCCGCAAACCGCGTTATTACCTGGATGCCGATGTCTTCATCGCGGCGAAGAACACGTACTACGCCCTTTCGATTTGCCCCGGATTCTGGAAAAGTCTCATTCACCATCATGGCCAAGAGCGAGTTTTCAGCATCGATCAGGTCAAACGTGAAATACTCGCCGGCAGGGAATCGGAAGACTTGGTGCAGTGGGTCAAGAACGACCTGCCGGCCGAATTCTTTCTGGGAACAGACGACAAGAAAGTTGTTGACGCTTATGCCGAGGTGATGCTTTGGGTTCAGGGGAACCAGCAATACTTGAAACCGGCCAAAGCGAAATTCGCCACGGAAGCCGATGGCTGGCTGGTGGCATACGCCACGGTTCACAAGGGAATTGTGGTGACCAACGAGCAGCCGCGTCCGAATTCGAGAAGCCGGATTCTGCTGCCCGATGTGTGCAACCACTTCAAGGCGGAGTATCACAACACGTTTGTCATGTTGAAGGAGCTGAAAATACGCTTCGACTGGAAGGAGTAGCAAAATGCCCGTCGATCACCGTGAGCGGGCCTTCGAGGCCGCGATTGAACATCACCTGCTGACCGCCAGCGGCTACGCGAAAGGCGACCCCGCCGCGTTCGACCGCGAGCGTGCGATCTTCCCGGAAGAGTTCATCGACTTCGTGAAGGCGACGCAGCCGGAAGTCTGGCAGGCGCTCGAAAAACTCCACGGCACGGAGACCGAGGCGGTCGTACTCGACGATTTGACCAAGGCCCTCGACGGCCAGGCCGGGGCGCTGGCGGTCATCCGCCACGGCTTCAAGTGCTTCGGCAAACTCATCCGCGTGGCCTATTTCGCTCCGGCGCATGGGATGAATCCCGAATCGCGGCGGTTGTACGACGCGAACCGGCTTACTGTCACGCGGCAGGTGCATTACAGCACCAAGCATGAGAACTCGATTGACGTGGTGTTGAGCCTGAACGGCATCCCGGTCGCGACGGCGGAACTCAAGAATCCGCTGACCGGGCAAAACGCCGAACATGCGAAGCACCAGTACAAGGCGGACCGCGACCCGCGAGAGCGCGTCTTCGAGTTCAAGCGCCGGACCCTCGTGCATTTCGCCGTCGATCCCGATGTCGTCTGGATGACGACCCGGCTCGAAGGCAACAAAACGGTGTTTTTGCCCTTCAACAAGGGCAACGGCACCGGGGCCGGCAACCCGGACAATCCCGCCGGATACAAGACGGCCTACTTGTGGGAGGAGGTTTGGCAGCGGGATTCCTTGCTCGACATCCTCGGCCGATTCATGCATTTGCAGGTCGAGGAGAAGACCGTTGGCGGGAAGAAGATTCGGAAAGAAACGATGATCTTCCCCCGGTATCACCAGCTCGTCGCCGTGCGCGCCCTGGAGGCCGATGCGAAGGCGAAGGGCGTCGGGCAGAACTATCTTGTCCAGCACTCGGCCGGCAGCGGCAAGAGCAACTCGATTGCCTGGCTGGCCCACCGGCTGGCCAGCCTGCACGATGCGCAGGACCAGAAGGTTTTCGATTCGGTCGTCGTGATTACCGACCGCTTGGTGCTGGACCGGCAGTTGCAGGACACCATCTACCAGTTCGACCACAAGCAAGGCGTCGTCCAGAAGATCGACGAGGATTCGGAGCAACTGGCCAAGGCATTGAAGACAGCGACCCCGATCATCATTACGACGCTGCAAAAGTTCCCGTTCGTGGCCGACAAGGTGGGCGACCTGCCGGACCGCCGCTACGCCGTCATTGTGGACGAAGCCCACAGTTCGCAATCGGGCGAGGCTGCGACAGAACTAAAAGGCGTGCTGGCGGCAAACGCCATCAAGAAGAAGGCCAAGGAGGAAGCCGAGGCCCAGGGGCTGACCGACTACGAGGAAGAAATCCTCCGCACGATGGCCAAGCGCGGGCGCCAGCCGAACATCAGCTTTTTCGCCTTCACTGCCACACCGAAATACAAGACGCTTGAGGTCTTCGGCTGCCCCGGCCAGGACGGCAAGCCACGGCCGTTCCATCTCTACAGCATGCGGCAGGCCATCGAAGAGGGCTTCATCCTCGACGTTCTCAAGAATTATACGACGTACAAGACCTACTACCGGCTGGTGAAGGCTATCGCGGATGACCCCCAAGTCAGCAAGAGCAAGGCGTCCAAAGCGCTGGCCCGGTTTATGAGCCTGCATCCGCACAACATCGCCCAGAAAACGGAGGTCATGCTGGAGCACTTCCGCACCTTCACCCGCCATAAGATCGGCGGGCGAGCCAAGGCGATGGTGGTCACGAGCTCGCGGCTGCACGCCGTCCGCTACAAGCAGGAATTCGACCGGCAGATCAAGGAAAAGGGCTACACCGGAATCAAGACGCTGGTCGCCTTCTCCGGCACGGTGGAAGACCCAGATGCACCGGGCGTCAGCTACACCGAACCGGACATGAACCGCGACAGTTCGGGCCGGCCCATCCGTGAGAAGGAACTGCCGGAGAAGTTCGCCACCGAGGAGTACCAGTTGCTGCTGGTCGCCGAAAAGTACCAGACCGGGTTTGACCAGCCGTTGCTGCACACAATGTACGTCGATAAGCGACTCGACGGCATCCAGGCCGTGCAGACGCTTTCGCGTCTCAACCGCACCTGTCCTGGCAAGGAAGACACCTTCGTCCTCGATTTTGTGAATGACGCCGACGGCATCCAGAATGCCTTCAAGCCGTACTACGAACAGACGATCATCGGCGAACAGGCCGACACGCATCAGCTTTACGAACTGCAAGGCAAGCTGGAGGCGATGCACGTTTTTTATCGCGACGACGTGGAAAACTTCTGCAAGGTTTTCTTCAAGCCGAAGGCCGCTCAGTCGCCGTCCGACCATGCGATGATGAATTCGTTTCTCGACCCGGCCGTCGGTCGCTTCCGGCAACTCGACGAGCAAGCCCAGGATGAATTCCGGGGCTTGCTGAACACGTTCCGCAACCTCTACGGATTCCTGTCGCAGGTAATTCCGTTTCAGGATAGCGATCTGGAAATGCTTTACAGCTACGCTCGTTTCCTGGCGTCGAAGCTTCCGCCTCGCTCCAGCGGTGAGAAGTACGCCTTCGATGACGAGGTGTCGCTGAAGTTCTACCGCCTCCAGAAAATCAGCGAGGGGACGATCCGCCTCGACGACGGCGAAAACGTCGAGGTGAAAGGCCCGACCGCTGTCGGCACCGGTAAGGCAGAGGACACCCAGGTTGAGTTGTCCCGGATCATCGACTCTATCAACGAGCGATTTGGGACCGACTTCACCCAGGCCGACGAACTGTTCTTCCACCAGCTTCGCGAGGAAGCCGTCTCCGACGAGGAACTGCGCCAGGCCGCCACGGCCAACACAATCGACAACTTCCGCTACGTCTTCGTCAAGGCCCTCGAAGGGCTGTTCATCGACCGGATGGAACAGAACGAGGAAATCTTCGCCAAATACATGAACGACGCAGATTTTCAGAAGGTCGTCTCTGAGCACCTGTTGAAGCAGGTTTACGAGCAGATTCGGGAGGAAGGTGCGGCATGATGCTCTTTCAGCGAACCACACTCAGGCACCGACTGTCCGACATTGATACACACCATGAAAGAGGAAGACCCGCATGTACCTGAAGGCAGTCCTTGTCCGATTCTTCAAGTCGTTCAACTTCGACTTTCTGCGGAAGCACCATCCGCATGCGGCCCAGTTTCCCTGGGAAACCATCGACGGCGCATGGTTCCCCTTCGTCCGCATACCGCTGATGAAGGACATCACCACAATCGTTGGAGCGAACGAGTCCGGCAAGAGTCACCTTCTCAGCGCGATCGAGAAGGGCTTGACCGGCGAAGGCATTAAGCGCCGGGATTTCTGCCGCTATTCCCAATTCTTCACGGTCGAAGAAGGAAGGATGCGCTGGCCCGATTTTGGCTTCCAGTTTACGGAACTGACGAGAGAGGAACAGGAGCTTCTCCGAAAGGTCGCTGACATCAAGACGCCGGGCACAATCGACAGCTTCACGCTGATTCGCTCGGAAAGGAACACCCTTGAAATCTGGCTCCCAAATGGTGATACGTTCAGCCACCATCCCCTGACGAGACCGCAGGATTTGGTGGGTAGCAGTCTGTTGCCGAAGGTATTCCACATCGATTCCTCCGTCGCCTTGCCCAGCAGCGTGCCGTTGTCCTGGCTTCGCGGTACAACCAAGCGGCGATGGCCGCGAAGCGACCGTAACGATTTGGTTGAGACTGTTGACGGCCTGTCCGCGTCATTCCTCACCCAGGAGACCATCAAAACCGGGGCAGCAACGATCTTCGATTCCATCTCACGGTTCTTCGGAGGAGATGGCCAGGCCAAAAAATCACAGACCAAGAGTGATGACAACGACGAACGTGCCTATGAACTGGCCCGCGATCTCATTTTCAAGGTCGCACACATCGACAAAGCGGCCATCCAGGACCTTTCGGACGCCCTCTCTCAAGAGGACGAAGGGCTTGCCAACGGCATCCTGCAACAGATCAATCAGCGACTGGCCACAGCCTTGAACTTTCCAAAATGGTGGGTTCAGGACCGCGATTTCCGGCTTACCGTCTCCGCTCGTGACGATGATCTGGTATTCACGATTAGCGACCGCACACACACCGAATACTCTTTTGGAGAGCGCAGCAACGGCCTGAAATACTTTCTGAGCTACTACATTCAGTATCTGGCACATGAAGCACCGGCTTCCCGGCAGGAGATTCTCCTGATGGATGAGCCGGACGCTTATCTCTCCAGCCAAGGCCAGCAAGACTTGCTCAAGATTTTCAACTCATTCGCCCACCCGGAAGACGAGCGTCCGCCGGTACAAGTGGTCTATGTGACGCATTCACCTTTCCTGATCGACCGGAACCACGGCGAGCGAATCCGTGTCCTCGAAAAGGGAACTGATGACGAGGGTACTCGCGTCGTGAACGACGCTTCCAAGAACCATTACGAACCGCTTCGGTCGTCATTCGGAGCATTTGTCGCAGAAACCACGTTCATCGGAAACTGCAACCTGATGGTCGAAGGGCTTGCAGACCAGGTGCTCCTTGCGGGGTGTTCAAACTACCTACGGGCGCTGGAAACGCCCCGGATGAACACACTGGACCTGAACCGCATCACAATAGTCCCCGCTGGCTCGGCCTCACACATCCCGTACCTCGTTTACCTGGCAAGGGGTCGCGACATCGAGCAGCCTTCAGTCATCGTGCTGCTGGACAGCGACCAAGCCGGGAAGGATGCGCAGAAGGGCCTCAAGAAGGGAGGGCCGAAAGGCCGGCAGCTTATCTGGCCAGAGTATGTCCTCATGACCTCATCGCTTCAGCCCGAGGTGAAGCTCCCAGACGGGAAACAGCTTGTTGAAATCGAAGACTTTGTTCCACCAGGAATTGCAGCGATTGCAGTCCAGCGTTATCTGGAAACGGTCTGCGGTGCGTCGCCGACCGATTCAGGGAAAGTGACGGCTGCGAAGCTGACTGCCGCGTGGACCGACAAGCTAACCCTATACGATGCAATCGCCGAAGTAGTCACGAACGAATTCGGGCAGGAGGCGCACATTGACAAGGTTGGTCTCGCCAGGGCTGTCATCGAGGTCATTCAGCTTCATCACACAAAGCAGGGAGTCGAGATTTCCCCAGAGGACTTGAGTACCTTTCAGCAGAACTTCCGGGCGCTGATGGCCAAACTCGCCCAGTTGCAGCGAAAGGCTGAACGTGACTCGACTCAGGAGCGGATTTCGCAGCGGATCGACCGTTCCATCAAAGCCTTCCTGCGGGATCACCCCGCTTCCTGCCGGCGGGAAGACGCAATGATTCTGATGGAGGAAATCGACGCCGTGCTCGATGACAGCATGGAAGCGGACGAGGTCCGGCTTCAACTCCAGCGGCTCCGCAGGGAACACGATTTGACAGAGCCAAAGCCAGGAGCCGTCGAGGATTTTGCGGCTTTCGCTCAGGGACTGGGGGACGTTCGGTATTCGGCCGTCAACGCCGTTCAGCAGGAGGTAGTCGATTTGTCAGCGCCTAAGCAACCGGTACCAGCGCAGACGGATACAGATGCGACGGCCGAAACGGAGGAGCCGGACACTAAAACCAAGGAAGCAGTGTCGGCCTAACCATGTCCTGCCTCAGTCTTTCCGTCATCCATCCGCCGCCGCACACCGGCCTCCCAGCCCCGGATTCCGGCCAAAAAAAGTTCAATAGCCGTCTTGTCATCCCGACTTGAGGTTGAAGTCTGTTTTGTTTTGAAACTCTAAAGACGGCGATGTTGATGTTTGATCACATCGCTAGTCTTCAATGACGTTGATCACCCTTGGTTTCTCAGACTCGAAAACCAAAATGATCGGTGATCACTCACACGAGCTATAAGTGAACGTAATTTAGGTGTCTGTCTCACAAACCAACTTTGGTCGTTTGTGGGTTTTGCTTTGGTACTCAGCTTTGGTACTCAGAAACCTGTCGGGGATGATTCAGCATTCATCCCTCCAAGAGTGGAGGGCGACTCCCGGCAAGCCGTTTTCCAGCCAAAAGGACAATCACTACAAACAACGATTTGATTTTGCTTAGCTTAACGAACCAATAAGTGGGCTGGCTTGTTCTCGATTGGATCGAACACGCCGGTCCAACCAAAGCCGCACCTAATACCAGCGTTGTGGTCCAGTCCACTGCTCTTGCGATGTCTTGGTCTTGGGCATGTCCACGGGTGAGCTTCGTTGTCGCGCCGATCTTCCACCTTGTCCCACCCCCCAACCATGCGGAAACACGCTGTTCTGAGCTACTGCGTGCTGGCCTTCGCGTTTTCCTGGTCCTACTGGCTGTGTCTGCTGTTGAGAGGGGATCGCGTTCAACCCGGTTCAAGCGCGACCCACCTGCCGGGGCTTCTCGGGCCGTTTCTGGCCGCGTTGGTTGTCACGGCGGTTGTGGACGGCGTCGGCGGCCTGCGTTGCTTGCTCCTCAGTTGCGTTCGCCTGCCGTCGCCTCGCCTCCCATCGTTGCTGCTCGCGACGTCGCCACTTCTCTTCGGCGTTGCCGCGTATGCCATCCTCTCGTTGTTCGGGGTTCCACCACCCACGCTGGACGACCTCAACACCTATCCAGGCGTTCCTGAGGGTTGGCCTCCGGCCGCGTCGTTGCTGTTCGTGTTGATTCTGAACGGCATCGGCGAGGAGGGGGGATGGCGTGGCTTCGCATTGCCTCGACTCGCGCGGGGTCGTTCGAAGCTGCACGCCTCCCTGCTCGTCGCGGGTATGTGGCTGCTTTGGCACCTGCCGCTGTTCGCTCTGAATGCAAGCATGGCCGCTCTACTTGGTCCGGCGCTCCTCGGCTGGGCGCTTGGCCTTGCGTCCGGTTCGATCGTCTTGGCGTGGATCTTCTTTCGTGTTCAGAGCGTCTTCGTCGTTGCGATCTGGCACACCTCCTTCAACCTTCTCGTGGCCATGGCACCCGGCCGTGGACTGGTCGCCGCCCTCGCAAGCATGGTCGTCATGGTCCTGGGTGTCCTCATCGCGGCGCGCTGGCTCTGGTGGCGCGATCTCCCGGGCTCTGAAGGACCGCTCTCAACCGTATCAAGCGAGGGTGAATGTCGTCGTCTCGATTCTCGCGCCGCTGGCGGTCCAGCCGGATCGTCAACGTCCAGGAATGAAGCGTCAAAACCCCGCTAACCAAATGAATGGTGTCTGTCGGTCCGTTGGATTTTGCGAACCTCCAACAACTCTTCTCTTCTTAGCGACAACGTCGCCGACTTCGGCGCGGTCCAAAACCTCCAAACCCAAGGCATGATCCAGGGAGTGATCGGCGAAGACCAAGGGTTCGTCGTGGAAACCGACGACGTGGACCTTGACCGCTGGACCGCCCCCACCAACGGATTCCTGACCGTCCAAACCTATGCCTCTTGACTCGTCAACGTGAGGTGCGATGGGTTTCTCATTCAACCCGACTTGTCCTCACGGAAGGTTCGCCACACGCCATGACACACCCAAGTGCGCTCGCAAGAGCCACCCATCGATCCCTAAGACCATCGCGTTCTCCCCACACCACTTTGCCCTGAATTCGACCAATCAGGCCGCACCCCCTCAAGTTGCCGCTTGACAGCTCCCGGTTCCGACGTTTAACATTTCTCAAAGGGATGATCGTTCTACCCGCCTCAAACCGGGTGAGGCTGGATAGCGTGGATTGTGCCCTCCCCGGAATGAGATGAAGCGTGCTGGAGTGGGGAGGCCAGGTCGGAACATGACGGCCCCTAACGAGCCAAGGAGAAGCGGAACGATGACGCGACCCAGCAAGCGACGGGCCTATTGCGATGGAATCTCCCGACGCGGTTTCCTGCAACTGGGTGGCCTGTGGACCACCGCGGGCTACCTGGGATTGGCCGACCTCTTTCGGATCGAAGCGCGGGCTGCTCAGGCGGCTCGGGAAACCGATCGCGCACAAAGCGGTAACCGACCCCGCAAACAAGGGCTGGGTCACAAGGCGGTCATCAACGTCTTTTTGGGCGGCGGACCACCCCACCAGGACATGTTCGACCTCAAGCCTGAAGCTCCCGCCGAGATTCGCGGCGAATTCAAGCCGATCGAAACCAATGTGCCGGGCATCTGGATTGGCGAGTGCTTCCCACGTCTGGCCAAGCTGATGGACAAAGCGGTGATCATCCGGTCGATTGTCGGCGCGGTTGACCGTCACGAGTCGTTTCAATGCTTCACCGGCTGGACACCCGACAATCTGCGCTCGATCGGCGGCCGGCCCAGCCTGGGCGCGGTAGTCTCCAAGCTCAAAGGTCCGGTCGATCCGGCGGTGCCGCCGTTCGTGGGACTCGCTCCCAAGACCAGTCACGCTCCTTGGGGCGATCCCGGCGGGGTTGGCTTCCTCGGTGCGGCCTACGCGCCGTTCAGGCCCGATGGACCGGCCATGACCAACATGACCCTCAACGGCGTCACTCTCGACCAATGGAACGATCGCCGTGGCCTGCTCGCCTCGTTTGACCGCATGAGGCGCGACCTCGACGCCGACGGCACGCTCACCGGCGTGGACGCCGCCACCCAAAAGGCGTTCGAAGTGCTGACCTCCAGCCGTCTGCTCGACGCGCTCGACCTCTCCAAGGAAGACCCCGCCATCATCCAACGCTACGGCGACGGCAAACCCTACAACTATCAGTACGACGGCGCTCCCACGGCCAACGATCATCTCTTGATCGCCCGTCGCCTCATCGAAGCCGGCGTGCGCTGCGTGACCCTCAGCTATGGACGTTGGGACAGCCACGGCCAGAACTTCGACCTGGTGCGCGACCACGGCTCCAAACTCGATCAGGCCCTCAGCGCCCTCATCGAAGACCTCGACCAACGCGGATTGCTCGACGACGTGGCGGTGATCGCCTGGGGCGAGTTCGGTCGGACCCCGCGGATCAACAACCAGGCCGGACGTGACCACTGGCCTCCGGTCAGCTGCGCCTTTTTGGCCGGCGGCGGTTTGAGAGGCGGTCAAGTTATCGGCTCCACTAACCGCCTGGGCGAATACGCCAAGGACCGCCCGGTTCACGTCCAGGAAGTCCTAGCCACCCTCTATCACGTCCTAGGCATCGATACCACCTCAACCACCCTGCAAGACCCCACCGGACGGCCCCAATACCTCGTCGAGAAGCCCCCCATCCGCGAACTTGTCTGAGAATATAAATATCAGTGAGTCAGATCAAACCATGAGGCTTGCTTCAGCGCGGGGTTGAGAGTGGAGCGGGAATCTTCCATTTGCCCACCGACTCCCCTCGCCGCGTGCTGGAGTAAGCAGGAGAGAGAAAAAGGTCCGATCATGTGTTGATTGATCGAATTCAATTGCGGTTCATCTGCTCATAAGTGCTAGCGCGATCGTGTCCGCCTTGTCCCTCGACTTCGATCAGTCAGGACATCCTCCCGATCCTCTCCAACACCTGCTACCGCGACGACCTACGCCCCCCTCAATCAAGCCCATCCCCGGCGACCACGCCGAACCCATCCGCAACCCCATCGACGCCCTATCGCTTCGCGTGTCCGGTTGAAAAGAAAGTCAAAACCGCTTCAGTCGCGGAGGCACGAACGGCGCAGGTGTTCTGGCTGATTCCAGGTCGTTTGCCTTCTTCGGCTGAGTTGGCGATTCTGTCCGATCCGGTGAAATGAAAATGCCTTCTCAGTGGTTCGCGGATGCCATTGAGCGGGCCTGCATCTGGTCAAGGTGGGCGAAGCTCCGGCGGTCGAGCATTTCGACCCGGTCGAACACGCGGCCTGGACCATGATCTGCGACCTCCTGCTCAACCACGACGAAGCCCTCACCCGGCCTTGAGCTCCGTCGAGCGCGAGGTCTTTTCCAGTTACAACCCCAACCCCCCCCGCATCACCCGCCCCGTGCCTCGTCGAACACGCGGGAGGTTCCGCTCAAGAATCAAACTTCGGCCAAGCTGCCGTCGTCCCGTTCGACGCTCAGCGTTGGCCCCTATTCTTCGGAACTTCAAGGTGATACAATCGCCTCGCTCACCTTGCACCGAAGTGCTACGATTCTTTAACCTGCCTTTCGGTCTCGCCCCACTCCCCTCCTTCCTCATCCCGCCCGTTGGAACCGCTGCCCGTTCTCTGGGAGGCGTCTTATGATGATCGTGCCCATCCTTGGTTCGTTGCGTGTTTGGGTCGGCGCGGCGGTTGCCGTGGCTTGGTTGGCTGGATTGGCCCCGGCCCCGGCTTGGGCGGACGGGCAAGACGCCCCGACCGTGCCCACCATTGACTTCGACCGGGACATCCGCCCGATTCTCTCCAACACCTGCTACCATTGCCACGGACCCGATCCAACCACCCGCAAGGCCGGACTGCGACTCGACTCCAAACCCGACGCCTTCGCCACCCTCCGGTCCGGCTCACGCGCCATTGTCCCAGGTAACCCCGACGAGTCCGAACTCCTCCTGCGAATCACCGCCGAGCCGGACGACCCCGGCAAAATGCCCCCGCCCGAGGCACCCAACCAAC
>Ga0308419_1001616_pt1 | contig 15030 bp, 15 predicted proteins | sample HotsprSampleMS50_FD_203674 | JGI IMG/M metagenome (GOLD analysis project Ga0308419, IMG submission 203674) | Hot spring phototrophic mat microbial communities from Mushroom Spring, Yellowstone National Park, Wyoming, United States - 20090730_MS50 ... | reverse complement strand
AAGGAAGACAGGACGTTGAGCATGGTGGTTTTCCCGCTGCCGGTGCCGCCGCTGACCACGATGTTCAGGCGCGCCTTCACGCAGGCCTCCAAAAACTTGGCCATTTCGGGGGTGAGCGAGCCAAACCGGATCAGGTCCTGAATTTTAAGGGGGTCGCGGGAAAACTTGCGGATGGTAATCGTGGGCCCGGAAAGGGCCAGCGGGGGGATGATGGCGTTTACCCTGGAACCGTCCGGTAGGCGGGCGTCCACCATGGGCATACTCTCGTCTATCCGCCGCCCGATGGGGGCCACGATCTTTTCAATGACGTGCATGACGTGTTCGTCGTCGCGGAATTTGACGCCGGTCAAGATCAGCTTGCCCTTTCGCTCTACATAGACTTTGTGCGGCCCGTTGACCATGATTTCAGAAACAGTCGGGTCGTCCAAAAGGGGCTGTATGGGACCGTACCCGAGCACGTCGTGGAGAATTTCTTCTATTATTACCATTTGCCGGGTTGCCGCCGGCAAAAAGACGCCTTCTGCTTCTACAACCTCGTCTGTAACTTCACCCACCACGGCGGCCAGTTCTTCCCGCGGCCACCTTTCTTCCTTTAAACAGGCGGCTGCACTCCGGCCTCTTTTGGCCGCCTTCGCTCCCTGCCGGACCAGCTCACCCTCCAGCTTCTCTATGACGCTGTGGAGGATTTTACTCTTTAACTCCGCCATCCTCTCCTCTTCTTCCCGGACCGCGGCGGCTTCGGCCGAGGTTTTTTCGGCGGGTTTTTCCTTTTCCGAAGCCGGCGTGCCGGGCAGCGGCCTGCCCAACCGCTTCATCAGCGACATCTGTTCATCACCGCCCCAAAACTACCCGGATTATTTTCCCCTTGCCCAGAGTTTAAAAAGGCCTTTTTTCCTCTGCTCCTCCAGTTCTTGCTGGCGGCCGATATCGCCGGCCACCATTTCGGCCAGCTCATTTACGGCCAGGGCCGCCTTGCTCCCCGGGCTGCTCAGCACAAACGGCACCCCTTCGTTCACCGAGGTGAGCACCAGCCGGCCTTCGGAAGGTATGCGGCAGGCGGCCAGAAAGCTCAAGTTGGCCTCTAAATCCTCCACTCTAATGGCCGACTCGGCCGTGTAGCGGTTGACCACCATCTTGGTCTTGGACTTGTTGCGCAGGGAGTCGAGCAGTTCCAGACATATTTTGGTATTTTTGATGGCCGGCAGCTCCAGGGAGGTCAACAGGAGGATCTGGGTAGAGAGGTCGAGCGCGGCCAGCGTTATGTCCGAAAATACGGCCGGCAGGTCCAAGATGACGTAGGGGTATTTTTCTTTGAGGTTTTGCAGGGTGTGCTCTACATGGCTTACCTTGACCACCTCGGCGTACTCCGGCCGCACCGGCGAGGCCAGCACCTGCACCCCCGAAGAGTGCGCCGTAAGGTACTGCTCCCACACCGGGCTGTAATTTTGGTCTATTTCCTGGGCCAGTTCGTACCAGGTCTTGCGGGGCAGCAAGTTTAAGAGCACGCACACGTCGCCCCGCTGCAGGTCGAGGTCCACCAGCACCACCGGCCGGCCGGTACGGCCGGCCAGGGCCACGGCCAGGTTGGCGGCCAGGGTAGTGCGTCCCACCCCGCCCTTGGCCGAAAACACGGCCACCATTTCCCGGCGGTCCACGCCGTCCAGGGCCTTTTCTTTCAAGAGCCGGTTGGAAAGGCGCATCTGTTCGGACTCGTACACTTTTTTAATAGTCTCCACCAGCGCGCTGCGGCTGAAGGGCTTTTTTAAAACATCCCGTCCCCCGGCGCGCATGGCTTCCCGCAAAAGGCGGTGGTCCTGTTCTAAGGCCGTAAAGATGACGGCCGTGCGCGGACAGCGCTGGGCTATTAGGGCGGCGGCCTCGAACCCCCCGATGCCGGGCAGGCCGACATCCATGAGCACCACGTCGGGCAAGAGGCGCTCGGCCAGGTTTACGGCTTCCTCGCCGCCGGCCGCCCGCCCCACCACCTCTATGCCTTCCTCGGCACTCAAGTAACCGCTAATGACCTGGTAAGTTTCCCAAACGTCGTCGGCCACGAGCACCCTGATGACCGCCAAAAAACTCCCTCCCCGCCATCACCTTCAAAAAAACCAATGCGGTTTTGCCGCCCAGGAACTACCTGGCGCTGCCACCTTCTTCAAATACACTCCACAGCTCTGCCTTTCCCGCGGCGGCCGCCGGGTAAGGCGCATTCCCGCTGCCGGCAGTTCCGGCCCTTTCTTTGGCCCGGGCGGCTTCTGCTTCAAAAGCCAGCCGTTCTAACAGGGCGGCCCCGCCGGCAAAATCCCTGATCATGGTCTCGGTGTCGATGGGCGCCAGATCCCTGACTTCGCCGTCCACCGGCGAGCGCAGCGCCAGGCGCACCGAGCCCAGTTCCGAGGCCAGCAACAGGACTTGAGCTTCCTGGGGAGCCACGGCCAGGGTCACCGTAGCTACCTCCTTGGCCTGCTGCTGGGGTTTTGCGCCTTCACCCTCCTTGCCGCCGGTTTCTGCCTTGGGCTGCTCCAAAGACCTGCCCACGGCCAAAACCTCCACGTTCTGGAGAACTGTAGCCGCTACCTCCACGCTGCTGCCGCCCGAGGCCGCCCCGCCGGGAGCAACCGGAATTTTTAAGAGCACGTCCACCCGGTCGCCCTGCTTGAGCAAAAAGCCCACACTCTTCACTTCGTCTACGTTTACAGATACGGCCCGCTTGCCCGGGGGCACCTGGAAAGAAAGCCCCCCTTTAATTTCGCCCGGGCGCACCACCCTGGCCAAAAGCACCTGCTCCCCGCTCACAATAGGCAAAAAGGCCACCGACCCCACCACGTCCTCCAACTTTTTGGCCGCCCGCGGGTGGACGGCCTCTGCGGGCACCTCTCTTAGGGCCACCATCTCCCCGGTTATCAGCTCGCGGCCGCCGATGTCCCTCACCGCCACCACCACCGGGGCCAGGCGGCGCTGGCGGGCCTCTCTTTCCACCTTTTTTATGTAACCGTAAACGCATAAGGACGCCGCCAGCCCTACTAAAACGGCCAGCGCCACCAGCTTTTTGCCCATAGACATGCTCCTCTTATTCGGTGAGTTTAGCCCCGGTCAGGCCATAACCTACGCCGGCCGCCGGATCGGAGTCCAAAGGGAGCGTCGTGCGGATAAAGCGGCCGGTTATTTTGCAGTCGTTGCCGCTGCCCGGCTGGCCCTCGATGTAGAAGGCGGCAAAGCCGGCTATTTCGTAATCGGGTTCATTGCCGCGCCGGTTAAGCTCCCCCAACACGGGGATAATCACAAAGCGCGCGCAATTAGCGTCTGCCGCACACCATTCCGGCGTGCTCGACCAGCAGGAAGCCCCGTGAACGGGGCAGTTCTTCAATCTATTTTTCAGTCCCTGCCGCGTGGGCCCGGACATGTTGCCCTGTTCTTCATAAAGTTTATCGCCTATTTTTAAGTTAAAGGGAACGCCTTCCGATAAATTTGCCCGGTAATCGTTGGCTCCACTGCCACCCGGTATGGTGCGGTTTGAAGCATTGGGGTCGGGAAAAGGATGGTTGCGGGTTATGTCCAGCGCCCCGTACCAGCCCTGAACGCCGCTGCCGCCGCCGAGTTTTAGGGTGTAGCGCTGGCCGAAAACCAGCTCCTGGTCCAAAATTCCCAGGGGCAGCACACCGTAGCCGCCGGCGCTCTTAACCGCCCCTATGCGGGCGGCCGCCCGGGCGCTTATCCGCCATCTCTCCACGCCCAAAGCGGGCCCGAAAAAGAGGTTTACGTCCGCGCTCTTCGCGCAGGTGATCTTGGTGTTGCCTTCGGTAATGCTGACATCGCCTTCCGTCAGATCTACCCCGTTGTAGGCGGCGTACTCTAAGGCCGCACTCACCGCGGCCTGCGGATCGCCCGGCAAAAATCTCACGCCGGCCAGGGCCGCGGCGTCTAAGGCCTTTTGCAGCTGGGACTTGCGGACGGCGGCAAAGCCCACGTCCACCACCAGGGCGGCCGAAACCAGCAGGGCCGTGAGGGCCGCCGCCACCAGGACGATAATACTTCCCCTTTGGTTTTTGGCCTCACCGAAAAGCGCCTTCATTGCCCGCGCCCCCTTACTCCACCATCATGGTAGTGCTGCCCCGCACCGTGTACGACTGGGCGGCAAAAAAGGGGATGGCCACGTCCACCCTGGCAGAAACCGTCACCGTCACCGGCTGGCCCCGGGAGCGGGTTCCCTGAGGGCTCACCGAAACCTCGGCCGGCCCGGCCAAAGACGCGGCCGAAGACGCCCGGGCGGCCACCTCACTGTTAGAGCCGCCCAAGGCGGCCACCCTAGCACCCTCCCGGGAGGCGTTGGTTACCACCTGGTAGGTGTAAAAGGCCCGGCCGAACTCAAAAATGCCCATGAGAATTAAAATTAATAGGGGCAGGGCAATGGCCAGCTCCACCAGGGCCTGCCCCCGCTCGTTGCCGGACACAATCCGCCGCACACTCGCCCACCTCTTCTACGGCCCGAAGAAAAAGGTAAATGCGGCGCCGCACACAATGGCCAGGGTGTAGGGCACCGCCGGCAGGCCTTCCCCGCCGCCGGGGGGAACCAGGGCTAGGGAAAGCCTCCTCGCCGCCCACGCCACCCACAGGTGGGAAGCTATCCGCCGAACCGAAGCGCCCAACCGCCCTCTGGCCAGCAGGGAAGCCGCGGCCAACGCCCCGCCGGCCACCGCGCCGGCGGCAAAAGTCCAGGCGGCAAAGCGCGCCCCCTCGTACAGCCCCACCACGGCCAATACCTTGACGTCGCCCGCCTCTATCCCGCCGGCGGCAAAGGGGATGACGAGCAGGAGAAGGCCCGCCAGAAGACCCGCCGCCCCTTCCGCCAGGCCCGCCATGCCGCCGTACACCGCGCGCAGCAAAGCGCCCAAAAGAACGGCGGCCAGGACCACGGCGTTGGGGACTTTGCGCCAGCGCAGGTCGGTATAAACCGACGCGCACAGGAAAGCGGCCAGCACGGCGTCCAGCGCGGTCAAGAGCCCTTCACCCCCGGTCTTAAAACCTTTAAAAACAGACCCTGCACAAAGACAAAAACGCACGTCTTTGCCGGGTCTTTATAAAGTCTACTGCCCTATGTCGTATCGTGTTACTAAAGCCTGAAGACAGGCGCGTTACTTATCTACTGAGTGTTATTAGTAGTTAAGTTGTTACCCACACTGCCAAATATGCCCGTAAGCCTGCCGCCTAAAAATACGAGGGCGGCAATGGCCGCGATGCCCACCAGTGCCAGGATGAGGCCGTACTCGGACATCCCCTGGGCCTTTTCTTCCTTCCACAGCCTGACCAGCAAATCCTTCACTGCACACTCACCTCCCTTCTCGGGGAGTAAAGAAAATCACGCCCAAATAAGTTAAAAAGTTAAGTGCCCGGCACCGTTTGGCGGAACAGCTCGACTAAGTAGGATCCGGGCGACAGTTCACTGTACCGCTCCACCGCATCCCTCATCACCCGGGGCACAAAACCCATCTCTTTTAAGCGGAGCAAAACCCTCAAGGGCATGAGCAGGTCTTTTTGGGCCGCCTCTCTAAAGAGGTCCGGCGAGAGCTTCTGCCCGAAATCTACTGCCATGAGGTATGCTTCTAAAAGGATGGGAAAATCCTTCTCGAACGCAAATTTATCGGCAAAAACAGGACAAAGCTTTAGGGCGTCCTCCCCCGCCGAGCGGGCCATATCCGGCATTCCCAGCGCCCGGTAAGCCTCAACGCAGAGGTAATACATTTCCGGGGTTTCATAACCATATGCCATGGCCTGCCGGCAGTGGTCCAGGCACTCCCGGTATAAGCCCCGCCGGTAGAACATGGCACCCAGCTCGGCTTCCCGCCTCCCCAGCTGGCTTTCCGACAGGTAACCGTAGTGGACGGATACGGCCTTAATTTTATCGTACCACTGCACGCTACCGCCGGCCGCCGTGACGGTAAAGCGCAGCGGGACGTAAAGCTCGCCCTCCCAAAGGCGGGGAGGCACATCCAGAACGGATTCCGAAGTTCCGCCACTTCTCTTTACCACGGCTACCGGCGAGTCCGGTCCGAAAATTACCGAGCCCACCTCGCCGCCCGGCGGCATCCTGATTTCGACAAAAGGGGGGTTGTAAACTGCCGCTCCGCCCAGCGCCCCCGCCAGATCCCCGGCGGCCACCAAAACCCTGCCTTCCTCTAACAAAACTTTCCTTCCGGCCAGCCAGGGCCGTCCGTTAAAGAGAAACGAGGGCTCGCCCGCCCACACCTTGTCTGGAAAAGACAAACACGCGGCGCAAGCGCACAAGAAAAGGACTAGAACCGGCCCACACAAAAGTCTATTAAAGAACCGGCCGTTCAAATAACCTTTCCTTTCCGCCCGGTCGCCGCTTTTTACTAAAGCGGTGAGTTCCGTCTGCCTCGCCCCCCGCGTGAAAAATTAGCAAGAAAAATTAACAAGAATTACTAAGGCAAGTAATTCTATTAGAGTTATTCGAGACAATTATATCTTATCTCCACACCAATATAGCCGTCATTGCCGGCCGGGCGGACGGCCCGGATGTAGGCTTAAAAATAAACGGCCGGCCGGTCGAAATAGGGCAGGACGGCCGCTTTGCGGCAGAAGTGCTATTGCCGCAGAGCGCGGACGGGAGGCTGGTGCTGGACATCTCTTCGGAAGCGGGCGGAGAGTTCGGCACTTTAACTCGTGAAATACCGTGCTACTGCCCCCAGCCCGTACTCTATTTTGGAGCTACTGAGCGCACCAACGAAGGCTTTGCCGTGCTTACGGGCCGCGTCAACACTCTAATGACTTCTGCCCTCGCGGCCTTAGTCTTACCCCCTCTGGAAGACGGCAGCGTTTTGGAAACAACCTTCCCCGGGAGCACTTTCTTTTCCCGGGCCGCCGAAACGGCGGTAAAAAGCCCCCTGGGACGGTCTTGGCTGCGGCCCAAGGAAGGCCGGGAGGAAAGCGCTCAAGAAAAAGAAAATGACAATAAAGAAAAAGAGATCGTGCCCTGGGCAATAACTGACACCACCTTCTACATCCCATTTGACGCCGGCGGCTATTTTTCCGCCTGCGTGCCCCTTTACGCCGGTCCCAACACTATCGTCCTGGCCGCCGTCACACCCGACGGCAGGGTTTACAGCCAGGCCCGGCAGTGTTACTACGACTTCCCGCTCACTTTAAACCCCCTGCCCGACCAAACCGGCCGCTCGCTGCTGGTAGTATCCGGCACCACCCGCCCGGGCAACCGGGTAGAGGTGAACGTGAGCTTTAAGACGGGCGAAACCTCTGAGTCCAGTGAGCGGCACGAGGCCCGCGTGCTGGCGGACGGCAGGTGGTATGCCCCCGTTATCCTGCACCCGGGGGAAAACCGCATTACCGTCGCCGTATCCGAGGAAATTTCGCTCTGGTCCGGCAAAACCGGCCAGAACATCGCCCACCGGGAGTACTACGTGGCGCCGCGGGCCCGCACGGTCGTGTACGTGCCGTCCGGCGCCAATCCTTAAACCGCCGAATTTAACCGCCGCGGGGAGGTAAAGTCCTATTGCCTTTTTTAACAGAGCTAAGAAAAGACTGGTGGCTTACCTCCATCTACCTGGTGCCGGTAGTATCGGCCGCCGCCCTGATGGCATTAAATATAAACGCTCCCATGGCCGACCCCGATTTTTACTGGCACCTGGCGGCCGGCAGGTGGGCCCTAGAACACGCCCGCATCCCCACCGCCGACCCCTTTTCTTTCAGCTGCGCCGGCCGGCCCTGGGTGGCCCACGAGTGGCTGTTCGAGGCGGTGCTGGCCGCGGCCGACCGGGTACTGGGGTACACCGGCCCGGTCCTCTTGGGCCACGCCACTTTTTGGGCGTTTAGCGCCTTTTTTTACCGCTGGCTCAAGTCCATAAACAAAAATTCTCCCCTGGCGCCAAGTGCCGTAATCCTGCCGGCCACAGTGACCCTGTTCCCTTTTTGGACGCTGCGCCCGCAGATCGCAAGCTATACTTTCTTTGTTTTCTTCCTGGCAGTCCTGCAAAAAGGCCCTTTGCGCCGGGGCCGCCTTTGGGCACTGGCCGCCCTGACCGCCGTGTGGGCCAACACCCACGGTTCTTTTGTCCTGGCCCCTCTAACCCTGCTGTACTGCGCCCTGTGCGACTTTTTATCCCGCACCCGGGAAGGGTGCGAAGAAGCCGGGCTCCGGCCCCTTGAGGCCGCCGCGGCAGCCGCAAGAGCTGCGGGGAAAAACTGGGCCGCGCCGCTTTTGGCCGTGCTCACGGCGGGGGCCCTTAACCCTTGGGGCTTTTCCCACTACCTGTACCCCCTGGCCGTCGCCTCGGACGCCGCCATGAAGTCGAACATTGCGGAGTGGCACTCTCCCAACTTTCACCGGCCCTACGAGTGCTACCTGCTATTCGGCTGGCTTCTGGCCCTGATTTGCCGGCCGGTATTTCCCCGGGGAGTCCAAGTAAATACGGGCCTGCTGGGGGCCTGCGCGCTGTTTACCTGGCTCACGCTCACCTCCGTGCGCTACGCCCCCTATTGGGTGATCCTTCTCTGCGGCTACCTTTTGTCCGCCGGCCGCCCCAAAACTGAGCCCGCAAACGGAGTAAAAAATCAGTCAAAACCGGTGAATTCCCGGCAGGTGGCCCTCCTCTGGCTCGTCACCCTGGCCTTTGCCGCCGCCGCGGTGTTCGGCCGCCTGCCCCGCGGGCCGGTGGAAGCCCACGTGAGCCCTCACTTCCCCCAGGCCGCCGCCGAAAAGCTGGCCGCCGGCCCGCCGGGGACGAGGATGTTAAACCACTACAACTGGGGCGGCTACCTGATCTGGCGGCTTTGGCCAAAGCTCCCCGTCTTCATAGACGGCCGGGCCGACCTATACGCCAAAGACGTGTTTTTGCAGTACATAGACGCCGTGAAATTAAAGGACCCCGCCTCCGTGCTAGAAGCCTGGCAGTTCGATTTGGTCACGATGCCGCCGGACGAGCCCCTGGTAAGCTGGCTGCGCTTAAACCCGGCCTGGGAAGTGTGGTACGAGGACGAAAAATCTGTGATAATGAAAAAGGCAGAGGTTTTTAAAAAATGAGCGTACAGGTCTCTGTTATAATACCCGCCTACAACGAAGGACAGAAGATTAAGGCCACCTTACAAAAGGTGACCTCCTACCTTAAAGAAAAATACCCCTCTTACGAGCTCATCTTGGTGGACGACGGCAGCACGGACAACACCCTAGAAGGTGCCCGGACCGCGGCGGCCCTAGACCCCCGCATACGCCTTCTCAGCCACAGCCCCAACCGGGGCAAAGGGTACAGCGTAAAAAGGGGCATGCGGGAAAGCACCGGAAAATGGGTCCTGTTTACCGACGCCGACCTCTCCACGCCCATTGAGGAGCTGTCGCGCCTCATGGAGTACGGCATGCGGGGCTACCGGGTGGTTATCGGCTCGCGCGCCCTCCCCCAATCCCGCATCACCGTGCACCAGCCCTTCCCCAGGACGGCGCTGGGCAAATGCTTTAACCTGGCCGTACGCCTGCTGGCCGTTCCCCGCGTGCGCGACACCCAGTGCGGGTTTAAACTGTTTTGGGGAGAAACGGCCCGGCTCCTGGCCTCCCTAGGCAGGCTCAACCGCTACAGCTTTGACGTAGAGCTTTTGTTCCTGGCCCGAAAAATGGGGCTGGAGGTGATTGAGGTCCCCGTTCAGTGGGCGCACCGCCCGGGCAGCAAAGTAAAACCCTGGCGCGACGGCCTGCACATGCTGGCCGACCTCGCCGCCATTCGCTGGCTGGAGGCGCGGGGCGCCTACAGGACCGGCGTTTCTTTGGCCGAAGCCATAGAACCGGCAGCCCGCACGGTGTTTAAGAGGTAAATTAAAAGCCGGTTTTAGCCTTCTCTGGTCCCAAAGCACCACAGGGCCGCCTCGGACACCCGCGGGTGAAAGCGGGTGCCCGACCCCCTGCGCACTTCCTCTACGGCTTCATTTAACGTACGGCCCTGGGCGACCAGGGTGTCCAGGGCGTCCGCCACTCCCACGATCCAGGCTATCAAAGGCACGCCTTCGCCTTTTACCCCGTCCGGGAAGCCGCTGCCGTCCCAGTGCTCGTGGTGCCAGCGCACCGCATCCCTGACCGGTCCGGTAAAGAGGCCCGTCGGGACGAGTTCCGCCCCTAAAGCGGGGTGCTCTGTAAAAGACTTGTCCGGATCGGCCAAATCCCCGCTGCCCGCCGCCGGGAGCAGGCGGTACAGACCTACGTCGTGCACCAGACCGGCCAGCCTGACCGCGTCTTGCTCCTCCTCGCTCAACCCCATAAACGCCGCCAGCCTGGCGGCGTATCCGGCTACCCTTTGGCCGTGGTCGGTGAACTGCCGGCCGCGGGGCTCCAAGGCGTTGGCCAGAGAGGCGATCAGGCGGTAGGTGTCCCCGATGTGGGCCTCCCTTTCCTGGGCATTGCACAGGGCCACCGCCACCTGGGCGGCTATGGAGACCAAAAAGTCCAAGTCGGCCTGGGAAAAGGTGCCGCCGCCCTTTTTGTTGATGACCTGGATGACGCCCAAGGTGCGGCCTTCCAAAATAACGGGAGCGCACATCATGGCTTTGTTTTTAAACTTGATTTCCTCGCTGATGCTGCGCTTAAAGCGGGGGTCTTTTTCCACGTCGTCGGTTATGTAGGGAAGCCCGTGGGCGGCCACCCACCCGGCTATCCCCTCGCCCACTTTTAAGCGAACTTCTTTCAACAGTTCGCCCTTTTCTCCCAGGGCCACTTCAAAGTACAGCTCGTTTTTCTCCTCGTCGAGCAGGAGAAGAGAAGCGGCCTCTGCTCCCGTGAGCACGACCACCGTATCCACTACCTTCTTTAAGAGGGGCTCTAAGCGGGTGGTCAAGGCCAGCTCGCTCCCGATCTTGATTAAGAGTTCGTATCTCTTCAGCGCCCGCTTTTGTTTTTGTACTAAGGTTACGCCAAATGCCAGCCCGCCGGCCAAAAGTAAAAAAAACGCACCAAAAACCGCCGCCTGCAGCGCGCTCACTCCCGTTCCCTCCCCCGCAAATAAATCGCCGCAATGGCCTTGGGCAAAAATTCGTCAATTTAACCGGCTTATCCTCTATCTTTGGGGCCGGCCGCCAAAAAATTATTTCAAACATTTACGAAAAGACGCCGGCAGAGCCTTAAGGCCCGGCAGTAGACGGCTCTTTTGCCAAAGACGCTTCTCCTGCCACCATCCGGGCCAGCTCCCCTACGGCCGCCGCCAGGCGCGTACCCGGAGCAGACTGGTAAAGGGGCAGCCCGTAGTTGACCGAAGACGCCGCCGTTTTAATGTCGGCCGGCAGTTTGGCCAGCACCGGGGTGTTTAAAGTTTTCTCCACATCTTCCGGGCGCAGGCCGTACTCCTCACCCAGCCGGTTCACCACCACCCTGGTTTTGGCCAAATGACCCAGACTGCCCAGCACGTCCAGCGCAGTTTTAGTGTTTTTAATGGCGGGAATGTCGAGGGTGGTAACCAGCAAAATCAGGCGGGCGGCGTCAAAAGCGGCCAGGTTTACCTCGCCGTAACCCGCCGCCGTGTCGATTATTATGTAATCGTACAGGCCGCGCAGCACCTTTAGCACTTCTTTTACATGGCCCTCTTCCACCGTTTCGGCATACTCGGCCCTTAAAGGGGCGGCCAGCAAATCGACGCCGTAAGGCCCGCGGCAAATAAACTTGTCCAGCACCGCCTCGTCCAGCCTGCGGGTGCCCATTTCCACCACCAGTTCACCCATGCTCAAGCTCGGCCGGACGTTGTAGAGCGTGCAGGCATCGCCGGACGCCAGGGCCAGGTCAACAATTATAACCCGGCAGCTGTGCTTTTGGGCCAGGGCCAGGGCCAGGTTGGCAGCTATCAACGTCTTGCCCACGCCCCCCTTGGGGCTGAAAACGGCAACCGAAAAACCCGGCCGCCTCTCCCTTAGCCGGTTCTCTTTGGCCACTGCCGGGGAACAGGTTTGCTCTTTAAAGCGGAAAGCCCTTCTCACCGTCTGTACCAGTTCATCAGAAGAAAAAGGCTTAATCAGGTAGTCACGGGCCCCGGCCGCCATGGCCCTCTTTAAATACTCCAATTCGCCCTGAACCGATATCATCACCACACTGAGCCCGGGAAGGCGCTCAGTAATGGCCTGCGCGGCCTCAATGCCGTTCATCCCCGGCATGTTGATGTCCATGAGGATGACGTCCGGCAGGAGCTGCCCGGCCTTTTGCACCGCTTCTTCCCCGGAACCGGCGTGGCCCGCCACATCTATATCGTCTTCTAAAAGCAAGAGCCTTTCGATATTCCTCCTGGTTTCCTCTACGTCGTCCACAATGAGCACCCTTATCTTTTTACTCCCGTCTGGTGCATTGCCGCCCACACAAATACCTCCTTCGGCGCCGGCTTTTCCCCAAGAGCAAAAAAGTTGTTTAACAAAAAACTGCCGGGTGATAAAATTATAAAAATTACGGGAGGGATGTGTCTATATTGCGCGTGAAAGAAACGGGGAGGGAAGAAAAAAACAGTTCGGTCTACGTGGTAATCAAATGCTTTGCGGAAAACGGCGAAGAAATGGGGTGGCTCATGTACCGCGAGCCGGACCCGGCCGCCGGCGGCGTGCTTCACATCGAGCTGATCGTCACCAGCCCCCGTTACAGGCGCCGGGGTGTGGGCAGCGCCCTCATTAGCCACTTAAAAGAATTGTCCAGGGCAGTGCACAACCGGGCGGATATATGCGTTTACATCAGTTCGTTAGAAGCGGCCCAGGGCCACACGCGGCTTTCGTGCCTGACCAGTTTTTACCAAAAAAACGATTTTAAAGTAGAAAAGATTTCCCGCTCCGAGGCGATGGGAAGATTTAAATTTTAAAGGGCCCAACGGGTTTTGGCCGGCTTTTTGCCTGTCAAAAGATAAATAACTTCATAAAAAGCATAAACGAAACGACCATCCCCAAATACGCTCCCCCAAAAACCAGCCACACTGCCGCCTTCCCTTCCTTAAAGTACAGGCACCAGGGGAAAAACCCAGCGGCGTATCTTAAGAAGCCGTGGGTATAGGGCAGTCGGCCGTCGGCTACGCCCGCTGAAAGCACGAACAAGGCATAGGGCAGCGAGAAAAGAGGGTTGGCCAAAATGGCCGCCGCCAAGTAAAAAAGACCAAACAGGTTAAACAGCGCCGCACCGCGCCACACATCCCAAAAAGGATCCCTTGAAAAGAGACCTGCGAAGTCACCGGCCAGCCCGGCTAACGGCATTTTGAACGTGCGACCGTGATGTCCAATGGCCGCCGTGAAGGCCAAGGGGTCACCAAACCTGCACCACAGGTAGGCCGGGTACAAAGCCCCCACCAGCGCAGCGGGAACACAGACCGCAAAAGCAATTTTTAAGCGCCCCTTAAAAAAGAACAAATAAAGCGCCGCTCCCGCCCACACGGCCCAGCCTGTGGGGCGGCAAAGACAACAAAGGCCCAGCAGCGCGGCGGACCCCATCCACTTTCGCTCCTCCAAAAAGACCAGGGCCCAGCCCGTAAGCGCCAGGAAAAGCGATTCTGAATAAACCGCGTTGGCCAGCAGGCCCAAGGGGCCTAACGCCAGGGCCCATGCGGAAACCCTCCCGCCCAGCCTGTGCGCCGCCAGCAGAGCCAACAGGAAAGCCGCGCTGGAAACCAATACCGCCGACGCGGCTGTTCCGCCGAAAAGCCTCACCAGGAGCGGGTACAGGGGGAACCACGCCGTCCGGTAAACCGTATCGTAACCGCTTTCCGCTATAAAGAGATAGTGCACGGCGTCGTAGAAAACCAGCGGGTTCAACGGACGCCAGTCAACTGGGCCCTGCCCGGTTTCTACGTAGCCCAAAGGGCACGGGGGCGGCAGCCCTTTCGCCCCCATGACGGCACGCGCCGCGTATACCGGCACTATGAATATCACGACGTGCACCGCATAGGCGGCCAGACACACCTTTAGGTCATCTCTCAATTTACTCCTCTTTGTCTCATTTCCCGTGCTTTCGTGCATTGGCAAAAGCCCCAAGCCGCCGGTTTTTTAGGAGAATTATACCACGCGGCACAGCACCCCGGTCAACTTGAGGGCAAAAAACAAAAAAGCCGCCAAAGACAGCCAGCTCCAGCGGCATTTCGGAAGGGATACAGGATTAATATAACAATTACGCCACCGAATTAAGTACAATCACGCTAAAGATAAAACCTAACCAGCAGTCGCTTGACGAACCTCGATATATTCCGCGGTTGTCGTCGGTAACGGTATTGGCAGGCCGTCCTCTTTGAGTCCTGCAAGATGCAGTTCCAGTGCTTCGGACAGCAGTTGCAGTGTTTCTTCAACGGATTTTCCCGTTGCTACGCAACCCGGTACATCTGGTAAATATGCAGAGTAATTATCGGGACCTTTTTCGACTACCACAAGGTAACGCATTAGTCATCCCCCCGTCTACTAAGTCCTGCCTGCCTTAAAATGCTGTTCAATGTTTTTGGATGCAGTGTATCGCCTGGGTGGCCAGCAACTGTAACCCTGCCCGGTTTAGTTGGGTGTTTAAACTGGCGGTGGCTGCCAACCTGTTTAACTAAATACCATCCGTCTTCATGCAAAAGCCTAAGTATTTCTTTAACTTTCATTCCCATAAATATACTGCCTTCATACTGCCTTCCGTTGCGCGCTTCATCAGGGAAGGCACGAATAGGTCCATAATCAGGTTGCGCAATGTACTCTGCCCCTCATTGCAGCAGTAAAATTACAGTAAAAGCAAGGTTCCGGGAACACTTTTTAAGTCCCGGAACCCCTGATTTTACTGGAGCGGGTGACGGGGATCGAACCCGCAACCCTCAGCTTGGGAAGCTGATGCTCTACCATTGAGCTACACCCGCAAAATAACACTGCACTTAAATTATATGCACAACGGTTTAAAAAATCAAGGGCCGCCGCTGATTATACTTTTTGCATAATTTTTTTTACCCAAACAATTCTATGAATAAAGTTTCTTTGAACCATAGCGTCTGCTATAATAACATTAATCACCATTTCCTGCCTTTGCCGAGAACAAAAAGCCGGCCCTTA
>Ga0308419_1001612_pt1 | contig 15043 bp, 9 predicted proteins | sample HotsprSampleMS50_FD_203674 | JGI IMG/M metagenome (GOLD analysis project Ga0308419, IMG submission 203674) | Hot spring phototrophic mat microbial communities from Mushroom Spring, Yellowstone National Park, Wyoming, United States - 20090730_MS50 ... | reverse complement strand
CCAGCGCAACGACCGAGTGCGCCTCGCGTTGGCGCAGCTCGTCTAACAGCGCATCAATCTTCTCTGGGGTCAGCCGTCGGCAGTAGATGTCGCCGACCTGCATCACGGGCGCGTCGCCGCAGTTGTTCAGGCACTCCACCTCGGTCAGCGTGAACAGCCCATCGGGCGTCGTCTCGCCCAAGCGGATGCCCAGCTTCTGCTGCAGATACTCCAGAATCCGATACCCGCCGCACAGCATACAGCTCAGGTTCGTGCAGACCTCCAGCATATACTTGCCGACGGGCGTCTTGTTGTACATCGTGTAGAAGGTGGCGACGCCCTCCACTTCGGCGTAGGAACGCCCCAGACGGTAGGCAACCTCAGCGATGGCGTCGGCGGTCAGATGCCCGCCGTACTCGCGCTGCGCAATCCACAGCGCGGGGAGCATCGCCGACTTCTTGTCGGGGTAGTGCGTCAGCAGCGCTTCCAGTTCCTTGACGGCGCGTTCCGAGAAGCGCAAGTTCAGCTCTTCAGGCTGCGGCGGCTTCGGACGCTCGGTAATTCGGATAATCGGCTCCTGCATGGCGGGGGAATTATACTCGCTGAAGCGCGTTTATGACTCTATCCCCAGCATCACTTCGCGAACGACGGCGATGTAGCCCAGCCCCGTGTCGGTAAGCCAGTCGCGTATGGGCGCGTCAGCGGGGTGGGGCAGGCTGCTGCGCTCTTCGGGCGGCGCGACTTGCCACGCTTGAGGCGTCGGCTTCTCCGCGCGCCAGAGTACGCGCGGCGCCTGCTCGCGCATTGCTTGCAGTTCTTGCTCGCAGTATCTAATTCGCGGGTGTAAATTCGGATACCGCTCGCGCAAATAATATGAGAATCGCCGAAAGTAGTTGGTCATCCAACGCTCCAGATATCCCTCCAACTGTTGGCTAACCCACGGGAGTTGTTCGCGCAGGTCGCGTTCGGGGTCTATAAGTTGCCTGATGAGCGTCGCCAAGTCGCGATTGCCCCACAACGCCTGCGCGGTGGATTCGAGATGTTCCCAGCGGTAGACCAGCGGTCGCAGCCACGGTAGTGCGGGATGGTGGAAGGCGCATGCGCGGTTCTCGCGCTCGCGCGCCTCGAGCTGGATGCGCTCAAGGGCAGCGCGAACACTGTGCAACTGCTGTTGGATAGCGTCCCGAACCTGCAGCGCGAGGGTCTTGAACGCCTCGTGCGCGTCCGCGCGCAGGCTCTGGGCGTAGTAGTCTTGCAGCGTTTGGGCGTAAGCGTTCACGGTCTCGGTGTCGGGCGCGGGGCGACGGCGGAAGAAGCCTCCTTTGAACCGCTCCGCCTCCGAGAGGGACTTCTCAAGCCGAGTGCGCAGGGCGGTTTTGCGCTCGGCGGAAGGGCGCGTGGGCGTCAGCGTATGGATTTGCCAGTCGCTGACTGCGCTCGCAAGCGTTTCCAGCTGCGCTTTGAGAGCAAGCAAGTTCGCGTCGGGCGTGCGCAGGTGCTGCTGGACGCCAGCCTGTAGGCTCTCGCGATAGGAGTCGGCAGCGCGTTGCGCGGCGTCGTTGAGCCGCATGCGCCAGCGGGGCAAGTGCTGCTCGTGCCACTCGCGCTCCCAGTCAGCGACGGTCGATAGGCTGGCGGCGCTTAATCCACGCGGATTGAGGGCGGGCGTAGGGATGGTCGCCGTCAAGCCGAGCGCGTCTTGGGGCTGTAGGCGCGCCGCCTCGCCCCACGCCTGCGCCGCTTGCCCCACGAGATGCCCCCACAACTGCGCCTCGTCGGGCTGCGGCAACCCGACGGAGCCGCCCGAACCGCTTAGCAGGGTCGTCAACGCCTCAGCGACCAGCTTGTCCTTCAGGCACTGGATGACTCGGTGCAGCGGCAGCACCACCAGCCCGCACCCCAGCGTGCTGGGCGCGCGGTCAGCGTCCACAAGGCTGCGATAGAGCCAGTGTTCACCGATGAACTCGGCAGGGTGCAGCGCCATCAGCAGCAGGTATGCAGCCGTCTCACGCAGTTGGTCAGGCGTCATCGCCGAGCCGTCGGAACGCACAAGGCGTAGCAGGTACATCTTGCCCTCTTGCAGGGCAGACGGCGTATGCTGCCGCGCCAAGTGGTCTTGCCAGAGCGTGGTCGGCAGCGGCGCATCGTACGAGGGGTGTAGCACCAGCCAGTGCAAGCGTGCAGGCACTAAATCGTCCGCGCGCTCGCACAATTCCTGCACCGCTTGAACCATCTGCAAGGCGTCCCCGTAAGCGTCGCTGTCCACGACCAGCAGTATCTGCTCCAGAAGGTAGCCGCCCGGCGGTCCGACCTCCATGCCCTCGCTGCGCGCGCAGTGGATATTCAGCTCCAAGCGTGTCGCATAGAGCCATCGCGCCAGCGGCGATTCGAACGCGCCTGCATCGCCGAGGCTCGGCGCGCCGATCTCGTAATAGACCCCCTCGCGGTAAGCTGCCAGTGCAGTGATATAAAGCGCGGGCGAGCGAAACGCTTGAAGCAGTTCGTGTGCCTCTGCTAACGCCCTATGCGCTAAATCACCAACTGCGACGACCATCGTAGGATAGAACATAGCTCTCCTCCTCCAGTGTGTGCGCAGCTGCTAAGAGCGCCTCTCGTTCCTCGCGCCATCGTTGCGCTGCAGCGCCTTGTGCCCGATTTGCTTCATCAAGCAGCTGGTCGGCGTGCTGTTTCAGCGCGTCGATAAGCAGCTCGCGCCCGATATGTTGCGCCACGCGCGTCAGGGCGTCCCGCACTTCGTCTTGCAGTTGCGCGTCGTTGAGGAACGCGCGTCGTGCTGCGTCGTAGGTCTCGCCCAGCAGTGCCTCGCGCTCGGCGACGGTGTAGCTGCCTTGAAGTGGGTCGTCGTCTGCAGCGTCGGGCAGTACCAATCGCGGCGTGCGCTGAGTCTGGTACTTAGGGCGCGGCGCACCCTGCCGTTGCAGCGTCTCAATCCCGAAGTAGAACTTGCCGTCGATCTCCGCTACATAGCCCATATTGACCGCTGCGACCCACAGGCGGCTCGCGTCGGGGTCTGGGGGCGTCAGCATCGGCAACTGCGCGAAGCGGGCGTCCAAGTGCAGGTGGGCGCGTACCTGCGGGTTGCTGGCGCGCCTGCGATAGGTATGCTCCATCACGGCAACTCCTCGCAAGTAGTAGGCGCGTGCGCCGTAGGTGCGGTTCAGCACGGTGAGCGCGAAGGGGTAGCCATCGCGGACGCGCTCGCACGAAACCCCCGCGCGCTGGGTTAGCTTCTCGACGGCTTCGTCGAGGCGGCGCGCCTCCTCATCGCGCTGGTAGTCTTCGGGGGATAACGGCACGCTTACTGCGATGAACTCTTCAAAACGCGCGTCGCCAGGCGGCTGCGCTGCACTCCAGAACGGCTTGGCTATCCCGAGCAAATACTCCACCTTGCGCTCCAAGTAAACCTTGTCGTCCGAGTCGTCTCTCGCGTGATCATCGTACACAGGCTTGAGGAACTCCATCACATTCGCTCGTTCGCGAATGGCTTCTGCAAGATGCTCCGCCATCCCCTCAACGAGGCGATTGAGCAGCTCGCGCATGTCGGCGACCACATACGACCGCGACTTCCCGCGCCCATTGGGGAACACCAGATGGACCGTGCTGCCTGACACGGAGACTTGTATGGGATCTGTGAACGCGCTCTTATGCGTCTCGTAGAAACGCCTGAAGTGGTGCTTGAGGCACGCCAGTTGTTCCAGTGGGTAGGTCGTGCCTGCAGGTTGCCCGTGCTCTATCTCGTTCAAGCGCTCGCGTATCGCCTCCACGATTTGCTTCGTCGACTGGGTTTCGTGAGCCTGCTGGCGGCGCATCGCTTGAACAACTGCTACGATGGATTCGCTGTCTGCGCCGAGAATCTGAGCGGCTTGGTTTAAAACTTCCCTGCTGGAGATATATTCCATGCGCAGTCTTGCCCGACGGTCAATCTCTCGGCGGTGTTGTTCGTTCGCATCGCGTTGGACGAGGCTTTTCAGGAAATGCGGCTCTTTTCTTGCTTGCTCGCGCAGGGCGTCCCAAGTGGGGGCATGGTCGCCTCGTTCCTTGAGTTCACGCAGGACGCTGTCGCTTTCTGCTCTCACCTGCTCCTCAAGGGCTTCCAGAAAGCCTTGCACGCCTGCGATGCCGTGTTGCTCTCGGAGCGTGCGGCATCGCTCCTCAAGCTCCACGCTCGCCTTCTGCACGAACTCGGCGCGTACCCGTGAGGCGGTCGCGTTGATGTTTTGCAGGAGTTGCTGTTCCTGACGCTGGGCGCGATCGATCTCCGCCGCGAGGTCATCGTTTCGGAACGCGACTCGAGCAGTGCTTGCGACCTCCAGAAACGCTTTCTGTATGGACTGTGCAGTCAGCCCGTTGTTCTGCAGAAATCTCTCCGCCTCCGCGTGCCAATCGGGGTACTGATTTCCCGAAAACTTCTCCTGCAGTCGGTCGAGTGCGATACGCAGGCAGCAGTATTCGGTGAGTTCGCGGATGGGCACGGCGAGGCTGGCGACAGCAAGGCTGGACAGGAGGCGCGGCTCGCCCGTTTCGGGACAGCGAACGGCGTCAATCACTGCCAGCGAGTTGCGTTTCGCGCTGCGCGCCCGCGCGCCTAACGGCGAGCCGATGTCCATCAGCACACTCCGCGCGACCATCTCGAACACCTCGTACTTGGAGCCGAGCGCGCGCCCTGCCGCGTTCGCGCTCTCCACCACATACGCCTCGTCCACTAACGGCTCCTTGAGCGCAATCGGTGGAATCATGCGGTACTTGACTTCCCAGTTCTCGCGGTGCAAGTTATTGCTGTTGCAGAAGTGTTCCAGCTCCATAAGCGCGGCGTAGGCGTTCGCCTCGATAACCTCGCGCATCGAGCGGGAGATGCCCGCCTCGTTCTGGAACACCGACGGCAGGTAGAAGATGCCCACCAGTTCGCCGTCCAAGTTCTGCTTGAGCAAGATTTCGCGCAGCACGAGCGCGGTGTCGAAGTAGATGCCCGACCCTGTGCCCCCACATAGCGACGCGATGATGTAGACGCGCGGCTGGCTGCTCACCACCTCTACGCTGTAGCGCACAGTCGCCATCAGCGCGCGCACCTGCTCCTCGACCTGCATAATCTGCTGCACCGCCTGCTGCAGGCGCGGGTAGACACTATCAAACGAGGCGTGGAACCCGAACCGTCCGATAGGGCGGATGCCCGCCGCGCCGTCCGCGTTGCGCAGCAAGCCCACATTCACATCCCCGTTCAAAAACTCAAGGTAGGGGTGCAGGTGTGGACTACGCCGCCACTCATCGACAATCTGCTCCGGGTGCGCAATCGCCAGTTGCACGGTCTCGTCGGGTTCGACATCTGCCAGCAGCGGCTCGTGTTGGAACTGCCCCTGATCGGTGTCCACATACAGGAAGCGTATCAGCCCCCCTGTGTTGTAGCGTTCATGGATGAGGCGCTTCAGTCGGCGCGCGGTGTAGACGCCGCTGCCCCCCAGCCCGACCACCAAAGTCGGGCGCACCTCGCCACGCTCGTGATACTCCACTGCGATTGGGTTCTGCATGGTCGTATCTCCTTCACAGTTGCGCCAGTTGTTGCAGTTGATAAGACTGGTACAAGTAGTATGCCACTAAAGCGAAGCCGACAAAGAGGACAATCGCTTTCGGCGGCGTGTTAGGCAAGAAGCGTTTTGTGTGTCGGGCGCCATTTTCGTAAGCCTCGATGTATTCCAGCACGACGCCGTTGCTCAAGCGGTATTTTTCGCCAGGCGTGAGCGTATCGCCTGCGTTGATGGGTTCCCCAGCGCCGAAGGCGGGTTCAAGGCTCCCCTCAAGCAGGCGCACGCGCGCCTCTCCTGCACGCGCCTGTAGCACGACAGCGCTGCCCGTGTAGTTCGGAAGGGGGTGGTCGGCGTCAGGGGGTCCGATACTTGCGGTGTCTTCGCCTCTCACTTCCACCGAGTAGCGCGTGCCGAGCTTGGAATCTGTTGCTTGCAGGTCATGTATGTAGAGCGGGATGCGCTTGCTTGGCAGCAGAACCGCCAATGTGAACGCAATCCCCGCTCCAAAAAGCCACCAGAAGCTGGGGTGCGAGTAGACCACAGTCATCTGATCAGGCTCGGTGGCGATGCGTTGCCCCTTGTAAGTCAGCATGGCGTTCACATAGAGTGTGTACTTGCCGGGCTTCTGGAATCTGTAGAGGATGCTGCTTTGCGGGACGAGGCTCTTGGGCAGCTCCACAGTGGCAGCAGGCTCAGCTCGCGCCTGCAGCGTTAGATTATCCAACGCGCCTGTGTAGCGAGCTTCCGAGTCGCCAATCAGCAGCGCCACAGGCTGTCGCGTCGTTGCGCCGACTCGTGGCTCGTCTTGATCGAGTTTATGTAAGAACCGCGCGTAGGGCGCGCGAACCACCTCGAACGCTTGGAACGGGCTGTAGGCGCGGGCAGGGCTGCCGTTGCGCTCCCACTCCATTTTGAAGCGCAGCTGGTGCGACTCCGCCGTTGTGGGGGTGAACGCGCCTGTGAACACGCGATCGTTGGCGGCAGCGTCGCCGTACTTGCCATCGTCGCGCAGCGAGACGCGCTGTATCAGTTCCCCACGCGCGTTGGCGATGATTGCCGTGATGAACACGCGCTCCGCTGGCTCGGCAGGGCGCGCACGCACCTCCAGCCGAATTGTGGGCGCTTGCCGTCCCCACCCGTAAATTGCCTCAGGCGGGGGCGCGAGAACCTCTATCGGGCTTGCTCCCGCCTTCGCAACCAACAGTGCAGCAACTACGCTGCTAATCCTCCCGCGTCCCATGCATACCATCCCCTTGAGCAGTGCGTTCTACCGCTGCTAATTATACCACATTTCCTCTCTCTGTGTCAAGAATCTACTATCACCCTCACACGCCCCTGCGCCGATTGGCAGGAGACGCGCCTCATCGGGTATAATCCTTATCGGAGGCATATCGGTATGAGCGTTCAAACAACCACTTCTGTCGGCTGGCGAGAGAAGCTCAAGGGGGATAACTACTTCCTCCACAAGCTGCACTCGCTCACGGGCATCTTCCCCGTCGGCTACTATCTCGTACAGCACCTGTTTCTGAACTCGATGGCAGCGATAGACCCGAAATACTTCAACGCGGTGGTCTACTTCTTCAACGCTATCCTTCCGAAACCGGTGCTGTGGGCGATGGAGCTGTTCTTCATCATTTTGCCCCTGCTGTTCCACTCGCTGTACGGCTTCGTGATTACCTATCACGGCAAGGCGAACATCTTCAAGTACCGTTTCCGCGAGAATTTGGGCTACACGCTGCAGCGCGTGTCGGGCGTGGTGATTTTCGCGTTCCTGCTGTTCCATGTCTACTCGACGACGGTCAGCCACAAGCTCTACGGCAAGGACATCTCCTACGCGGGGATGCAGGCGCACTTCCAGAACCCGTGGGTGGTCGCGCTGTATGTGATCGGGATTACCGCCAGCTCGTACCACCTGTTCAACGGCGTGTGGAACTTCGCGATACGCTGGGGGTTGGCGATTAGCGACCGCGCGCAGCGCAATGTGTACAAGTTCTGCATGGTCGGGTTCGTGTTGTTGACCGCGTTGGGCATTACGGCGTTGGCGGGCTTCTTTATGCACGAGGCGCCGCCGGACCCATTAGCGAATCATTAGGAGGAAATACGATGGCAAAGCGACAAGTAGCCGTTGTCGGCGGCGGTTTAGGCGGTCTGATGACCGTGATGAAGCTCGCAGAGGCGGGCGTACATGTTGACCTGTTCTCGCTCGTGCCTGTGAAGCGCTCGCACTCGGTGTGCGCGCAGGGCGGCATCAACGGCGCAGTGAACACCAAAGGCGAGGGCGACTCGCCGTGGATCCACTTCGACGACACCATCTACGGGGGCGACTTTCTGGCGAACCAGCCGCCCGTGCTGCGCATGGCGGAGCGCGCCCCCGCGATTATCTACCTGCTGGATCGTATGGGCGTGCCGTTCAACCGCACCCCCGAAGGCTTGATCGACTTCCGACGCTTCGGCGGCACGCGCCACCACCGCACGGCGTTCTCTGGCTCGACCACAGGGCAGCAACTGCTGTACGCCCTTGATGAGCAGGTGCGCCGCTGGGAAACAGAAGGGCGCGTTGCCAAATACGAAGGCTGGGAGTTCTTGGGGCTAATCGTTGACGAGAACGGCGTCTGTCGCGGGCTGGTCGCGCAAGACCTGCGCTCGATGGAGATTCGCGCCTTCCGCGAAGAGGCGGTCGTCATCGCTACAGGCGGTCCCGGCATGATTTTCAAGAACACGACCAACTCCATCATCTGCACGGGCAGCGCGGCGAGCATCTGCTACCAGCAAGGCGCGTACTACGCCAACGGCGAGTTCATCCAGATTCACCCGACCGCCATCCCTGGCGAGGACAAGTGCCGCCTGATTTCCGAGGCGGTGCGCGGCGAGGGCGGGCGCGTGTGGGTGCCTAAAGACCCGCACGACAGCCGACACCCGCGCGACATCCCTGAAAGCGACCGCTGGTACTTCCTTGAGGAGAAGTATCCCGCCTACGGCAACCTCGTGCCGCGCGACATCGCCACGCGCGAAATCTTCGATGTGTGCGTCAACCAGCGGCGCGGTATACAGGGCAAGAACCAAGTCTACCTCGACATCTCACACCTACCCCGCCAACAAGTCGAGAAGAAGCTGCTGGGCATCCTCGAAGTCTACATCAAGTTCGTGGGCGACGACCCGCGCGAAACGCCGATGCGCATCTACCCTGCGCAGCACTACTCGATGGGCGGGCTGTGGGTAGACTACGCAGTGAACGGCGACGGCGTGATGGAGCCTGTTCACCCGCGCAACCAAATGACCAACATCCCTGGCGTGTACGCCGTCGGCGAGGTGGACTACCAGTATCACGGCGCGAACCGCCTCGGCGCGAACTCGCTGCTGAGCTGTATCTTCGCAGGTGAGGCGGCGGGTCCCGCCATCGCCGAGTACCTCAAGTCGCTGGAGACCTCCGCGTTCGACCTGCCCAGCAGCCTGTTCGAACAGGAACAGCGCAAGCACCAGGCGCAGTTTGAGGAAATCAGCCGATGCAGCGGCAGCGAGAACCCCTACCGCCTCGCCGACGAGATGCGCGTGCTGATGGACGAGAATGTCACCGTCGTGCGCGAGAACCCGCGCCTGCAACGCACGCTGGAACAACTGATGGCGCTGCGCGAGCGCGTGCGAAATGTGAATATCGCCGACCACGCGGGTTGGACGAACCAGGTCATCCCGTTCGTGCGCACGCTGCAGCACCAGCTGGAGCTTGCCATCTGCATCACGGCGTGCGCCTTGGATCGCAACGAGAGCCGCGGCGCACACTACAAGCCCGAGTTCCCCCAGCGCGACGACGAACGCTACCTCAAGACCACAATGGCGCGCTGGACGCCCGACGGACCCGAGATTCACTACGAACCTGTGGATGTGTCGCTAATTAAGCCGCGTCCGCGCCGCTACGACACGCCCAAGACCGAAACCAAGACCGAAGCCAAAGTCGCGGCGGGCGTCAAAGGCGCGCAGTAAGTGCCTCGCTTCCGTGCCCCTCTCCCACGCTGTGGGAGAGGGGTGAGCCGCACGCTGACCTGTTTGGAGTGCTGAAGCGCAGATTCAGCATCAGGCGGAAGCTCCGCTTCCGCACCCTCGCCCGCTTGTAGGCGAGAGGCACCGCGCGCCAAGCCTTTTGGAGTGCTGAAGCGCAGCTTCAGCATCAGGCGGAAGCTCCGCTTCCGCACTCCATACCCTCCCTCGCCTGCGAGGCGGGAGAGGGGTGAGCCGCACGCTGACCTGTTTGGAGTGCTGAAGCGCAGCTTCAGCATCAGGCGGAAGCTCCGCTTCCGCACTCCATAATCCCCCTTTCCCACGCTGTGGGAGAGGGGGGTGCTTCCGCAGGTATACTTCTCGCGCTATGCAACTGGCGATTGTGGGTCTTGGACGGATGGGCGGCAACATGGCGCGTCGCCTCGTGGAGCGCGGGCATCAGGTCGTCGGCTACTCGCGCACTCGCGCAACCGTCGACCAATATATCCCCTACGGCGTCATCCCCGCCTACAGCCCGCAGGAGGTGGTGGAGCGTCTTGCGCCGCCGCGCGTGGTATGGTTTATGTACCCCGCGGGCGAGCCGACCGAGCAGGCGATTTTCGAGTTCGCGCCCCTGCTGCAGGCTGGCGACCTCATCGTCAACGGCGCGAACAGCTACTACAAAGACTCCATCCGCTACGCCGAACGCCTGCGCGAGTACGGCATCCACTTCGCCGATGTGGGCGTGTCGGGCGGGGTGTGGGGGCTGGAAAACGGCTACGGGCTAATGGCGGGCGGCGACCCCGAAGTGATTGCCCGCATCGAGCCGATTCTGCGCGACCTCGCCCCCGCGCCCGACAAAGGCTGGGTGCATGTCGGTCCCGTCGGCGCGGGGCACTACGCCAAGATGATCCACAACGGCATCGAGTACGCGATTATGCAGGCGTATGCGGAGGGATTCGAACTGCTGCGCCGCAAGGAGGAGTTCGGCATTGACCTCGCGGCGGTCGCCGAAGCGTGGCGGCACGGCACGGTCATCCGCAGCTGGCTGCTGGACTTGATTGCGGGCTTCCTACAGGAAGACCAGCGCCTCAGCGACATCGCGCCCTATGTCGCCGATTCGGGCGAGGGGCGTTGGACGGCGCACGAGGCGATTGACTTGGGGTCGCCTGCCCCACTGATTACGCTTGCGTTGCACGAGCGGTTCCGCAGCCAAGACTCGGAGGGCTTCCAGTACCGCTTCCTGGCGCAGCTGCGCAACGCCTTCGGCGGGCATGCGGTCAAACGGGTGGATGGGGACTAATCTTCCCACCCCGCCTTCAAGCGCGGCAACTCCTTGCAGAAAAAGTCGGTGAAGCCCAGCACGCTCGCCTCGCTGGCGAACCGCGCTTGCTTGATTGCGTCGCGCACCACGAGGTACACATTCTGCTGGCTGATGACCTGCACCTTCTCGGCGGTGATGTCCTTCTGCGCCTCCGCCTCGGTCTGCGTACTCATGAGGTACATCGTCAGCCCGCGCGTGGCGGAGAGTTCCTCGTACACCTGCTTGTACCGCTCCCGCAGGGTGCGCTTGATCGATAGCACCGTGCAACGCCGACGGTCTTTCTCCCACATCGCAAGGCTGGGGAATAGGAAGTCGACCGTGCCGTTGAGGGTGCGCTGACGCTCGTACAAGCCCTGATAGCCCAACTGGTTCAGGATGAACGCCACATGGTACTGCGCACTGCCGCCCGCGCGGGTCTTGCGACTTTGCGCAAACGATTCCGTCAGCAGTTTGTAGAACTGCGCCAGCGACTTGGAGACTGCTATCAGCGACTCCCGCGGTTCAGGGTTCGCTGCCAGATGCCCCTGCAGTGCCTCCAGCAGGCTCCGCAGCGCAGGGTACTTGCCCCGAATCGCGTCATCGGCAGTCAAGAACGCCTCCACTGCCCCTTCGATAAGTTCGCGCTCCGCCTCCAGATAAATCTCGTACTCGGCGTCGAGCAGCCTGCACAGGTAGTCATTCACATTCGCGCAACTAACCGCGCCCAGTTCGGCTTGGATACGCGCTTGCGCCTGCTCCGCCAAGGCCTTGCCATCCTCCAAAGCTTTGCCAGAGGGTTTCTCCCCTCGTAGCCAGTTGGCAAAACCGTCGTCACCCAGAATCTCGTCGCGCAGGGTATCGTCGCTCATGGCTGTCGTTGCAGCACCACGATATGCTCTTCGGTCATCGTCGGCGAGAGTTCGCCTGGCTTGTTGGAGGGGCTGTTGCGCAGGGGCATCCGCTTGTTCGGGATGTTGCGGTGGTGCGTTGTGATGTGCGTCCAGCCGAAGCAGGCGGCAATCTCGATGAGAATGCGGTCGGTCGGCAGGCGCACGCCTTTCACAGTGCGGTTGCCCACCACGAAGCAACCGTACCCGCCTGCCCTGACCACGCGACTGAGTTCGGGGAAGCACTGCGCGAAGTCGTCGTAGAACTGCTTGACCTGCGCGGCGCGTTTGGGGCAGGCGTCGCCGATTGCCGCCAGCGCACGCGCCAGACTTGGCGACTCGTAGCGCGGCTCGGTCGGGGCAAGCCTGCCGCCCAACGCGCGTTTGTCGATGGATTTTGCCGTCTCATCGTCGTAGCCCAGCCACTGCAACACCAACCGCGAGAACTGCCCATACGCCACCGTCGTCTGCGAGTCGCCATATGGGGGCGAGGTCACCACGATGTCCACTGCGCCCGTTGGCAGCGGGACGCCTTCCCGCAGGTCGCGCTCGTACACCTGTGCGTGGGTGTGCGGATCGCGGTCGCGCAGGAACTCCTCCAGTCCGCGCAGGTTGCGCCCCAGCCGCTCCCAGAAGGTCTCGAACACCCGCGGGCGGTAGGCAGGCAACTCGGCTTCGGGGATGCGGTACAGTTTGTATTCGCCGCGCCGCGTGTTGGAACATTCGCGCACTGTCGCCGCGAACGCCACCCAGAAAAAGTCGCGCGTCTCCGCAGGGACGGCGCCCTCAATCGCATACCGCAGCAACGCCAAGTCGCGCTGCGCTTCGGGCTTGAACCAGTAGTCGATGTTGTAAAAGCGCGGCGGGGGCACATCCACCCCTTGCTTCAGCAGGTCGTCTACGCACTGGCGGAGTTTCCGCGCGTGGCGATGCACAGCAAGCGGGTCGTAGTCGGTCGTCTTGATCCGCGCCAGCAGCACGGCGAACGGGTTCAGGTCAATCCCGACGGCGTTGACGCCCGCCAGACGCGCCTCCACCAGCGATGTGCCCGACCCGCAGAAGGGGTCTAACAGCAGCCGTGCGCCCCCGCCGTAGGTGCGGATCAGTCGCCGCGCCACCTGCGGAATCATCATCGCGGGGTAGATGTGGTAGCCGTGGGTGTGCGTTTTGGTGTCGGCGGCGGCGTAGTCCCAATCCTCGCCGTCGCTCTCCGCCAGCCCCAAATGCAGGCGCATCTGCTCGCGTACCCTATCGGTTGTGGTCAGGTGTGCCTCGTACAGCCCCATATTGTCGCCGATTATACCCCGCCCCGTGCAGGTATCCTTAACCCCGCCATGACTCCGCGCGAGACGACGATTGTTATCTTCGGGGCGACGGGCGACTTGACCCGACGCCTGCTGCTGCCCGCGCTGCTGCAACTGTGCCGCGCACGCGCCCTGCCCGACACCGTGCGCATCCTCCTCTACGCCCGACGACCCTACACCCTGCAGACCTACCTCGCCGAAGTCGAAGACGACCTGCGCGCCGCAGGCAAACCGCTCGACGGCTGGCGCGAGTTCTGCACCCGCTTCGTCGCCTATGTGCAGGGCGGACTGGACGAACAGGGCGTGTGCCAACTGCACGACCATATTCGCGGCAACGCGCTGTTCTACCTCGCGCTGCCCCCAGGCGCGTTCGCCACTGCCAGCCAACTGCTCGCCCGCGCGGGACTGCACGACGAAACGCACGGCTTCCGACGACTCGTCATCGAAAAGCCCTTCGGCTACGACCTCGAAAGCGCACAAACGCTCGACCGCCAAGTGCGCGAACACTGGCGCGAAGAGCAAATCTTCCGCATCGACCACTACCTCGGCAAGGAGACCGTGCAGAACATCCTCGTGTTCCGCTTCGCGAACCTGCTGCTGGAGCCGCTGTGGAACCGCAACTATGTCGAGCATGTGCAAATCACGGCGGCGGAGACGGCAGGGCTGGAAGGGCGCGCGAGCTACTATGACCAAGCGGGCGCCCTGCGCGATATGATTCAAAACCACCTGATGCAACTGTTCACGCTGACGGCGATGGAGCCGCCCAGTAGCCTCGTGTACGACGACCTACGCACCGAGAAGGTCAAGGTACTCAAAAGCGTGCGCCCCATCCCGCGCAGCGCGGTGAACGCCTTCGCCGTGCGCGCCCAATACACCGCTGGCGAGGTGGACGGACGGCGCGTGCCTGGCTACCTTGAAGAGGAGGGCATCCCGCACGACTCGCGCACGGAGACCTACGCCGCCATCAAACTCTATGTGGACAACTGGCGTTGGCGGGGCGTGCCGTTTTACTTGCGCACGGGCAAACGCCTCGCCGCCGACCGCAGCGAAATCGCTGTGCAGTTCAAAACGCCCCCGCTGCACCTGTTCCGCGAAACGCCGCTGGATCGGCTGGAGCCGAACTGGTTTCTGTTCGAGATGAAGCCCGCCGAAGCCATCTACCTTGTGGCGCAAGCGAAAAAGGTCGGGCTGGAGTTAACCCCGCGCACGCTGGTGCTGCGTGCGCCCTACCGCGAGGCGGGACAGGAGGGCTTTGACGCCTACACCACCCTGCTGCTGGACGCGCTGGAGGGCAACCGCCAGCACTTTTTGCGCTTCGACGAGGTGGAGTGGGCGTGGCGTGTGTTAGACCCCATCCTCAAAGCGTGGCAAAGCGACGACAGCCCCCTGCCCACCTACCCCGCAGGCAGCGAGGGACCCGCCGAAGCCGTGCGCATCCTGGATAGCGAACACCACCACTGGCGCCCGCTGCGGGGGTGAGGGCTAACACCAATCGCGAAGCAGGGGAACCAAACCGCGGTTCCCCTTGCGAAGCAGGGGGAACCTGCAGGAGGGGGTGAGAAATTTCGCCCCTTTTCGAATATCCTCAGCCCTATGCCCGCGAATCCATCCTGCCTCGACGCAAGTCTGTTTCGTGCAAGGCAGCAGGAGATCCCCTTCCCCTATCGAAAAAACAGTAGTATGACCAACCGCATAATCCAGCAGTATGTCTTCCCACAACTGCGCGTGCGCGACTGGAAACGCGCCCACCAATTTTATGTGGAGGGACTGGGGTTCCAAGTGGACTGGACGCATCAGTTTGAGGCGGGGTTTCCCGTCTTCGCGCAGGTGAGCCGCGAGGGGCGCGCGCTTTTCCTGACCGAGCATGCGGGCGACTGCGAGCCTGGCGGCGCGGCGTACCTCGTGTTGGACGACCTTGACGCCTTCTACCACGAGGTACTCCAGCGCGGAATCGTGCAGCCCGAACCGCCCAGCGAGACGCCGTGGGGACGCCGCGAGATGCACCTTGTAGACCCCGACGGCAACCGTCTGCGCTTCGCCGCGCCGTTGCACGCGCCA
>Ga0308419_1001610_pt1 | contig 15048 bp, 14 predicted proteins | sample HotsprSampleMS50_FD_203674 | JGI IMG/M metagenome (GOLD analysis project Ga0308419, IMG submission 203674) | Hot spring phototrophic mat microbial communities from Mushroom Spring, Yellowstone National Park, Wyoming, United States - 20090730_MS50 ... | reverse complement strand
GCAAAACCCGGCAGAGGAACCGGCCCGCAGCCGGAGAGCGGTCGCTATAATCTTCGATAGGGGTTCACCGATGAACGCATGGCTCCTCGCTTTGGTTCTCGCCGCCCCGGGTGGCTACGACGCCTAACCCACCCGGCTCCAGGGCATCCGGCTTCAAGACGAAGACCTCTTGGTGGCGACGTTCGAGATGCGGGCGTTTGGCTCCGGCTGGGCTTATGTGCCCCCGTCGCTGGATGGCGCGGGCAACGCGGTGCTGGCCTTCCCCGGCGGGCAAAGGGCGTCCTTGGCGCGGACCGCGACGCAGAACGGCACCAAGGTGAATGCAACCTTCGAGGCTGTTCCGGACCAGAACGTGACCATTGAGTCCGTTTTCGCGGCCTTGGACCTTCCGGCCAGGGTATGGGCGGGTGGAACGGCGAGCATCGGTTCGCAGACCGTGACCCTGCCGGCCACCAGTGGCGGGGCCTACCTCTTCTCGGGATCCGCCACGACGGTCGAGTTCACGATCGGCTATCGGAAGCTGTCGCTCTCCTTCCCAACCAGCACGTCCCTCTACCTTCAGGACAGCCGCCAGTGGGGCGGGGGGTTCGAGCTGAGGATGGGCGGCCTGGGCTCGGGCACATGGCAGGCCGGCCAGCGCGTCCGAGTGAGCCTGACCTTTTGGGGCGAGCGGGCTACGGAGCTTTGGCCCGAGGGACCGGTGACCATCCAGGAGGGACCGGACTGGGTGCCGCTCTGGCCGGTCCCCAACGTGGTTCCTGGATCGCCGCTGGACTTCTCCCCGTCGAACGTCGCACCGGCCGGCTCGAAGGGCTGGCTGAAGGTGGTGAACGGCAAGTTCGCCTTTGAGAACACCCCGAACGTCGTGGAGAGGTTTCTGGGGCCGAACTTGGTCTTCTCGTGCGCGTACCCCTCGAAGACGGACGCGGACGCCTTGGCCGTGCGGCTGCGTCGCATGGGATACAACTGTGCGCGACTCCATCACTTCGACGTCGACCTGACGGGTGGCTGGCGCTCCTCGGAGACGGGCAGCAGCACCAATCTGGACCCGCAGGTGCTCGACCGGATGGACTACCTGGTGAGCCGCCTGAAGGCGAACGGCATCTACGTGAGCCTGGACCTCTTCACCCTGCGCCAGGTCCGTCGCGATGAGGTGATCCCCGGCGCGATCGGGACGGACGAGTACAAGGCGCTGCTTCTGGTGGACCAGAACGCCCGCGAGAACTGGTGGGCCTTCGCCCGGGGGCTGCTGGAGCACGTGAACCCCTACACCGGCTTGGCCTGGAAGGACGACCCGGCGATCGCTTGGATCTGCGTGGTCAACGAGAACAACATCGCGTCCGCGTACCTGTCCTGCGGGCCGACGCTCCGGGCGAAGCTGGACGCGGCTTGGAGGGCCGCGGGCAACTCCGGCTCGTTCGACCCGTACACGGACGCCGGAGCGCGCTTCGGTGCGGACCTACACCGGGCCGCGTTCCAGTGGATGCGCGACAAGCTGCGCTCGATCGGGGTCAAGGCCCTACTCACCGACACGAACGGCTGGAGGAACCAGCAGGCGCTGGTGAGGAGCCGCGTCGACCTCGACTACGTGGATGACCACTTCTATTGGGACCATCCGTCGTTTCCGCAGCAGGCCTTCGCGCTGCCCTCGCAGCACACCATGGAGCTGTCGGCGAGAGACTTCGGCGGGTACCTGAGAAACGTGGCCTACGGGCGGATGCGCGGGAAGCCCTTCACCGTGAGCGAGTTCAACTATGTGTTCCCGAACCCCTTCCGTTCCGAGTCGGGCCTGTTCTTCGGGGCGGTGGCCGCCGCGCAGGATTGGGACGGAGTGTGGAGGTTCGCCTGGTCGCACGATGCCGCGGACATCGGGTCTCCGGGGGCGGCCAACTGGTTCGACCTCCAGCGGGACCCGCTGAGGCTGGCGGCGGAGAGGGCCGTGGTCAGCCTGTATCTTTGGCGGCACCTGAACGCGGCCGTCGGGGAGGCCACGGTGCTGGTCCAGCCGAACACGGCGGGTGCCGCTGCGTTCTCCGGCCCTTGGGTGGATCCGTTCGCGGCTCGGTGGAGCAACGTGCAACGGTCCGTCAACGTGCCTCCGCCGTCGCTCCATCCGCAGATCAAGATCTGGCTGGGCATCGGCACGTTCGCCGTCCTGACACCGAAGACCGAAGGGGTATTCACGACGCCCGGCCGGACGATCCGTGCGAACCGCCTGGCGTCGACGCCGAGCGGCGCGAGGCCCGCGGTCTGGGTGACGGCGCTGGACGACCTGCCCCTGCACGAGAGTCGGCGGATGCTCTTCGTGCACCTCACCGACCTCCTGAACACGGGGACGCGGTTCTCCGGCCCGGATCGGACGATGCTGGAGCAGTATGGAAGCTTGCCGTACTTGGTCCGCAACGGCACCGCGAACATCGGTCTGACGCTGGGCGGCACCGCCAAGCCGACGGTCTACCGTCTGGACCTCTCAGGACAGAGGGTCGGCGTGGTGCCCAGCACGTGGTCCGGCGGCAACCTTTACTTCCGCGCAACGGTTCAGGGCGCGCCGAGCGGGCAGGCGACTCTGTACTACGAAATCGTGCGTTGACGGGGCCTCAGCCCTCCCACGGCCAAGCCCGAACGATGGCCGCGAGGGTGCGGGCCGCCTGCTCGGGTCCAGCCAAGGAGGTGCAGAGGGTGGCGTGGTAGTGGGTCGGGTCGTTCCAGTCCACCCCGAAGAAGCGGCGGTGGAAGGCGGCCCTCTCCTCGTCGTTCGCGCGGATCATCGCCATGGCCTGATCCTCGCCGACCCAGCGGACCTGCATCACCCTGCGCACGCGGAACGCGGTCTCTGCAACCAGGCGCACGTGCACGCAAGGACGATCCCGAAGGATGAATCCAGCGCCGCGTCCCACGAACACCACGTGGCCCTGCTCCGCGAACTTGCGCACGGCGGCCATCAGAGCTTGGAAGTACCGCTCGGCGTCGCCCTTGCGGGCCCAGGACTCGATGACGGACGGCGCCCTCTCGTCCCGATGCATCACGTTCGGCAAAGGGACGCCCGCCAGCCGTGCCTCCTCTTCCAGAATCTCGCGGTCGACCTCCCTCCAGCCGAGGTCTTCGGCCAACTGCGCAGCGACGATCTGCGAGCCCGATCCGAACTGTCGGCTGAGAGCGACGATGCTCACGGCTTGCCTCCACCCTGGGCGGGGCCGCCGGAGTGGACGTAACGCTCCACGGTTACGTCGCAGGTCACGACCAGCCCCTCGGACACCATGTCGTCCAGCACCCTCAGGAACGGCTCGATGCGCTCCTCGACGTCCACGATGTGGATGGAGACGGGAAGGTCCTCGCTCAGGCGCAGGATCGATGCGGTGTGGATGCGGCTGTTCGCCCCAAAACCCATCATGCCGCGGAACACTGAGGCCCCGGCCATCCCGAGGCGCCTCGCTTCCTCGACGATCGCGACGTAGAGCGGTTGGCCCTTCCAGCGGTCGCTCTCGCCGACGTAGATCGCCACAGCCTTCGCCTTGCCCTCGATCTTCATGCGCGTCCCCCTGTCAGCATTCTAGCCACAACCAGCCCGACCCAGGCGGAGAAAACCGTTCCGAGCGCGGTGAACTGCACGTAAAAGAGCGCCGGGAGGTAGCGGCGGTCGGCCAGCAGCATGAGCCCCTCGTACGCGAACGTCGAGTACGTGGTGTAGCCGCCTAGGATGCCGATCGCGACGAAAAGTCTCAGGCGGGTGGGATCCTGAAGGACGTTCGCGAAGCCGAGAACCAGACCGATCAGCAAGGACCCGGTGAGGTTGATCACGATCGTCTCCCAGGGGAAGCTCGCCCCGAATCGGGACTGTAGCCACCCGCCCAAACCATAGCGAGCACTCGCTCCGATCGCGCCGCCCAAACCAACCCAAAGGAACTTCGCCAGCGTCTCACCCATGCGCATTCTCCGACAGGAGTCATCAGCCGCAGGCGGCGGTTTGGGCAGGGGCGGACTCCATCGCCCGGAGACGTTTCAGGGTACCCGGAAGGAGCCTTCTCCGACCGTCGCGAGCAGGAACGCCTGGTCGAAGGCCTCGTCGCGCAACGCGTCGTACCGGCCGCTGGCGCCGCCGTGACCCGTGGAGAAGTCCACCTTGAGGAGCAGCGGCTTGGAGCGATCCGTGCGCAGGGCCCTGAGCCGGGCTACCCACTTGGCGGCCTCCCAGTAAGGGACGTTGGTGTCGTTCCAGCCGGTGCGCACCAGCATGGCCGGGTAGTCTTTGGGCGCGACGTTGTCGTAGGGAGAGTAGGCCCGGATCCAGCGATACTGCTGGGGAATCTTGGGATTGCCCCACTCGATGAACTCGCCGGTGGTGAGGGGCAGCGTCTCGTCCAGCATCGTATTGACGACGTCCACAAAGGGCACGTACACCAGGGCCGAGCGGAACAGCTCCGGGTTGCTGTTCAAGGCCGCACCCACCGTGAGGCCGCCGGCGCTGCCGCCGCTTACGGCCAAGAGCTGCGGCGAGGTCCACCCCTCGGTCTGCAGGAAGCGCGCGCAGTCCACCAGGTCCCGGAACGTGTTCTGCTTGGAGGCCATCTTGCCGGCGTCGTGCCACCGCTCGCCGAGCTCTCCGCCACCCCGGACGAGGGCGGAGGCCAGCACCCAGCCGCGATCGAGCAGAGAGACGGCGGAGCTGCGGAAGTAGGGGTCGTTGGGAATTCCGTAGGCGCCGTACGCCTCAAGGAGAGTCGGGGCGGGTCTTTGTGCATCGCGGCGGAACGCCAGCGCAACCGGCACGCGCTCGCCGTCGCGCGCCTTGGCCCATAGGAGCCTGACTTCGTATCTGCTCGGATCGTAGCCGTAGACCGTCTGGCGCTTGACCTGTTTCAGACTGCGGGTTGTGGGGTCGTAGTCGTAAACGGTCGCCGGCGTGATCGCCGACTGGTACTCGATCCGCAACCGCTTGGTGTCGAACATCGGGTTGCTCCCGAGGCTCGCGGAGTAGTAGGGTTCCGGGAAGGCGACCGTGTGGGCAGACCAAGTCCGGACGTCCAAGACACGGAGGCTGGCGACCGCGTCCCTTCGGATGCGGACCACCCAGTGCCGGCGGAAGGCGTCCACGTCCTCGATCGTTTCGCCGCGTCGGGGTGTGAGTACCGTCTTCCAGTGCCGGCGGTCGGGCGAGGCGACGGGCGCCACGACCAGGCGGAACTCCCTCACGCCGTCGTTCGTTCGGATCAGGAACTTGTCTCCGAAGCTGGTGGGGTAGTACTCCACCCCCTCCCGCCTCCGTTGGAGCAATCGGGGGGCCTTGTCCGGAGCGTTCAGGTCCAAGACCCGGCACTCCGTGGTCTCCATGCTCTCGGAGATCGCGTAGGCGAACCGATGATTGCGATCCTCGGTCAGCAGAAGGTTGTAGAGGGGGTCCTTCTCCTCGTAGAGCAGCGTTGGCTGCCGGGAGCCGAGCCGCCGGCGATAAAGACGGTAGGATCTCTTAGCGGCGTCCTCGGTCGTGTAGAAGACCGTTCGGTTGTCCGATGCCCAGACCATCCCGGTGACCTTGCCGAAACGGTCGGGCAGCAACCGTCCGGTGGAGAGGTCCTTGAAGAACAGCTCGTAGTCGCGCGAACCGGTGGTGTCGAGCGTATAGGCCATGAGGCGACCGTTGGGGCTGACGGAGTAGTCTGCGTCGATATACCGCTTGCCTCGGGCCAACTGGTTCAGGTCCAGCAGCACCTCCTCCTTGGCGCCCAGGCCGCCCTTCTTTCGGCAGTGGATCGGGTAGGGCTTGCCCTTCTCGGTACGGCTGTAATAGTAGTAGCCGCGGTCGAATACGGGCACGCTGGAGTCGGTCTCCCGAATGCGGCCGAGAATCTCTTTGTACAGCTGCTCCTGGAGGGGCTTGGTGGGCGCCATCACGGCGTCGGCGTGCGCGTTGCAAGCCTCCAGGAACTTGCGGACGGCGGGATCCTTCCGGTCGCGGAGCCAGAAGTAGTCGTCCTGGAACCGTTCGCCGTGAATCTGGCGCACGTGCGGGCGCCGCTCGGCTACCGGTTCGGGAACCGACAGGTCCAGCGGCGGTGCGACCAACGACAAAGTCCACAGGCTGAGACCGAGCATCGTGGGCTCAATCTACCCGATGAGCACTCCCCTGGCACGGTTCTCAGCCTGCTGCCCGTCGGGCCCGTCGAGACCGCCGAGAGAGCAAGGACGACGGCGGAGGCCCGGATCATCTCGCGGCCTCCGCGGCGACGGGGTTGTAGACCCTCGGTTCGAAGTCCTCCACCAGGCGCTTGCGGCCGTTCGAGTCCTTGAGGATCCGGAACGAGTCGTGCAACTCCCCGGTCACCGTTCTCGCCTCGACGCCCAGCTCGTCGGGGGACACGGTGACCATTTGGTAGAGCTGAGTTTGGGCGGCGAGACTCCGGTGCCAGCGCGCCGGAGTGAGGCGGTACATCTTGGGGCCGGTCACGGAGGTCAGGTACACGGTGCCGCGATCGGCGCTGGGCTGGTCGTTGGCCACCAGACCGGTGCGAGCGTAGGTGTGGTCGTGCCCCTGCAGAACTAGGTCGACGTCCAACCTCGTGAACACCGGCTCCAGGAGCTTCCTCCTCGAATCGCTGTCCCGCTCGTTGCCGGAGCTGTAGACCGGGTGGTGGAACATCACGACCGTCCATCTCCTCCGGTTGGTGGACACCACGCGTTCCAGCCAGTCGACTTGGGGTTCGAGCTTCTCCATCGTGTTCAACGAGACGAACCTCAGGTCTCCCCGGTCGAACCAGTAGACGCTCTCGCGAAACCCATCCGGCCCGTTCCCAGGGAAGCTGAACTGACGCTTCCAAATGTCCGGCAGAATCCTTCGATCCCGATTGTTGGGGTCAGGGATGGCGTAATCGTGGTTGCCGGGCGTCACCGCGAAGGGGGTTGAGCGGGAGAGGGGGTGATACGACTCGAACCACTCTCCCCACTGGTCGTCGCGGTCGCCCCGCTCCACCAGATCGCCGCCGTGTGCGGCGAAGGCGGCGTCCGGGCAGTCCAGCATCGCGGCCCGCGCCACGCGCGTCACCTGCCCTAGGATGTCGTTCTGCGAGTCACCGAGGTAGAGGAACCGGAACGGCTCGCGGCCGCCGGGGAAGGCGCGGAAGGAGCACCACTCGCTCCACCTCTCGCCGTCGCCCACTCGGAACACGTATCGAGCGCCGGGCTGCAGGCCGTCGATCGCCGCCAGGTGCCGATGGCTCGGGCCGAGCATCGTCTCCAGCGGTGTGGTCTGGGCTGCGATCTGCCGGGCCTTCTTGGCGTCGATCGGGCCCCTGGGGGCCTCCAGCACCTCGAGGATCGCGGCATCGACCTCCGTGGAGGTTCGCCAGCAGACAGGCTGAGTCGTCGGATCGTCGGAAACGTTGAGAACGATGCGGTCGGGATGGCGGGTCGGTGCGTAGCGGGAAGCGCCGGCAGACGCTTGACTGGCTTGACGCCCGAAGGAGCGGAGCGGCGATAGAAGAAGCGGACCGGCGGCCAAGGCCCGGAGCAGGCCGCGTCGGGACAGATCCGTTGCCATGCGTCCATCGTGCAACCCGATCGTGAAATCAAGGTTAAGGTCGTGGCAGGGGGCTCGGGGCGCTGGGCTAGCGCCGCGAACGCGCGCTCAGCGGTGGGTCGGAGGCGAGCCGACTACGGCGGGCACTGTCCGATCTGCTCCGCCTTGCGGCGGATCTCCACCCGGTCGGAGGCAGAAAGGCGCCGCAAGCTCAGGAGCGCCGGGCGCATCCTCAGGTTGTTGGCCAGACGATGCTCGTTGCGGGCGAGGAAGTCCCAGTACAGGGTGGTGAACGGGCAGGCCTCCTCGCCCGTCGCCCGATCGGGCCGAAACCGGCACTTGGAACAGTGGTTGCCCATTCTCTGGATGTATCGTCCGCTGGCGGCGTAGGGCTTCGTCGCCATCCGTCCGCCGTCGGCGTACTGACTCATCCCCAGAGTGTTCGGCAACTCGACCCACTCCACGGCGTCCACGTAGATCGCGAGGTACCAGCGATGGACTTCCACCGGGCGCACGCCAAGGAGCATCGCGAAGAGGCCGGTGACCATCAGCCTTTGGATGTGGTGGGCATAGCCGAGGCGAAGGGTCTGCGCGATCGTTTCCCTCAGGCACCGCATCTCCGTCTCCGCCGTCCAGTAGAACTCGGGCAGGGGGAGGCGGGCATCCAGAGCGTTCCACCCCAGCCACTCCGGCATCCAGAGGTGGTAGAGGCCCCGCACATACTCCCGCCAACCGAGGATCTGACGGATGAACCCCTCGGCGGCGGGCAACGGTGCGTGTCCTTGCCGGTAGGCTTCCTCGGCGGCTCGGATGGCCTCCATGGGGCGGAGGAGTTTCAGGTTGAGAGCGGCCGACAGCCGGCTGTGGTACAGGTAGGGCTCGTCCTCCCAGACGGCGTCTTGAAACCGACCGAACCAGGGCAGGCGGTTCCGCACGAAGTCCTCCAGCGCCTGCAGGGCTTGGGCGCGCGTGACGGGCCAGGCGAAGGCGTCCAGCCGTCCGGGGTGCGCGTGGAAGCGCCGTGCAACGAGTTCCAGGACGTCGCGCGTGATAGCGTCCGGCGCGAAGCCCAGGGGTTTGGGAACGAGGCCTGGACCCTTGGGTCCGAAGCTGGCTCGGTTTTCGGCGTCGAAGTTCCACCGTCCGCCGACGGGGTTGGCGCCGTCCATGAGCACGGACGTCCTTCTGCGCAGATGGCGGTACCAATGGTCCTGAACCAGGACGCGTCGGCCGCCGGCCCAACCCTCGAACTCCTCGGTGGTGGCGATGAACGACCGATCTGGCCGCAGGTCGATGGCAACCCCGTTCTCCCGAGCCGCGCTCAGGAGGGACTCACGAACACGCCAGTCTCCGGGCTCTGCCAGGATGAGCCGCTCCGGCCTGAGCCGTCGGATGGCGTCACCGAGCGCCTCGTCGAGGTTGGGGAAGGGGTGGTCGCCCAGACGCAGGTACTCCAGAGGCCATCCCCTCGAGCGAACCTCCTCGGCGAAGTGCCTCATGGCAGTCAGGAAGAGGGCGATGCGGGCCTTATGGGATGGCACGTGGCTGGACTCCTCGTCGACTTCGGCCATCCAGACTCGGTCCGAAGAAGGGTCGAAGCCCGCGAAGACTCCCGAACCGAGACTCAGCTGGTCTCCCAGGACGAGCACGAGGTTGCGGCAACGGTCTGCTTCAATGGTGCCCATCTTTCCAAAGCCGCCTCCTAAGGACTGTACGCTCCCATTCCCCGAAGGTGCCGAACGGCCCCGGCGGTCGGTTCACACGGGTCAAAATCAGGGCGATGCTGTCGAGGAGCGGGCAAAGCGGGGTCTGGCGCGGATGATCGCGGTGGCGGTCGGCCTCTGCTTCCTCTTTGCGCTGGCCATTGCGGTCGGTCGCAACCGGTACGCAAGGGTGCCGGACGGTTTGGCGTGGCTGCCGGCCTTGCTGGTGCTGGGCGCGGTGGCGGTCGTTCCCACCGGCGACCCCCTTCGGTATCCGTGGTTGCCCGAGCTCGGTTTGCAGCTGGTGTTGCGTGCGGACGGGCTCGGGCGGCTCTTCGCGCTGATCATCGCCACCATCGGGGTGCTGATCCACGCCTATGCGGCCGGTTACTTCTCAGGGAAGCCTGACCGGGAACGGCTCTTGGCACTGCTCCTGTTCTTCGAGGGGGCGATGCTGGGGATCGCCTTCTCCGGCGACCTGATCACTCTCTTCGCCTTCTGGGAGCTGACGAGCGTCTCCTCATTTCTGCTGATCGGATTCGCATCCGGCTCCGCCGAGGCGAGGAAGTCTGCCCAGCAGGCGCTGACGATCACCGCCGCCGGCGGGCTGGCTTTGTTGGCCGGGATCCTGGTGCTGGGGCGGATCGGCGGCTCGTTCGACCTGGAGGTGCTTGCGTCTCGCGCCGACCTGATCGCCAGGCATCCTTCCGCAGGATGGGCCGTGGTGCTGATCCTGGCTGGGTGCTTCACCAAGTCGGCCCAGTTCCCGTTCCACTTCTGGCTGCCGGGGGCGATGGCGGCCCCCACGCCGGTGAGCGCCTATCTGCACTCCGCCACGATGGTCAAAGCGGGGGTTTTCCTTGCCGCCCGACTGACGCCGGTGCTCGGGTCGGCGCCGTACTGGAGCGAGTCGCTGGTGGCTTTCGGCGCGGCGACCGTGGTGGTCGGTGGGATCGCGGCGCTGCTTCAGACCGATCTGAAGCTGATCCTGGCTTACTCGACGGTGCAGGCGCTCGGGTCGCTCATGCTATTGCTGGGGGTCGGCACCCCGAACGCTCTGCACGCCGCCTTGGCGCTGGTGTGCGCCCACGCGCTGTACAAGGGTGCGCTGTTCACCGTGGCCGGGTGCGTGGACAAGCAGGCAGGCACTCGGGAGATCGCTCGGCTGGGGGGTCTCGCAAGAAGCATGCCGGTCTCCGCGCTCGCCGCGGCGCTGGCCGGGCTGTCGCTGATCGGCGCGGTGGCGTTCGCCGGCTTCACCGGCAAGGAGCTGGCGTTCAAGTCGATTCTCGAGAGCCCCGAGACGCGTTGGCTCGTGGTCGTCATGCTGCTATCGGCCCTCTCCGGGGGCGGCGTGGCGATCCTGGTGGGGTACGAGGTGTTCTGGGGCAGGCCGGCGGAGCAGGCGGGCGAGGTTCGGGAGGCCAAGCCCACCATGCTCGCCGCGCCGGTGGTGCTGGCCGTAGCGGGGTTGGCGCTGCCGCTGTTGAGCGGCCTCTGGGAGCGAGGGCTCATCGAGCCTGCTCTGAGAAGCGTCTCTTCGGGCCAACCCGACAAGCCCGTGCAGCTCTGGTATGGCGTCGACCTCGTGCTGGGCCTCAGCCTGGCGTCGTGGGCGAGCGCAGTCGTCGTCTACTCGCGCCACGCGGATCTGGTCCGCTGGGGACGGGCCCAGCGCGCTCTGCCAAGCGGCGCTAGGCTCTATGCGGGCTTGTGGGCGGGTCTGTTGTCGTTCGCTAGGCTGCTGACGGGACTCTTCCAGAACGGCAGGTTGCGCTGGTACGCGCTCTCGACCTCCGTGACCGTGGCAGCTTTGGCGATCCTGCAGGTTGCGGTGGCTCCGGGGATGCCGAGGATCGGCGGCACGAGCCTCAGGTTCTTCGAGGCCCTTCCGCTCGTGGCGGTGATGGTCGCTGCCGTGCTGGCGGCGGCCAGCGGGAACTCCCTGGCGGCCGTGGCCTCGTTGGGGATCGTCGGCTGGGGACTGGCGGCGGTGTATGTGGACCTCGGCGCTCCGGACCTCGCGCTCACGCAGCTGGTTGTGGAGGCGCTCACGGTGGTCCTGTTCGTCTTCGTCCTGCGGCGTCTTCCTCAGCCCACGCCGAAGCGGGACGCCTGGAGGCTGCCGCACGCGGTGTTCGCGGGGGTGGTGGGTTGTCTCATGGCGTTCTTGGCGTTCGCGGTCACCCAGACCCAGCCGCATGGCAAAGTGGCCGACTGGCACGCTTTGCGGTCGGTTCCGGATGGCCAGGGCAGGAACGTGGTGAATGTGATCCTGGTCGACTTCCGCGCGCTGGATACGCTGGGTGAGATCACGGTGCTGGCGGTGGCGGCGGTCGGCGTCGCCGCAATGTACCGCTCGAAGCTCCGGAAGGAGGCCGGCCGATGAACTCGCTCATTTTGCGCTCGGGCACGACGTTCGTGATGCCCCTTCTGCTGATCTTCTCGCTGTTTCTGCTGGTCCGCGGCCACAACCTGCCGGGAGGCGGCTTCGCGGGAGGGCTGGTCGCTGCCGCGTCGCTCGCGCTGTACGGGCTTTCCCACGGCATGGGCGCGGCCAAGGCGGTTCTTCGCCTCCGCTCGGAGACGCTGATCGCGATCGGCATGCTGATCGCCGTGCTGAGCGGCCTGCCCGGGATGGCTGCCACGGGGAACTATCTTGCGCCGCTGTGGGTGTCCGTCGGTCCGGTCAAGGTCGGGACGCCGATCCTGTTCGATCTCGGCGTGTACCTGCTCGTGGTGGGCGTGGTGCTCACGATGGTGTTCGCGCTCAGCGAGGAGGAGGGGGCGTGACGGTCGAGTTGCTGTTCTCCCTGGCCGTCGGGGTCTTGTTCGCCTCGGGCCTGTACCTGATGCTGCGGCGGACGGTGGTGCGCCTGCTGATCGGCCTGTCGCTCATCGGGAACGCCGCCAACCTCCTTATCTTCGTTTCGGCGGGCCTCCGTCGAGGCGTGCCGCCCATCGCGCCGGAGTCTGCCAGCGCGCCGCCGTTGCAGGCCGCAGACCCGTTGGCGCAGGCGCTGATCCTCACGGCCATCGTGATCAGCTTCGGCGTCCTCGGATTCGCTTTGGCGCTGACGGACCGAACGGTGCAGACCACCGGGACCGACGATCTCGACCGGATGACGGAGGAGGAGCCGGAGCCGTGATCCTCTTGCCCGTGGTCCTGCCGTTGTTCGCGGCGGCGATGCTGATGCTGCTGCACGCTCGGCACCGCGCTCAAAGGCTGGCCGCCTTGGCGGCGCACGCGGCCTACCTCGTCGTGGCCGTGCTGCTGTTCCGCTCCGTTCTCCGGGACGGCCCGATTGCGGCGTCCTTGGGAGGCTGGCCGCCGCCCTTTGGCATCGCCTTTCTCGCCGACGCCCTTTCTTCGACGATGATGCTGTTGACGGCGGTCGTCGCGTTCCCGATCGCGGTCTTCTCGTTGGCGTTGGCCGACGGCCGCTGGGAGAGGCAGGGGTACCACCCCTTGGTCCAGGTGATGCTGGCCGGCGTGTCCGGGGCGTTCCTGACCACCGACCTGTTCAACCTCTTCGTTTGGTTCGAGGTGACCTTGATCTCCTCGTTCGTGCTGCTCACCTTGGGCAACCGGCCCGCCCAGATCCAAGGCGGCTTCAAGTACGTGGTTCTGAACCTTCTGTCCTCCGTGGTGTTTTTGTGCGCCGCGGGCCTGCTCTATGGCACGACGGGCACCCTGAACCTCGCCGACCTGGCCCAGCGACGGATCCCGGCGGAAGATCTGTGGCTGATCGGCCTGATCGGGGTTCTCTTCCTCGGCACCTTCTCGATCAAGTCCGCGCTGTTCCCGCTGTTCTTCTGGCTGCCTGCGGCGTACCCAACTCCGGCCGCCCCCGTGGCCGCGCTGTTCGCGGGGGTGCTCACCAAGGTGGGCGTGTACGCCATCCTGCGGACCGGATCGGTGTTCTTCGCCGAGGCGAGCGCGGTCTGGACGCCGGCGTTGCTGGCGCTTTCGGTTCCGACGATGGTGGTCGGGGTGTTCGGGGCCATCGTGCAAACCGATTGGAGGCGGATTCTGGCCTTCCACAGCGTGAGCCAGGTTGGCTACATGGCGGCGGCCGCGGGCATCGGCGGCAAGGCGGGGATCATGGCGGCGGTGCTGTTCATGGTCCACCACGGGCTGGTGAAGAGCGCCCTGTTCGTGGCCGCGGGCACCGGGTGGCGCCTCGGCGGTTCGTACCGCCTGGACCGCCTGGGAGGTTTCGCCCGATCGCACGCGTGGTTCGCGGCCCTTTTTCTGGTGCTGGCTTTCTCGCTGGCCGGCTTTCCGCCGTCTTCCGGCTTCGCGGCGAAGCTTGCGGCGATCATGGCGGCGCTGGATGGAGGATACGGCTGGATCGCGGCGACGATGGTCGCCACAGGGCTGTTCACGCTCTACTCCATGGTGAAGATCTGGAACGAGGCGTTCTGGAAGCCCCCGCCGGAGGCGGCGTCTCATCGGGAGTTGGGCCGCGGAGAGCGGATTTTGCTTCACGCCCCGCTGGCTTGGTTCGCGGCGGCGGCGCTCGCGGTGGGACTCGGATGGAGTCCGGCCCTGGCCTCCTCCACGCAGGCCGGGATGCAGGATCGGGACGCCTACGTCCAGGCAGTTCTGGGAGGGAAGAGCCGATGATCGCTTGGAACCTGATCCTCGCTTTGGTATGGTGCGCGCTGTGGGGCAGCTTCGAGCCGGCCATGCTCGCGACCGGCTTCCTGGTGGGGCTCTTTCTGCTCGGTCTGTTGTCGCGGCGCGGCGTGATCGGTCGGGTCCGCTACATCCGTCAAGTGGAGCGGGCGCTGTCGTTCGTTGCGTTCTTCCTGTTGGAGTTGGTGCTGGCCAACCTGGAGGTTGCGCTGCAGGTTCTCCGCGGTCCGAGGCGCCTGAGGCCGGCGATCGTCCGGGTTCCGATCGACCTGTCGTCGGACGGTCAGATCACGCTGTTGGCGACCGTTGTGACCCTGACGCCGGGAACCATGGCGCTGGACGTGTCGGAGGATCGGCGGAGCCTCTACGTGCATGCGATGCACCTGCCCGCCTCCGGCTGTGAGGGCCTGAGGCGCAGCATCCGCGAGGGATTCGAGAGGCGGGTGAGGGAGCTGTTCGAATGCTGAGTTCTGTCGCCGAGATCGCCTTGGCCGTGCTGTCGCTCGCCTTCCTGCTGGCGACCATCCGCTTAGCGATCGGCCCACGGCTGGCCGACCGGGTGGTAGCGCTGGACCTCGCCGGGGTGACCGTTGCGGGGATGATCGCGGCGATGGCTCTGCTTTACCGGCAGCCGCTCTTCGTGGACGTGGGCTTGGCGGTAGCCTTGGTGGCCTTCGTGGGCACGATCGCGTTTGCCCAGTACATCGAGAGGGGTGCGGGGAAGTGAGGGACCTCGTCGCGGCCTGTCTACTGGCGTTCGGCGCTTTGGTGACGTTCCTCGCCGCCTACGGCGTGCTCCGCCTGCCGGATTCCCTGACGCGGATGCAGGCGACGAGCAAGGCCACCACGCTGGGGGTCGGCTGCGTGTTGCTGGCGGTCGCGGTGGCGTTCGACGACGTGGGGGTGCGGACGAAGGCGGCCCTGGTGGTGCTGTTCCTGTTCGTGACGCAGCCGATCGCCGCGCACCTGATGGCCCGAGCCTCCTACCGCTCCGGCTCGCCGCTGTGGGAGGGCACGGTCGTGAACGAGCTGGCCGACGAGGAAGGCCGGAAAGGCGGCTGAGGGCGGACGACAGCCTCCGGCCGCCTGCGGCCGGAGGCTACCATGCGGCGATGCCCGGCGGGGGTCCGGAGCAAAGCGGGAGGCCCCCGCCGGGCATCGCCGTTTTGGGTGGCTCCCAGGCTCCTCTAAGG
>Ga0308419_1001609_pt1 | contig 15050 bp, 16 predicted proteins | sample HotsprSampleMS50_FD_203674 | JGI IMG/M metagenome (GOLD analysis project Ga0308419, IMG submission 203674) | Hot spring phototrophic mat microbial communities from Mushroom Spring, Yellowstone National Park, Wyoming, United States - 20090730_MS50 ... | reverse complement strand
TGAAGCATGGGATGGATGATAAAACTATAATGAAGATAACAAAGCTAAAAAAATCACAGCTTGATGAAATTAAAAAGAATTAATCTCATTCCGGTTTTTTGGGGAAAAGTGAACAAAAAATAAAAAAATGATAGAAAATCCCATCCCCTGATTTTAAGTTGTTGTATCACAAAACAAATTTAAAAAAGGAAGGACAGGAGATGGGATCACAATATAAAATTATAACTCAATTGTTAGATTTATCAGGAATTTGTGTAAAGGAAATTTTAATAGATGGTGGAAAATTTTTATAATAGTAGAACATACAGGGTATCCACAGTGTCCATGCTGTGGGCAGATGTTTATTGAGGCAACCAGGGGCAGGCGCTATCAAGTAGTTGAAGATGTATCAGCATTTGGGAAGAGATGTTATTTTAAAGTACCCAAACGGCGGATTGCTTGTACATGCGGATACAAAGGGACCCGATGGTTATTGTTAAAGCGGCCTGAGCGATTAACGGAAGCAGAAGAAGCAACATTACAAAAATTGTTTGCAGTGAATGAGCGGTTATACAAGGTATATGTGTTACGGGATGAATTCAGGCAGATATTTCAAGGTGAAACAGTACGGAGCAGATTATTAAGACTTGATAACTGGATAAAGAGAGCAAAAGCAGTACGCATACCGCAATTAACAGAATATGTTCACAAGATAGAAGAATGGAAGCCATATATACAAAACTCATTGAGGGCGGATTGCTAAAATTGTTTTGCAAAGGAATTAATAAAAAAATACGAGTGATACAGCGAATGGCATATAAATATAAAGATTTTGAATATTTCAGGTTAAAAGTAATTCAGCAATTTAGTTTTAGAGATGTACAATCAATTTTTGATGGATAAACATCTTCGCCAAAATTCCGGAAAGAGGTAAAAATATTTATATAAATGTAAAAATACAATATAGCAGCATATATGAAAATATGTTAATATATATTAAATTTGTAACATAACATATTATGTCACATTGTATATAAAAAAATAAATTAATTATTGACAAATAAAAACTATATAGACTGTATTAATAACAATATGTTATTAATTAATCATAAAATATAACAAATTGTTATATTTTATGTTATAACATAACATTTTGTTATTAATAGTTATGCAACATTATATTGAGTATTGTTTATGCATGTAGAAAATGATTTTTTACAGTGTATTATTAAAAAATTAAGCGACGGCGTAAAAGATGAACAAACTCTGATAGGTATTAAAGATGAATGTACTGAGTTTATTGCATTTCTCAGGAAGAATAACAATACACAACTGGTAAAAGTTTTGGAAGATATACCACAGATCATTGAAATAGCCATTGAGATTAAGGATGATACCATTCAAAAAAGCTGCATACGTTTGATAATTGATGTTCTGATTGATGTTATTGAGTACTGTAAGCTGCAGGATATTTAATTATTATGAAGCAATGAAAAAGTTTTTAAGACTTTAAAGAATTTAAAATTTACATAAGAGGCATACCAATGAATGCCAGTATAACATTCAATACACAATTATTACACAACTTTGAAGAAGGTGATGTGTTAACATTGGCTGAAGTAAAGCAGGAATGTGAAAAATTATTGCAACAGGTACAAAAAGATGAAGCCCTTTATGGGGTCATTGAGCAGTTGCCACAAATAATAGAAACCTTAGCAAGCGTTCCATCAATACAAAAACAAGGCATCAGCATTTTAGGGAAAATAATTTCCCAGATTGAACAGTATGCACAATCAGATGAAACAGGTAAAAAGAAAGCAATTAAGAACATAAAGCGGCATGTTAATAGTTTAAGCAATAGTATAAAAAACAATGAAGATGCAAACAACGGCGCTGCAGACACTGAAGGAGTAGAGCAGGTTGAAGAAAAAAAAGGGTATAGTGTAGAAGATTTTGACCATTTAGTTGATGATTCAAAGCTGCTGCAACAATTTTATACCGAGGCAAATGAGCATTTAGACAGTGCCCAATTTGTGTTACTTGAGCTGGAGCATGATGCAACAAATGCTGAGCTTATTAACACAGTGTTTCGCAATTTTCATACCATAAAAGGTTCGTCTTCTTTTCTGGGCATAAAGAATATTGAAGATTTAAGCCATGCGCTTGAAGACATATTTGCAGTCATCCGTGATGGTAAAATGATATTATCACGGGAGCTGGTTGATGTCATTTTTTATGGCATAGAACTTCTGCGAAATATCCTTGATATTATGCAAAGCTGTGAATTTAAACCCAATGAAATGAAAAAAACTTTTGTTAATATTAATATAAGCGGATATATAGAGCTTATTAAAAAGATTTTGAAGGAATACCAGTATAAAAAGATTGGCGAAATATTGCACGAAGAAGGTAAATTAACACAGGTAGAACTGGAAAAAGTATTACAAAAACAAAAAGAAACGGATAAAAAATTTGGGCAGATAGTAACTGAAGAAAAGCTTATTGATCAGGATGACCTGTTACATGCACTCCAAAAGCAGCAAAAGTTAAAAGCCAAGATTAAGAAGGTTGGTTTTGTCAAAGTTTCTAATGAAAAGCTAAATTCATTAATTGATTATGTGGGTGAGCTTGTAATTAATCAATCAATGCTGAAACAAGAAATAGAAAAAAACCGTACCAGCATTAATATTTCCGAGCGCACGTTAAGTCAGATGGAAATGATAACAAAATCAATAAAAGACCTGGTGTTATCTATGGGCATGATACCAATAGAAGAAATTTTTAACAAGTTACGCGTTGTTGCGCGCAACACGGCGCAGGAACTGCACAAAACAATATTTTTAGAGGTTCATGGTCAGGAAACAGAGTTAGACCGCAATGTCATTGAAACAATTTATGATCCGCTTATGCACATAATACGCAATGCAATTGACCATGGCATTGAAACACCACAGGAACGCATAGCAGCGGGTAAGGACAGTGTGGGGAAAATTGTATTAACTGCTGAACACAAAGGAAGTGGTATTGAAATAACAGTAACCGATGACGGCAGTGGAATAGACAGCAAAAAGGTTTTGGAAAAAGCTATTGCCCTGCAGCTTGTGAAAAAGGAGGATGTGCACAAGTTAACGGAAAAAGATATATTTAACTTTTTATTTTTACCGGGATTTTCAACAAGTAGCCAGGTAACAGCAGTTTCGGGAAGAGGTGTTGGGCTTGATGTTGTAAAAAAAGGCTTGGATCAAATACACGGACGGGTTGAAATACAATCAGAACCGGGAAAATTTACCAAATTCATCATTAAGCTGCCACTTACATTAGCAATAATTGAAGGGTTTGTAACCATTGTGGGGGTTAATAAATATATATTCCCCTTTAATGCAATTGAGGAGATAGTTGTCTTTGAAAAAAGCAATCTACAAAAATCCGAAAATTCCAATGAAGCAATTTTATACCACCGTGATATGCATATACCGGTAATATTTGCAGGTGATGTGTTTAAGGAAACTACATGTAAAAAAGACAATGACCGGTTACTATCGCTCATATTTTCTTTTGATCAGTTTAAATATTGTGTAGTTGTTGATGCAATTATAGGCAAACAGGAGATAGTGGTAAAAAGTTTGGGGACAATGTTTAAAGATTATCCATATTATTCAGGCGGCACAATTTTTGGTGATGGCAGCATAGGATTTGTTGTAGATTTGCAGGGATTTATTGAAGCAGTTAAGATGGGGGTTAATTTATGAAGAAAATACTTATTGTTGATGATTCAGAAGTTATAGTAGAGGTTGTTAAAAAAACATTGCAGATGTATGGGTATGAAGAAATTGTAAGCGCTTCCAATGGTGTTGAAGCGTTAGAAGTAGCAAAAAATAATAAAGGGGGTATAGCATTATATGTATTTGATGTAAACATGCCCCGGATGGATGGATTAACATTAGTTAAAGAAGTACGAACATTTGATACTACCACACCTATCATTATGCTTACCACCGAAACTGATAAAGAAAAAATGAAGACAGCAAAGGAATATGGCGCAACGGGCTGGATAATCAAGCCTTTTGATGGTGAAAAGTTTATTAAGGTAGTCCAGATGTATTTAAAGAATTAAGACCATGGAGGTGTGTATGAGTGTTAATAAATATTTAATTTTTAAATTGGCGGAGGAAAAGTATGCAATTCCCATAACCAAGGTGCAGGAGGTAATAAGCTATGTGCCCATAACCAGCCTGCATGAGGCTTCAGAGTTTTTAAAAGGTGTAATTAATTTACGTGGGCGCATCATCCCTATTATAGATTTACGCTTAAAATTTGGGCTTTCAGCCAAAGAATACACCGAACGCACAATTTTTATTATTGTGGATATAGTAACCGAAAAGGATGTGTACCATGTTGGGCTTGTGGTGGATTCGGTGCATGATGTAGTTGAGATAGCTGAAGATAAAATTGAAAAAACGCCCGAGGTTGGTTTTAAATTTAAAAGTAAATATCTTCAGGGCATTATTCAGATAGATGATGCAATGATTATGATACTTAATTTAGATACAATACTTGCAACTGAAGATGTAGTAGAGATTGCCAGTAAGGTTGAAGCAAATGTGTAGCCTGTGAAAATTTTAAAAGATATGTATAGGAGGAGGAACATTATGTCAGAATTATTAAAAAACATGAATTTAAAGCTTAAACTTATAGTTGGATTTTTATTAGTTGTTGTTCTTTTAGTCATTGTAAGCATTATAAGTTTTTCTCAATTACGTTCATTATCAAATAGTATTACTTCTTTAGGTCAAGAATCAATACCTTCGATTTTGAATTTAGAAATAGTAAATATTGGTCAGTTAGAAATAAAGGCTGCCATAAGAACTGCAATAAACCCATATATATCTAAAGAAGATTTACAAAGACAGTTTGAGAATATTGAAAATGCGCGTAATAAATATACAATGGCATTGTCAGATTATGATAAGATTGCTAGAACTGTTGACGAAGATAAATTGTATAAGGATTTTTTACAAAAATTAGAAATAAGCAAGGCTTCCAATAATAAACTAATAGAACAATTAAAACAAATTGAAAAAGTTCAAAATCAATTACAGCGAGAATATATATGCGAACAGCTTACATCACAAGCTTTGTCTGGGGATAATCGCAAGGCTTATTATGAATCAATGGATTCTCTTCAAAAATTAATTAACTATGTTAAAGATTATTATGGGAAACAAATAGTGGATGAGTCAAATACCAGAGCAACCACAGCCAATGTTATAATTGTAGTATTATCTATTGTTTCATCTATTATAGCATTGGTTATTGCTTATTTACTGGCAAATATGATTTCAAAACCTGTTGTTTCAATTTCAAATGAATTGAATATTTCAGCAAACAATTTAGAAAAAGCGGGAAATCAGGTGGCATCTGCCAGCCAGGAGCTTTCAAGAGGGGCAAGTGAATTAGCAAGCAGTGTTGAAGAAATAACTAGCAGTATGGAGGAGTTGCAGTCTATAATAGAGGCAAATACTAAGAATGTCAATGAATCTGAAATATTGATGAAAGAAACTATGCAAACTGCAGTATCGGCACAGGATCATTCAAAAGAGCTTCAATCAATTATGAATACTATCAGTGAAAGTTCTAAAAAGATAATAAAAATTAATAAAGCCATTGATGATATTGCATTCCAAACAAATATACTGGCACTTAATGCTGCAGTTGAGGCGGCACGGGCTGGTGATGTTGGCAGAGGTTTTGCAGTAGTTGCTGAACAGGTGAAGTCACTTGCACAAAAAAGCGCTGATTCAGCAAAAGAAACATCCGATTTAATAGAGCATATACATCAGGATATTGAAAAAGGTACTAATAAGACAGATATAGTTGTAACAAGTTTTGTTGAAGTTGTAAAGAGAGCAGAAAAGGTTAATGTATTGTTAGATGAAATAATGCGAGCATCTAAAGAGCAGGCTAAAGGGGCAAATCAGGTAACAAAAGCAATATCGCAGGTTAATTCCGTAGTGCAGCAATTAGCAGCCTCCAGTGAAGAAACAGCTTCAAGTAGTGAAGAAATGCTGGGACAGGTTGAAAGTATGCGTGAAAGTGTTTTAGGTTTGAATTTAATTGTAAAAGGACAAAAAGAAGTACAAAAATTTGATCAAGAAAGTAAGCAAAATTTAGTTAAACAGGAAATGGGTGGTCTTACCCAAAAAGCACATAAGGTGCATGAAGCAATTGATGCAATAAAAGACAAAACAAAAACTAAAAAGGAAAGTGATGTTGAGATTGTAAAACCGGAGGACAAGATACCGCTTAATGATTTTAAAGACTTTTGATAATGTATAAAATGCATGGTGCGTTGCATAGTGTGGTGGTTATATTGTTAATGTTATATTGAAGTTACATTAACCATGATGTATTGGTTTGCTTTTTAACAATATACTGCTTGTACATGCAACGCTAATACATGTAAATATTAAACATGAAGATTAAATTATGAAAAATGAAACCATTGTAAAGGGTATATATTATGTACTTCTATGTATGCTCATTGCTTTACCTTCAGCTATTATTTTATACAGTGTATCAAAAAACACAAATATCTTGCTCATTATTGCATGCATTAATGTTGGTACTTTAGGATTGCTTATAGTGTTTAACAAAGCTCACAATACTTTACGCCATAAAATTGTTGAAACAAAAATAAACCAGATTGTTCAAGTTCTTGAAAAGACAATAAGTACATATAAAGATACTATGGATACTTTGAACGATACTATAACAAAAGAAGCTGTATATGATACCAGAGAGATTCAACATTTATTGAATGATCATAGTGTCGGCTTTAATACTGTTAAATCAGCAAAAACACATGATGAAATTCCAGACCATATTATAATGTATGATAAAGAAATGCAATCTATATTCAATGCATTTTTACAGGTAATACAACAGTATCACAAGATTTTACAGGGTCTTTATGGAAAATTAGATACATTATGTCCAGTTCACCTACCATTGGATTTAGAAAATGAGTGGCGTGAGTTTATTATGTTACGTTTCAACAGTTCATTTGAATCGTTAAAACATGCTATTACTTCAATTCAAACGATTCAAAATGAAAGCATTGAATATGTGCAGTATGTTTTGGAATTACTCAAAGGGTTTAAAAATAAAAGGGCATTATTACATGAACAAATAGCTGAGTTTTATACTGGCATGCGTAATAAACAGGAATCATTTGCTCAGTACTTGGCTACAGTGTCTGAAACATTTGCATTTATAAAAGAAATAATGGTTCAAATAGAAGAAATAACAGATAAAATAAATATATTATCACTCAACATGAGTATTGAGGCTAACAAATTAACTGGCAACAATGTATTTACTATTATTGCAAAGGAATTGCACGCATTTTCTGAACAAACAATAAAGTATTTTGATCCAGTAAAAAAGGCTATAGAACAAAATTTATCCAGTATTGAAGAAAAGAAAAAAGAAGAGCAGGATACCATTGAACAGATTCAACATTTTATGATTATGTCAGAAAATTTAATAAAGGAAAATGAAAGGAATATTGATGAATTCACTAATTTGATTGATGGCATATCTAAAAGCCTTATATCCCGTGATGATGATGTAAAATCACATCTTTTAGGCAGCTTTAAAGATATGCAGAATTTAGCCATAGTTCAGGAAGAAGTTACTCATTATCATAATTTTAATGCATATATGATTCAAAAAGTAAATTCTGTGATTCAAGTTTTAATACGTGAACATGAAATATGTCAGGGCATAGAATGTCAATACAGGATTGATTCATTCAAGCTTTTGGAAAGTCTTATCACTACTGCTGATGAACGTGCGTTTTTAAAGTCACTGTATAAAAAATACTTACAAAAAGAATTAGAAGATGATGAACATTCAAAAGGAGATGTAATATTTTTTGATACAGTATGAAAATAAAAGATGTTTATCTTTCTGATATATTGTTTAAAAATTTTGTACAGCTTTTTTATGATTTAACAGGTATTTATTTAAAAGATTATAAAAAATATTTAGTTGAATACAGGTTGTGTAAAATTGTTGGGCCTGATAAGCCATTTAAAACTTATGAAGAATTATATGAAGCATTGCTTCATGATACAAAAGGTGATTTACGCATTCAGTTTACCAACTTGCTTACAACTAATTATACCTATTTTTTCAGGGAAGAAAATCATTTCCATTTTTTAAAAGAATATATTTTTAAGAACTATCAAACACAAAACTATATGCGTTTATGGAGTGCAGGCTGTTCAACAGGCGAGGAAGCCTATAGCATGGCTATTGTGTGTCATGAAGCACTGGGCAATATGGTACATCATTATGACATAAAGATATTAGCCACTGATATTTCAATGGATGTTATTACATTTGCAATGAAGGGAGTATATCACTATTCAAAAATACGGGGAAATATTGAGGATCATTTGCTTAAAAAATATTTTTATTTTGATAAAGATAAAAAAACATTTACCATTAAGGAATCAATTAAAAACCTGGTTCAGGTGCGCTTTTTAAATTTAATGGATACATTTCCGTTTACCAGGCTTTTTGATGTAGTATTTTTGCGCAATGTCTTAATTTATTTTGATAACAATGAAAAAGAAATTATATTATCAAAAATATATGATATTATTAAGCCACAAGGGTATTTAATTTTAGGATTATCGGAAAGCCTGGTTGGTATACGGCACAAATTTATTCAGTTACCCCATTCAATTTATCAAAAAGAGATATAGTATGGACTACAGTGTAGAAGGGTTGCAAGAATACTTTTTAAATCCCGGCGAGCTTATATTTTCTAAAAAGCCAATTGTTATAAAGACTGTTTTGGGTAGCTGTGTTGCCGTTATACTGTATGATAAAGTAAAAAAATACGGCGGTATGTGTCATTATTTACTTCCGCAGGCACCCAGTGACCAGCAAAGCAGTACCAAGTATGGTGATGTTGCCATTTACATGTTGCTTTATAAATTTATAAAACAAAATAACAGTAAACGCGAAGATCTGGTTGCATCAATATGTGGGGGTGCATTTATTATTTTTGATGAACGGGAAATATTTTTTATTGGCGATAAAAATGTAGATATTGCTACTACTATATTACGAAAAGAAAAGATTTTGATCAAACAGATGTATACCGGTGGCGATCATGGAAAGCGTGTTTATTACAATACACAAAATAATAAAATAATTGTTCAAACATTAGAAAAAATTACTATTGATGATCTGTACAATCCCAACTTTTAGAAAGGTATATCCATGTTTGAAAGTGAAAAGATTAAAGTGCTGGTAGTTGATGATTCAGCAATAGTGCGCGACATAATAGCATCAACAATTGAAAAACAGGATGATATGGAACTGGTTGGTACAGCGCCTGACCCATTTATTGCACGGGATAAAATAGTGCGTCATAATCCTGATGTTATTACATTAGACATTGAAATGCCGCGCATGGATGGGCTTACCTTTCTGGATAAATTAATGCAATATTATCCCCTGCCCGTAATTATTGTAAGTTCAATTACCACAAATGATAAATATGCAGCAATCAAGGCTTTGGAATTGGGTGCGTATGATATAGTTAACAAGCCAGGTGGCAGCATAAGCGTTGAAGAAGTTAAAGAAGAGATAATTACAAAAATACGAAATGCTTATGAAAGTAAAAATACATTTCTTAAGAAATGGAAAGATGTATCAAATACAATAATAAAAGCTAAAAAGCCTTATAAAAAACCAATACTTGCAGAAGTTAAAACCACTGACAAAATAATAGCAATTGGTGCTTCAACTGGGGGGACAGTAGCTTTGGAATACATAATTGAACGGTTACCCAAAAATCTTCCGCCCATTGTAGTGGTGCAACATATGCCGGTTAACTTTACCTATCAATTTGCCAAACGCCTTGATGAGCTATCCGAATTAACCATAAAAGAAGCCGAAGAAGATGAACTAATACAGGTTGGGCATGTATATATAGCACCTGGTGGCAAGCACATGGTGGTTGATAGAAAAGGGGCATCGCTTTTTATTGCATTAAAAGATGATGAAAGGGTTAACTTCCAAAAGCCAGCCGCAGATGTTTTGTTTACATCAGTAGCACGGTATGCAGGTAAAAATGCTTTGGGTATTCTTCTTACCGGTATGGGGAAGGATGGCGCTGCGGGTTTGCTTGAAATGAAGAATGCAGGTGCACGTACCATAGCACAGGATGAAGCTACTTCAATTGTTTGGGGCATGCCGCGGGCAGCAGTAGAAATGGGAGCAGCCCTTGAAGTGTTGTCGCTTGATGATATTGTTAAAGCAATTATTATTTTCTCTTCGTGATGAAAATTATGACAATCAGATACAATCCTTAATAATCAGTGCTTATTTTGACATTTACGATTAATTCAAATACAAAAAATCATTTATTAAGGTAGTACATAAGTTAGCGAAGGTAGGAAGCCGAAGCGTCTTAGATTTGCGTGCGAGGACAAAAGCCTTAGAAGGCGTCCACAGCACGCTGGCAAGGATTAATGCAATGAGTTGTCGCCAAGCTGGGGTAAAGGGGATACCAAGGGGAAAAGGGGCTGGCGCCTGAAGCCCCTTTTCCCCTTGACTTCACCAAAGCTGAAACCATAGACAAAAGCTATGTTACCGACCAGTATAAAGAGTATGAAGCTGATATCATTTATAAGCTGTATTTTAAGGAAAGTGAATTGTATTTATATCTGCTTATAGAATTTCAATCAACCGTGGATAGGTTTATAGCATTCAGGATGCTACAATACATTATGGAATTATACCGAGAGTTAATCTATAAGCATAAGTGTAAAAGCTTACCGGTAGTATTTCCCATACTGATTTATAATGGTGACAAGAAGTGGACAGCGCCATTGTCGTTACAGGAGTTAATAGAAGTACCGCTGGTACTTAAACAGTGTGAACCTTATATACCGCAATTTCGGTATTATCCCATAATAGAGAATGCCATTGACAAAACAACGCTGTACAATATGATGAATGTGATAAGCACAGTATTTTTATTTGAGACAGGGGATGCAGAAGAATTTTTTAAAACGGTTGACAGGATACGGGAATTGTTGCATATTTATGACAATGAGCCATTGTTGCTGAGGACATTGTTGTATTGGTTAGTACAGTATTTGCAATCACACGGAATGGTGGAAGAAACAAGTGTAATACTTAGTACAATAGAAAAACCACAGGAGGCAGGGACGATGTTATCACGGACATTGGAAAAGATAAAAAAGGACTTACGGAAAGAAGGGTTTAATCAGGGTGTACAGGTAGGGATGCAAAAAGGAATTCAAAAAGGCATACAACAAGGAATACAGAAAGGATTACAAAAAGGAATACAAAAAGGAATACAAAAGGGAATACAAAAGGGAATACAAAAGGGAATACAAAAGGGAATGAAGGATGGATTGCTTAAAGGGGTAACGCAGGAAAGAATAAATATTGCACGGAATTTATTGAAGCATGGCATGGATGAAAAAAGTATATTGAAGATAACAAAATTAAGAAAATCTCAACTTGATGAAATTAAGAAAAACAAATAAAAAGTATTTCATCACTTTGGATTATATACTGCTACAACAAATTCACCTTTTTGGGTAAGTTTTGCTGTAATTTCTTCAATCTGGCTTGATGTGCAATAAATGAATTCTTCAAAGTGTTTGGTCATTTCCCTGCCAATAAGAATCTGTGCCTGTGGCATCACTTCAGCAATTGCGTGTAATAATTTTGTAATGCGGTATGGGGATTCATACAAAACAATAATAGCATCTATGTTCGATAGTTCCTGTAATTGATTTTTGCGCCTGCCTTCCTTTTTGCTTAAAAATCCTGCAAAGTAAAATTTTGTTAGTGGAAATCCACAGACAGATAAAATAGTAGTTACTGCCGAAGGGCCCGGAACCGGGATAACCGGAATATTGTTTTCACGTGCCAGTACTACCAGTTGTCCACCGGGATCCGATATTCCCGGTGTACCCGAGTCAGTGAGATAGGCTATTGTTTTGCCGGATTGTAGTTCCTGAATAATGCCCTGAAGTTTTGCCATGCTTGAATGAGTGTGCAGGGAACGTGTGGGTACTTGTATGCCATAATGGTGCAAAAGCTTTGCTGTCTGGCGTGTATCTTCACAATATACTATATCTGTTTCTTCTTTAAGGATACGAAGTGCCCGTAACGTAATATCTTCCAGATTACCTATGGGTGTTGCAATAATATAGAGTTTGCCTGACATTGTAATAGCCCTTCAAGATTTATTTGCTTGATTTTTTGTCATTGTAACGTACTGATGACAATTTTAGCAACTATAATGCATGGTATAGTTTGATTTCTGTAAAAAACGTATAACTATAAATTACACTAATTCATAAATGCTGAAAATATGGTAAACCCCGCAGGGGTGACACTATTGTAGGAGAAATGCATGGCACGTATCTATAATTTTTCGGCAGGGCCTTCTATTTTGCCATTGCCTGCACTTGAAGAAGCAAGCAGGGAGCTTGTTGATTATAAACAAACAGGTATGTCGCTTATTGAAATGAGCCACCGTGGTAAAATATACGATGAGGTCCATAATGAAGCCATATCTCTTATCAAAGAGATTTTGCAGGTACCGGATGATTACTATATTTTGTTCATACAAGGTGGTGCCACTCTTCAGTTTGGCATGATTCCTATGGCATTTCTTGCACCTGGTAAAACTGCTGATTTTATTGTAACCGGCTTTTGGGTACAGCGAGCATATCAGGATGCAAAGCTTGTAGGCCAGGCACATGCGATTTGGGATGGAGCATCTGAAAAGTATTGGCGTATACCCGCCGAGCACGAGTTACACTTTAGTAATGATGCAGAGTATGTGCATATTTGTTCTAATGAAACCATTGGCGGAATCCAATGGCAACAGATGCCTTCCACAGGAACTATCGCCCTAATTGTTGATATGTCTTCAGATGTACTATCGCGTCCTGTTGAATGGGATAAGGTGAGTATGCTTTTTGCCGGCACACAGAAGAACCTGGCTCCTGCTGGCATGGCACTGGTGATAATGAAAAAAGAACTGGTGGAAAAGGCGCGTAAGGATTTGCCTGCGTATCTGCGATATGATTTGCATGCAAAAGAAAATTCATTATACAATACACCACCAACATTTACCGTGTGGATGACTACGTTGACATTACGATGGCTTAAATCTATAGGTGGTATACCAGAAATTGAAAAGCGCCGCGATGCAAAAGCTAACCTTTTATATGATGCTATTGATGCAAGCAATGGATTTTATAACTGCCCGGTAGATAGAAACAGCCGTTCAAAGATGAATATTGTATGGCGCTTGCCAGATGAACAGTTAGAAGAAAAGTTTGTAAAGGAAGCTGAAAAAGAAGGTTTAAGCGGGCTTAAAGGGCATCGTTCGGTTGGTGGAATCAGAGCATCTGTATATAACGCAATGCCTGTTGAAGGTGTTGAGGCTTTGGCTGACTTTATGAAACACTTTATGCAAAAAAATGGATAAGATATATGGACGAAAGAGCAGTGTATTCTGAGCACAGGCCGTGGGGCTTTTACGAGGTACTATCGGACACGGACACACATAAGGTAAAGCGTATAACTGTGTATCCAAAAAAGAGATTGAGCTTACAGCGCCATGCAAAACGCACAGAACATTGGTTCTTTATAAGTGGGGAAGGTGTGGTAACATTAGATGCACAAGAAGTGCCGGTAGTATCAGGTGTTAGTGTTGATATTAATTTTAATGTCTTGCACAGGGTTGAAAATACAGGAGAAGTAAACCTGGTATATATTGAGGTCCAGTTGGGTGAATACTTTGGTGAAGATGACATAGAGCGCGTTGAAGATGATTATGGCAGAGCACAAAAATAATGTAACATTTTCATCATTAGTTTTTCGTATGTAAAATACACCTATATAAATTAAAATTTAGCAATTAAACATTTTGCCTTAAATAGTTTAGAATGAAAAATAACAATGCAATTACAACCCTATTTTATTAAGGAGGATAGCCCTGCATGATAAGCGTACGGGATCTGGTAAAACATTATGGTGAAGTGAAGGCCGTTAACGGCATTTCATTCACAATCAGAAAGGGAGAAATAACAGGATTATTGGGGCCAAACGGTGCAGGGAAAACCACAACCCTGCGTATTATTACTGGCTATCTTAAGCCAACAAGTGGCATAGTAAGCATTGATGAGTTTCTTGTTGACCAAAACCCGCTTGAAATAAAAAAGCGTATTGGGTATTTGCCTGAATCAGCACCTTTGTATCCTGATATGATGGTGTATGATTTCTTGCAGTTTATGGCTGATATCAGGCAGATTTATGATAAAGAAAAAATTAAAGATGTTGCGATACAGTGCGGCATTACCGAGGTGATGCATAAAAATATTAATGAGCTTTCTAAGGGGTATAAGCAGCGTGTGGGACTGGCACAGGCCATATTGCATGACCCGGAAATCCTGGTTTTAGATGAACCAACAAATGGCCTTGACCCAAACCAGATTGTGGAAATACGCGATTTGATAAAAGAATTGGGCAAAGAAAAAACAGTAATATTATCAACGCATATATTGCAGGAAGTAGAAGCAACATGTAACCGAGTCATCATCATTGATAAAGGTGCGATAGTAGCTGATGATTCCACCAGTGATTTGAAAAGTGCAAAGGGTAAAGATGTGCGTGTAAACTGTGTTGTAAGCGGTGCAAGTTTTAATGCCATTCAAAGTGCATTGCAAAAAATTGCCGGAGTTAAAAATGTACAGCACATAAAGGATGAAGAGCAGCTCTGTCATGTTCAGATAGTAACTGGTCTTGATGTGGATGTAAGGCCACAGGTGTTCAATTGCATCAAGGATAATGGATGGATTTTATACGAAATGAATAGGGAATACAGAAGCTTAGAACATGTATTCCGCGAACTTACGGTAGGGATGTAGGGAGGATGGTATGGAACAATTGAAGGAGTTAACAAAAGGAGCAACACTCATTGCAAAAAAGGAACT
>Ga0308419_1001608_pt1 | contig 15053 bp, 27 predicted proteins | sample HotsprSampleMS50_FD_203674 | JGI IMG/M metagenome (GOLD analysis project Ga0308419, IMG submission 203674) | Hot spring phototrophic mat microbial communities from Mushroom Spring, Yellowstone National Park, Wyoming, United States - 20090730_MS50 ... | reverse complement strand
CTTGTTGCCTTCTCTGTAACTCTCTACAATCTGAACAGCCTTCTTTGGAGAGTTTGGTGTGGTCTTTATTCTTACAAACATGAGGATATTATAGCAGGGGGGAGAGAAAAAGTCAATACCTAAAATCCATTAGGCACTACAAAGGGGTTTTTAAAACCGTGTGTTGATTTTAAAGGGCTTTTATGCTGAACAATGGATTAAGTGGTCAAAGTCGGGAGTAACCACTAAAAAGAAGCTCACAACTCGCAGGAAAAATCAATAGCTTCAAGAAGTTAACGCAACAAAACCGTCTTTTTTATAAGGGAACATCCGTCAAAACCTCCACCTCACGGTTTAACTGAAACACTGCTCCCATAGGTAAGTGGTTGCCCCCCTTGAGGCGGTCGGGCCGAGGTTATTTTCAGGTGGGGTGGTGTTGGTCGGGCTGGGTTACCTTGAGGCGGGTGGGTGGGGGTGGGTTGGTCGGGGAGAGTTGGTATGCAGTAAGGAGAAATAGCAATAGACCCCTACTTTCTACCGCACCATCTGTCAGTTGGTGTTCACTTTCTTTGTAACGGTATTATTTGGGTTAAGTGAAAGTCCTTAAGCCTTTTTTATTTACCACAACCTTTGGGTTTATCCGAACCCTTTGGAGGCGACATTCAGGTAGGCACACCAAGCTTAGGAAAGACATATAATTGTAAAATTATCCAAATAATCGCTAATAAACCTAATAATAAGAGGTCACTCATTTTGTATTCTTAGTCTCTTTCGTCTCGGTCTGTTTGCCCTCATAGTCAACAAACTGTATTATGGCCATCGGTGCCCTGTCATTGACCCTGGTGCCGGTGCGTACAATCTTCAGATAGCCACCGTTAACATTGGCAAAACGCGGGGCAATCTCAGAGAAGAGCTTCACTGCCGCAGACCTCGTATACACATAGGACATAACAAGCCTCTTTGAATGGAGGTCGTTTCTCTTCCCTATAGTCACAAGTTTCTCTGCTATAGGCCTAATTGCCTTAGCCTTGGCGAGGGTCGTCTCAATACTCTGATGTTCTAAAAGTGATGTAACCAGTCCCCTCAAAAGGGCCTTCCTCTGATTAGAGGTGCGACTAAAGTGTCTCCCTGCCTTTTTATGTCTCATAATACTTATCTCCTTTCAGCTTAAAGGAATCTTGTCTCATTCCTAATGAGGGCTTTAGGTATTTGGTAGCCTCATACCAAACCGTAGCCCCATAGAACTTATTATCTGCTTTATCTCATTAAGGGACTTCCTGCCAAAATTCTTTGTCCTTAGCATCTCATGCTCAGTCTTCTGCACAAGGTCAGCAATAGTCTTTATATTAGCGTTCTTTAGACAATTATATGCCCTCACAGAGAGCTCTATCTCATCAATATGCTTTGATAAGTTTTCGTTGATATTGTCTATCTCAGATACTTTATTATCAGAGCCCTCAACCTCCACAGCATCCTCTTCATCAACGATAATAAACATATCTAAATGGTCCATAAAGATAGTCGCCGCATCACTCACGGCCTTCTCGGGTGTTAAGCTGCCATCTGTCCAGACCTCTAAAATGAGTTTATCATAATCGGTTGATCTGCCCACCCTTGTCTTTTCAACCCTAAAATTGACCTTTGGTATTGGATTAAAGATTGAATCAACAAAGAGGGTACCCAACGGGACATTGTCTGTCATGTGCATCTCTGCAGGCACATAACCCTTCCCCTTTTTAACAGTCATCTCTACCTCAAATGTGGCATCTTTATCAACAGTGGCTATGTATTGGTCCCTATTCAATACCTCCACTGTCCCATCGGTCTCAATATCTGAACCAGTTACTACCTTGGGCCCCTTTACACTTATCCTTACAGTCTTTTCTCCATCTCCGTGGATAAAAAATCTCAATTTCTTTATATTCAGCAATATAAAAACCACATCTTCTTTGATCCCCTTAATTGTAGAGAGTTCATGCTCACAACCCCGAATCCTCACTGAACTTACTGCTGCACCCTCTATAGAAGACAAGAGTATCCTTCTTAGTGTGTTACCTAATGTGATTCCAAAACCCCTCTCTAAGGGCTCAACAATAAATTTTGCGTACCGATCGGTGTGTGTATCTTCCTCAATGTGAATCTTTTTATTATTAGGCAGCTGAAAACCCTTTTTAATAAGGTCCATCCAAGACCCTCCTATATATTAAAAAGCTTTATTTTGAATACAACTCAACTATCAACTGCTCTTGCACAGGCAAATTAATCTCATCTCTCGTTGGTATCCTAACAAACTTACCCTTCATATCCTGGGTATTTACCTCCAGCCACTGGGGGAAACCCCTTTGTTCAGATACCGCTATACTATCGGTGATAGCAGGAATAGCCCTACTCTTTTCTCTGACCTCAACGATATCACCTGGCCTTAAAAGAAAAGAAGGTATGCTCACCCTTTTACCATTTACAAGGAAGTGACAGTGCCTAACGAGCTGCCTTGCCTCTCTCCTGTTTATTGCAAAACCCATTCTATAGACCACATTGTCAAGTCTCCTCTCAAGAAACTGAAGGAGTATCTCACCGGTAATACCCCTCATAGATGACGCCTTCTCAAAATAGAGCCTGAACTGTCGCTCCACGATACCGTATATCCTTCTTGCCTTCTGTTTCTCTCTTAATTGCATCCCATAATCAGAAATCTTACCCCTGTTCTGACCATGCTGACCTGGGGCATATTTCCTACGCTCAATAGAACACTTCTCGGTCATACACCGGTTGCCCTTCAAGTGGAGCTTCTCGCCCTCTCTCCTACAAAGCCTGCATAATGCCCCTGTATATCTCGCCATTATACCCTCCTCCGCTTCGGGGGCCTACAGCCATTATGTGGAACCGGGGTTACATCCTTAATAAGGGTTATCTCTAAACCCGAGGCCTGCAAGGCCCTAATGGCAGTCTCTCTCCCAGAGCCTGGCCCTTTCACATAAACATCCACATGCTTCAGACCCATCTCCATAGCCTTCTTGGCTGCTGCCTCTGATGCCATCTGGGCAGCAAAGGGTGTGCCCTTACGGGACCCCTTAAATCCGAGACCTCCAGCGCTTGACCAGGCTATCACATTCCCACTCTGATCCGTAATCGTTACAATTGTATTATTAAATGTAGTCTGTATGTGGGCCACTCCACTTACAATATTCTTCTTGACCTTTTTACCTGTCCTCTTTTTCTGCGCCATTTACTCCACACCTCTCCTTTTATTTCTTCTTAATCACTAACTTTCTCGGACCCTTCCTCGTCCGAGCGTTTGTCTTGGTCCTCTGTCCCCTCACTGGCAGATGGAGTTGGTGTCTTAATCCCCTGTATGAGCCAATATCCACAAGCCTTTTTATATTCATGGCGATCTCCCTTCTGAGATCCCCTTCAACCTTATAATCCCTCTCAATGACATTCCTTATCTTAACAGTCTCCTCATCGGTAAGGTCCCTGACTCGTTTGTTAAGGTCAACCTTTGTCTCTGTAAGGATCTGCCTTGAAAGGGTCCTCCCTATACCAAAAATCCTCGTCAAACCGATCTCTACCCGTTCATTTTTAGGCAAATCTACACCTGCAATTCTTGCCATTTGACCTCCTTAATTGAGATGAAGCCCCATATATTTATCCCTGTCTCTGCTTATGGCGAGGGTTCTGACAGATGATCCTTACAACACCCTTTCTCTTCAGTATCCTACACTTAGTACAGATTGGCTTAACAGACGGTCTTACCTTCATCTATCTGATTTCCCCTTTCAAGATTATTTTTTCTACTTAAATCTGTAGGTTATTCTGCCCTTTGTGAGATCATAAGGTGAGAGTTCCATGAGCACCTTGTCACCCGGCAATATCTTGATAAAATTCATCCTCATCTTACCAGAGACATAGGCGAGTACAACCTGGTTGTTCTCCAACTCCACCTTAAACATGGCGTTTGGTAGGGTCTCAATTATGGTGCCTTGTACTTCTATATTGTCTTCTTTTGCCATATAACCGAATATTATAAAATCATCAGGATAATATAGTCAATATTTTGGGTCCCCATTTTGATACAGCAATAGTATGCTCAAAATGGGCTGACAGACTTCCATCGGATGTTACCGCTGTCCATCCATCGTTCAATATCTTTACCTCGTGCCCTCCTGCATTAACCATAGGCTCAACAGCAAGCGTCATACCGCTCTTTAGCCTTGCACCCTGTCCTGACCTTCCAAAGTTAGGCACCTGTGGGTCCTCATGAAGACTCCTTCCAATGCCATGACCTACAAAGTTCCTTACTACAGAAAATCCATGGCCTTCAACATGAGTTTGTATCGCTGAAGATATGTCTGAGACCCTATTTCCTACTATCGCCTTTTCTATTCCCAAATAAAGTGCCTCCTCAGTTACCCTTAACAATCTCTCTGCATCCTCAGATATAATGCCCACAGGGAAGGTATATGCCCCATCACCGTAATATCCATCAAGATACACACCTACATCTATGCCTACAATATCGCCTTCTTTAAGCCTTCTTGACTTAGAAGGTATTCCATGTATAACACACTCATTGACAGAGATACATGCACTGGCAGGGAATCCCCTATACCCCTTAAAGGCAGCGACCGCCCCTTTTTCTTTTATAAGTCTAACTATGTGTTCCTCAATTTCGGCAGTTGTTACACCCGGCATTATTATATCTCCAACTTTTTTTAGAACATAGGCAACTACCTTACAGGCCCTCTCAATCCTCTGTATCTCTTGCTCAGTCTTTAATATGATCATCCATTATAAACAGCAAATTGTCTCATCATAGGTCCGTTAGCAACATAGTACGGAAGATGGGAAGTGTGGAAATTATACCTCCTGTATCCTGACTATCGCACTAACTCACGGTGTTAATATCACCTTCTCCCCTTTATCCGTCCTTTCTTGAGGAACCCCTCATAGGACCTCGTAACAAGATGAGATTCTATTTGTGATACCGTATCAAGGGCCACACCTACAGCAATAAGTAGTGAGGTGCCACCAAAATAGAAGGGGACATTAAACCTTTTTATGAGTATCTCCGGTAAGATACAAACTAGTGACAAATATACGGCACCCACAAAGGTCAATCGCGTCAATACCCTGTAAATATACTCAGAGGTCTTTGGCCCTGGTCTTATACCCGGTATAAAACCGCCATGTTTTTGCAGATTCTCGGCTATATCAACTGGATTAAATATAACGGCCGTGTAAAAATAGCTGAAGAAAAATATGAGTCCAACATATAAAACAGTGTACAATGCCGTTCCAGGCGAGAGTTCCTTTGCTATGTCCTGCACCCATGGAATGCTTATAAAACCAGCTATCGTGGCAGGGAACATGATTATAGAAGATGCAAATATCGGTGGAATAACACCCGATGTATTAATCTTAAGGGGTAGGTGAGAGGTCTGACCACCAAAGACCTTGTTTCCTATCATACGCTTTGCGTACTGCACAGGTATCTTCCTCTGTCCACGCTCTATGAATACGATTGCACAGACTACGGCAATCATCAATACGATCAGTATGAGTACAAAGAAGATTGACAATTCGCCTGTCCTAACAAGACCAATTGTGCTTGCTATCGCCATAGGGAACTGCGCCACAATACCAGCAAAGATTATCAGAGAGATACCATTGCCTATGCCCCTCTCGGTAATCTGCTCTCCAAGCCACATAAGGAAGGCTGTACCAGAGGTCAAGGTTATCATAGTCAGTAGCCTAAAGAACCATCCCGGATCTCTAACGAACTCACCACCACCCATGCCCTCAATACCAACAGCAATACCAAAGGACTGTATAGCGCCTATTACGACCGTAGCATACCTCGTGTATCTAACTATCTTCTTTCTTCCCGCCTCACCCTCCTTTGCGAGTTTTCCTATGGCAGGGATAACGACCGTAAGGAGCTGAAATATGATAGAGGCACTTATATAAGGCATAATACCCAAGGCAAATATGGTCACCCTTGATAGGGCCCCCCCTGAAAACATATCAAAGAAGCCCATCAATGCACCGCCCCTCTCGGTGAGGAACCTGCTTAATGCCTCGCCATTGATGCCTGGGGTTGGTATATGGGCACCAATCCTGTACACCACAAGCATCATTAAGGTAAAGATGACCCTATTTTTGAGCTCTGGGATCTTGAATATGTTCCTGATATTTTCTACGAGTCTCATTTTTTGGGTTTATATTCCTCTATAACCTCATAGCTGCCACCAGAGGACTTTATCTTCTCTATGGCCGATGCACTAAAGGCATGGGCCTTAATCCTTATGGGGCCTTCAAGGCTACCGGTACCAAGCACCTTGACCCTTTTGACAGCCCCTTTTAAGACCTTTCTTTTAAATAGTTCTTCCGGTGTGACATCGGTGATATTTAGTTTTGAGATAGTGTTGAGATTAATTATTGCATAGACCTTCTTAAAGGGCTCATTCCTAAAGCCCCTCTTTGGGAGCCTCCGTTGAAGGGGCATCTGCCCACCCTCAAAATAGGGCCCTTTTGCACCGCCTGAACGGGCCTTTTGTCCCTTATGTCCCTTTCCTGAGGTCTTACCAAGCCCTGAACCGTGACCCCGCCCTACCCTGGTAGGTCTTTTTCTACTATTCTTAGCCGGTTTTAGATCTGAGATCTTCACTTTATATGAACCCTCCCAATTATCCCTTATTTACAGAGGCCTCTGACTCCACAGGCTCTTCTGACTGTGCCTCTTCATCGGATTTGCCCCTTTGTCTCTTGACAGTTTCAGGGTCCTTTAGTTTTGTCAAACCCTCTATAGTAGCCTTAACTGTGTTGAATGGATTGTGTCCACCTAATGACTTTGCAACAATATCCTGCACACCTGAGACCTCAAAGACGGCCCTAACGGCCCCACCGGCTATGATTCCTGTACCCTTTCTGGCAGGATTTATTACAACCGAATTAGAACCATATCTACCTATAATCTTATGTGGCACTGTCCCTTCTATAATAGGGAATTTTTTGAGCCTCTTCTTTGCCTGTTCAACGGCCTTTCTAATGGCCTCAGGGACCTCAGCGGCCTTGCCCTTTCCGATCCCTATGATGCCTCCCTCATTCCCGACAACCACTAAGGCGCTAAAAGAAAACCTCCTACCGCCCTTTACCACCTTGGCCACCCTGTTAATAAAGACCACCTTATCTTTCAAGTTAAGACCTTCAGGGTTTATTTTCTCAATCTTCACCATTCCTCCCTGATGATTGATTTATCTTTAATCTATAAAAATTAGAAATCAAGCCCCTTTTCACGCATTGCCTCCGCAAGGGCCTTAATGCATCCATGATATTTATAGCCACTTCTATCAAATACGACCGATTTGATCCCCTCCTGTAATGTCCTTTCTGCAGCAATATGACCCAGTTGTGTAGCGGCCTTAATATTACTCCTATTTTTTAAATCAGTGATGAAATCCTTTGATCTAGTGGATGCTGACACAAGGGTATGGCCCTTTGTATCGTCTATGATCTGAACATATATATTTTTAAGACTCTTATAGACACTTACCCTCGGTCTCTCAGGGGTGCCCTGTATCTTTTTCCTGATCCTATCGTGTCTTCTCTTTCTACAAATCTGTGTATCCTTCAACGGAGGCCTCCAGTAATTATTTCTTACCTGTCTTCCCTGCTTTGAGTTTTAGTCTTTGACCTGCATACCTTATGCCCTTACCCTTATAAGCATCAGGCGGCCTAAGCTTCTTGATGTCTGCTGCTATCTGCCCAAGCACCTGCTTATCTATGCCTTTAAGGGTTATCGTGGTCTGCTTTTCATCTACTGAGGCCGTAATACCCTCAGGTAGGTCAAACTCAACTGGATGGGAATAGCCCAAAGAAAAGGTCAATTTGTTACCCTTTGACTGTGCCCTATATCCAACACCTGTAATCTCAAGGACCCTCTGATAACCCTGAGACAATCCGATTGCCATATTTGCAATCAATGTCCTTGCAAGGCCATGTAAGGCCCTTTCATTTTTGCCATCACCAGTCCGACTCACTAATATCTTGTTATTGTCTATCTTTATCTCTATGCCTGAAGGGAGTTGATAACTCAACTCACCCTTTGGGCTCTTTAACATGATCAGATTACCATTAATCTCCGCCTTAACCCCTTGAGGTATCTCTACTGGCTGCTTACCTATACGAGACATAGACTATCCTCCTTACCAGACATGACAGAGCACCTCACCGCCTACCCCCTGCAACCTGCAGTCTCTATCGGTAAGTATGCCCTTTGATGTGGTTATAATAGCTATGCCCACACTTCCCATGACCTTTGTTATATCGTCTTTCCCAACATAAAGCCTGCGTCCTGGTTTACTGACCCTCTTAAGCCCTGTAATCACAGGCTCATTGGTATTGGTATATTTCAAGGTTATTCTCAATATACCTTGCCGTCTATCCTTAATTATCTTATATGATTTGATAAATCCCTCCTCCTTTAGGATCTTTGCGACCTCAACCTTTATCTTGGAGGCTGGGATATCTACCTTCTCATTCTTTATCTGTATTGCATTCCTCATGCGGGTCAGCATATCTGCTATAGGATCGGTCATCATATCAGCACACCCCTACCAACTGGATTTTGTAACGCCAGGGATCTGGCCCTGAAGCGATAAACTCCTGAAACAAATCCTGCACATATTAAACTTCCTCATATAGGCCCTAGGCCTTCCACATAGGTGGCATCTATTGTAGGCCCTTACCTTGAATTTCGGCGGCCTCTTGTGTTTTTCTATCATACATACTTTAGCCACATTATCCTCCTTACTTTCTGAATGGCATACCAAAATACCTTAACAATGCCTTGCTCTCTTCATCGGTCTTTGCGGTTGTGCATATGGTGATATCTAAACCATGCACTGTCTCAACCTTATCGTAATCAATCTCAGGGAATATGTATTGCTCCTTTAGGCCAAAAGAGTAGTTCCCCCTTCCATCAAAGGACTTTGTTGATAGACCCTTAAAGTCCCTGATCCTCGGAAGGGCTAGACTTATAAGACGGTCAAGGAACTCATACATCCTGTTACCCCTTAGTGTGACCTTACAACCAAGAGGAACCCCCTTTTTAAGTTTGAAGCCTGCGATAGCCTTCTTGGATTTGGTTATCAGGGGTTTCTGACCGGTAATCATCGCAAGCTCTTTCTCAGCCGCGTCTAATAGTTTTATATTCTGCGTTGCCTCACCAATTGTCACATGCACAATTATCTTTGTAAGGGCAGGAACCTGCATTACATTCTTGTATGAGAACTCTTTAAGCATCTTTGGAACTATATCAGATTTATACTGGTCCTTTAGTCTCGGCGCCATTACTTAGTCTATGACCTCCTTACACTTTTTACAGGCCCTTACCTTCTTTTGATCAGAAAGTAGCTGGTTGGCAATCCTTGTTGGCTTATTGCATTTTGGACACACAAGCATAATATTTGAGATATGGATTGTTCCTTCTTTCTCTATAATACCACCCTGAGTGTATTGTCTTGAGGGCTTCATATGTCGCTTGATTATATTTAAGCCTTCAATCTTTAACCGTTGCTTTGAAGGTATTACTGCAATAACCCTCCCTTTCTTGCCTTTCTCCTTACCAGTAATCACCATGGCCGTATCGCCCTTCTTTATCCCCAATCCCATAACACCTCCTACAAGACCTCTGGTGCAAGGGATATGATCTTCATAAATTCCTTCCATCTCAATTCCCTTGCCACAGGGCCAAAAATCCTTGTCCCTATTGGCTCCATCTGGTTATTTATTATTACCACTGCATTTTGATCAAACCTTATATAAGTGCCATCCTGTCGCCTTGTCTCTTTCTTTGTCCTAACTACAACTGCCTTTACTACTGCACCCTTTTTTACATTACCCTCTGGTAATGCCTCTTTAACACTTGCTACAATTATATCTCCAATCCGGGCATATCTCCTGTTTGATCCGCCAAGGACCCTTATGCATTGGACCTTTTTTGCACCAGAATTATCAGCGACCTCAAGTATGCTTAATGTCTGAATCATGACTTACTGCCCTCGCCTTCAACAATTTTTATCACTTCCCATCTCTTACGCTTGCTCAATGGTCTGCATTCAATAATCTCTACAATGTCACCAGTTTTACACCTGTCAAGCTCATCGTGGGCCATAAACTTTTTGGTCTTTTTGACTATCTTCTTATACAATGGGTGCTGATAAGCCGACTTTACAGCTACCACCACCGTCTTTTGCATCTTATCGCTAACTACCGTTCCTCTGTAGACCTTTTTGGGCATGTCTCTGCTCCTCTATTTATTTCCTAATCTGGTCGGGGCCTTCTCTTTTTCGGTTATAACAGTCAGTATCCTCGCTATGTCCTTTTTTACAGCCCTTATCCTCATGTTATTGGTTAACTCTCCTTTGGCATTCTGAAAGCGGAGATTAAACAATTCCCGGCGATAATCGTTCTCTTTGGCCCGCAACTCCGCTACTGTGAGGGCCCTCAAGTCTGAGACCTTCATAGTAATGGGTCCTCCCTCTTTACGAATTTTGTTGCAATTGGGAGCTTGTGAGAGGCAAGTATAAAGGCCTGTTTTGCCACCTCTTCTGTGATTCCAGAGACCTCATATAAGATCCTACCCGGCTTTACAACTGCCACCCAATATTCTGGATTCCCCTTCCCTTTTCCCATCCTCGTCTCAGCAGGCTTTTTAGTGATCGGCTTATCAGGGAATATCCTTATCCATACCTTGCAACCCTTTCTTGCCTGCCTTGTTATTGCTACCCTTGCAGATTCTATCTGTCTGCTTGTAATCCAACCCGGTTCAAGGGCCTTCAGGCCATACTCTCCAAAGGAGACCTCTGATCCCCTGTAGGCCTTACCCTTCATAGTTCCCTTCTGCATCTTTCTAAACTTAACTTTCTTAGGAGCCAACATTTCTCTTACTCTCCAATAGATTTATTTTCATTGGTGTTATGCAGTATATCACCATGATAGATCCAGACCTTTATGCCGATCTTGCCATAAGTAGTCTTGGCCTCGGCAATCCTGTAGTCCACATCGGCCCTAAATGTACTAAGGGGCACCCTACCCTCTCTGTACCATTCTGAACGCGCTATCTCGGCACCTGCCAGTCTACCCGAACACTGCACCTTTATCCCGAGGGCACCATATCTCAATGCAGAGGCAACGGCCCTCTTCATCGCCCTTCTGAAGGCCACCCTCTTTTCTAACTGCATCGCTATATTTTCGGCCACTAACTGGGCGTCTACCTCTGGCTTTCTCACCTCTTTGATGTCAATACTGACCGGGGTCTTTGTTAAGGCCTCTATATCCTTTTTTAGTCTCTCCACCTCGGCACCCTTTTTGCCAATAATGATACCCGGACGGGCAGTGAAGATTATTACCGTGATCTTTTGTCCTGCCCTCTCAATCTCTATCTTTGATACCCCGGCATGGGAAAGCCTCTTTTTGATCTCCCTACGAAGATTTACATCTTCTATCAGCTGCTTCCCATAACCCTTGGTAGCAAACCAACGAGACTCCCAGGTGCGTATAATTCCGATTCTATTTCCGATAGGATTAGTCTTCTGACCCAAATCAACACCCCCGGCCCATTAAACTCATCTTTTTGTCTCCTCCGTGAGAATTATTGTTATGTGCGAAGTCCTCTTCTTGATTATATTTGCCCTTCCCATTGCCCTGGTCTCCATCCGTTTCATCACTGGCCCTTGACCAACATAGGCACTCTTTATCCTCAGGCTGTCTATATCTACATGCCTATTGAGGTTTTGGGCATTTGCCATTGCAGACTTCAATAGTTTTTCCACATACTTAGCCGCCCTATAGGGCATAAACCGTAAGGAGATCAATGCCTCAGAGGCCTTTTTCCCCTTTATTAGATCAATCACCCTCTTTGCCTTCAGTGGTGTCGTCCTTGCGTTTCTTAGTGTTGCCTTCGTTTCCATTGGACTATCCCTTCACCGATGATGTCTTTTCAGAACCAGCATGCCCCTTAAAGGTGCGTGTAGGTGCAAATTCACCCAACTTATGCCCTACCATATTCTCCGTAACATAGACAGGAATAAACTTCCTCCCATTGTGCACCGCGAAGGTAAATCCAATAAACTCAGGAATAATGACCGACCTACGAGACCATGTCTTTATCATCTTTTTGTCACCTGTATTTATAGCAGCATTAACCTTCTTTTGCAGTTTTTCATCCACAAAGGGCCCCTTCTTTAAAGACCTTGGCACCTCAATCCCCTCCTTTATTTTCTCTTTGTAACAATAAACTTATCGGTCCTCTTGTTTCGTCTCGTCTTCTTGCCCTCAGGCTTACCCCATGGGGTGCATGCAGGTCTACCACCTGAACTCCTTCCCTCTCCTCCACCTAAGGGATGGTCCACCGGGTTCATCGCCACACCCCTTACAATCGGACGCCTTCCAAGATGCCTTATCCTTCCTGCCTTTCCATAGGATATATTCTCGTGCTCTGCATTACTGACCTGTCCTATGGTGGCCATACAGTTTGTCATTACCTTCCTTACCTCTCCAGAAGGCAGTTTTATCTGGGCATATTTGCCCTCTTTTGCCACTAACTGTGCCGACATCCCTGCCCCCCTGACAAGCTTGCCGCCCTGCCCTGGCCTAAGTTCAATGTTATGAACCATAGTCCCCACAGGGATATCACTTATTGCTAACGCATTGCCAGGCTTGATCTCTGCCTCAGGGCCCGACATTACGGTGTCACCTACCTTTAGCTCCATAGGGGCTAATATGTACCTGTACTCCCCATCTCTATATTTCAGCAAGGCAATCCTTGCCGACCTATTGGGATCTCGCTCTATAGTGGCAACCACCGCAGGGATACCACTCTTGTCTCTCTTGAAGTCTATTAACCTGTACTGCCTCTTATTTCCTCCGCCTCTGTGCCAGGCTGTTATCCTGCCCGAGTTGTTTCTGCCACCCTTTTTCTTAAGTGATACGGTTAGTCCCCTATGGGGTGTCTTTGCTGTAATGTCCTTATTATCAGAACCACTCTGAAATCTCTTGCCAGGTGAAGTCGGTTTATATTTCTTTATAGCCATTTATACACCCTCTATCAGATCTAACTTTTCGCCCTTTTTTAGCGTGATTATAGCCTTCTTCTTGGCAGCTGCCCTGCCCTGAAAGCGTCCAAACCTCTTGAGTTTGCCCCTCTCGTTAATAGTGGCAACCTTATCTACCTTGACCTTAAATATCTCCTCCACAGCCTTTTTGATCTCATGCTTATTTGCATCACCATCAACCTCAAGGAGTATCTTGTTTTCTCTTTCCTTCAACTCCATCCCCTTTTCCGTAAAAAGGGGCCTCTTTATAACACTATAAATGGTCTTCATTTTTCTCTACCTCATCGCTCTTTTGCAGTTCCCTGACGGCATCTTCTGTAAAAAGCAGATAGTCATAAAGGGCCACAAAATAGGCATTCAGCTCCCTTACTACCATAACATCAACGGTTGGTATATTTCGGGCTGACAGTATAAGATTCCTATCTATCTCTGAAGTGAGTATCAGAACCTTCTTGTCTTGAAGTCCAAGGGAGTTCAGTAACCCTACGACCTGTTTAGTCATAGGTTTATCAAGATTAATGGAATCTATTACCATTATCTCCCTGTCATTAAGCTTCATTGTTAGGGCCTTAAAAAGGGCATTCTTCTTGACCTTCTTCGGCAGATTAACTGAATAATCCCTCGGCTGAGGGCCAAAGACAATTCCCCCACCTCTCCATAAAGGAGACCTTATGCTGCCATGTCTTGCACGACCAGTGTGCTTCTGTTTCCAAGGTTTCTTCCCACCTCCACTCACAAGTGCCCGTGTCTTCGTGGCGTGGGTGCCTTGCCTCTGATTGGCAAGAAAACTAAGGGTTGCAGTATGAACTATTGATGGATCCGATTGGTTATTGAATATATCTTCCCGAAGGGCGATCTTACCCTTTGTATTGTTGCCTGTATCTCTGACTTCTAACTCAAGCATCTATCCTTCCTTTCTAATCTCCACTATGGAGTTGTTTGCACCCGGCACTGCACCTTTTATCAAGATAATATTCTGTTCAGGTAAGACATCCACAATAGTGAGATTCCTGACCGTAGTTCTCATATTACCCATATGACCTGCCATCCTCTGACCTCTCCACACCCTTGAGGGGAATGAGCTTGCACCGATTGAACCCGGTGCCCTATTAAACATAGACCCATGGCTGTCAGGCCCGCCCTTGAAATGGTGCCTCTTCATAACACCCTGAAATCCCTTCCCCTTAGATATGCCCGATACAGATACCTTATCACCCTTACTGAAGAGGTCGGCCTTGATAAAATCACCTACCTTTAGGTCTTTAAGTTCCTCTGACAGATCAAACTCCCTAAGGAATCTGTAGGCAGGAAGGTTGGTCTTCTTAAAGATACCCAAATAGGGCTTTTTGGCCCTCTTTTCCTTTGTGAGTTCTACATAGCCCACCTTGATGGCCTCATAGCCGTCGGTAGAACGGTTCTTGATCTGGATAACCCTACAGGGTCCAGCCTCAACAACAGTAACAGGTTCAACTGTACCCTTGTCAGTAAAGATCTGAGTCATGCCAATCTTTTTGCCAAGTATGCCCTTCATAGCTTTATCTCCACATCTACTCCGGCAGGCAACTCTAACTTCTTTAGGGCATCAAGCGTCTCCGAAGTGGTATCTATATCAATAAGTCTCTTGTGTGTCCTTATCTCAAACTGTTCTCTGGATTTCTTATCTACATGGGGAGACCTCAGTACTGTGTATTTGTTTATCTTTGTAGGCAAAGGTATGGGGCCAGAGATCCTCGCCCCTGTCTTTTGGGCAGTCTGCACGATCTCCCTTACAGACTGATCCAGCAGCCTATGATCATAGGCCTTTAATTTTATTCGTATCTTTTGATTCACTTTCTTACCCCAGCACCTCGGTGACCACGCCAGCGCCTACTGTCCTTCCCCCTTCCCTTATGGCAAACCTCAGCTCCTTCTCCATCGCTATAGGCGCTATCAACTCTACACTTATCGTTAAATTATCAC
>Ga0308419_1001602_pt1 | contig 15089 bp, 15 predicted proteins | sample HotsprSampleMS50_FD_203674 | JGI IMG/M metagenome (GOLD analysis project Ga0308419, IMG submission 203674) | Hot spring phototrophic mat microbial communities from Mushroom Spring, Yellowstone National Park, Wyoming, United States - 20090730_MS50 ... | reverse complement strand
ATAGGCTGGAAAATTAATACTGCTTTTACTCAAGAAAAAGACCAACTTGTAATAGAAATTTCAAATAAACAAGAAAATAAATTTTTAATATTTAATTCTAATGGTAAGAATGATTCTTTGTTTGTTTCTGATAGATTTGCTCGAGCTAAAACTAATACTACAGAACCACTTCACGATTTGCACGATGAAAATATTAGAAATATAGTAATTGTTGAGAAAAATAGAATTATTAAAATGGATTTAGATAATTTAATAGTCTATTTTCAGTTATTTGGTGGTGCAAACAGTAATATTTTTCTTACAAATTTCGACAACAAAATTTTTGATGCTTTCAAACAATCCAAAGAATATTTTGGTAAAGTTTATACAATAGAAAACAACGAAGAAGTTGATTTTTGGGATATGCCCTATGATAAAAATTTGTTAGATGCAATTGCAAGTTCGTCTTTTATGTTTGGGAAGTTTTATACTAATATTCTATTAAATAAATTATCAATAGAGCAAACAAAAAAAATAGGTGAATTAAATCCTAATGATATTGAAATTATAAGAAAAAATTGCGAGCAATTTTGCAAGGAATTATTAAATGCCGAAAATTATTATGTATATAATCATTCAGAATACGATATTTTATTAACATTAATTGAATTAGAAAATCAGGAATTATTATTTAAAAGTAATATTTTATCAGAATCAATAAGATTTGCCCTTATTAAAGAGATTCAAACATCAAATTTCGAAGATAATTACAAAAAAGTAAAAAGTAAACTTGAATCAATTATAAAAAGAAATGAAAAAAAACTGTCTGAACTAAAAAATACAAAAACACTCGATGAAAATGCAAAAAATTATCGAAAATTTGGGGAAGCAATACTTAGTCAAGAAGATTTAAAAATTAGTGGTAAAAATCAGATTACTATAAATAATTGGAACGGAGAAAATTTAGAAATTAATTTAGATCCAAAGTTAAATCTTAATCAAAATGCAAAAAAATACTTCGATAAAGCAAAAAATTCTGAAAAAGAAAAACAAATAAGATTAAAGAGAATTCCTTTAGAAGAAGAAAAAATAAAGAAATTAAACGAATTATATTCTGAATTGAAAAATATAAAAAATATAAAAGATTTAGATAAATTTGTTAAAAATAACAGTAAGTTGTTAGAAATGAATATAAACGAAAAGACTGATAAGACCTCATCAAGCAAGTTTAGAGAATTTGATTTAGGACATAATTATACTTTATATGTTGGTAAAAGTGCTGCTAATAATGATGAATTAACAATGAAATTTGCTAAACCAAATGATTTATGGTTACATGCAAGGGGTACAAGCGGTTCGCACGCAATAATAAAATTAGATAAAGAAACAAAAATACCAAAAGAGATATTATCTAAAGCTGCCGAAATTACAGCATATTATTCAGGTGCCAGAAATGCTAAATATGTTCCCGTAGTGTATACTTATAAAAAATATGTAAAAAAACCAAAAGGAGCAAATCCAGGAGCTGTAGTAATATCGAAGGAAGAAGTAATAATGGTAGAGCCTAAATTACCTAATAATTAATATTGTTATTTTTTTCTTCTAAATTGATGTTACCCATAAAGAAATCTTTACCAGGTAACTTATTTATTCTTTCTCTAAATACAAAAAAACTGCCAAAGAATAATTGAACAAAAATTGAAGTAGCGTGGTTAATTGTAGCATATGCAAGCGAAGTTTCTTTATCTAACCCATATAATCCCATCATTGCATATGTAATTAATGTGTGCATTACTCCTATACCACTTGGTGTAGGTGCTATTGTAACTCCAATACCTGATACAATCAATAAGAATAAAGCATCTGCAAACGAGACTTTAATATAATTATGGAAATCGAAACAAAAAAACATTAGATAAAGTGGCAATGAATATAAAAACCAAATAAATAATGATTCAATAAATAATCTAAAATATTGACCTGGACTTTTTAGTATAGCAAAACCGCGTCGAAATTTTAGATATATGTCCAGTAGCCTTAAATATATCTTCTCCGATAGTGGTTTTACAATAAATTTCAATACATTACTTATAAATGGCGGATAAAAACTTAACACTATAATTATTAATACAAATATAGAAAACATTATTACTTTATTAGAATCAATACCTGGCAACATATTTATTATTTTATCACGAGCAATAAAAAACGCAACTGCAAACAGAACACCTAATGTCAATACATCGAGAACTCTTTCAAAAACTATACTTGCAAATACGCTTGAAACGCTAGTTTTTTCTCTTTTTGCAAAAACATATGGTCTGATTAATTCTCCTAATCTGGGAAAAAGAGAATTAAAAAAATAACCTACCATAGTAGCAGAGAATAAATTAATTACAGATGCTTTACCCAAAAATGGCTTTACAATAGTGTGCCATCTAAGAGCCCTTACAAAATGAGACAAAAACACTATAGGAATAGAAAAAATTGCCCATTTGTAATCTGCTGTTGATAGTATATTGATTAGTAAAGAAAATTCTATATCTTTAAGTGCAAACCATAAAGTTACAACTATTAATAATATGGTAATTAGCCAAGTAATTATATTTTTTGATAGTGTTTTCATTGCAAAAAGATAAAAGTAATAATTTTTTTGATTATTAAAAATTATAAATAGGTATTTTTGTAGTATTATTAAATAATAATATGAATTTTTTATGAATTTAAAACAAACCATAAAAGAAAAAATAGACCAAATAATAGATGAAGATTTAAATAAATCTTTAGGCGAATTAAATGCTACAAAAGAATTAATTATAACAGATAAGGCTATTCAAGTATATATTGAATTAATTCAGCCAATTCATATTTTATATAACAAAATTAAATTTGAAGTTAAAAAATTATTAGAAGAGTTAGCACCAGGAAAAATTTATGAGATTTTTATTGGAGAAATTTCTTCTCAACCTACAAACAGACAAACATTAAATAGAGTAAAAAATTTAATTGCAGTAGCATCGGGCAAAGGCGGAGTAGGTAAATCATCAATAGCCGCCAATTTAGCAGCAGGACTAATGCTTACAGGTGCTAAGGTAGGTATCTTAGATGCGGACGTTTACGGACCAAGTCAGCCTACAATGTTCGGTTTGGAAAATAGAAAATTAATGGCTACTACCACTCCTGATGGAAGAACAATAGCTTTACCAATTGAACAATATGGAATTAATGTAGCATCTATGGGATTTATAATGAACCGAGAAGAAGCAGCAATAGTACGTGGACCAATGTTGGCGGGATACTTTTCGATGTTATTCGAGCAAATTGATTGGGGTGAATTAGATTATTTAATTTTTGACTTACCTCCTGGAACTGGTGATATTCAACTTACCTTAGTGCAAAAAATACCATTAACTGGTGCTGTTGTTGTTACTACTCCTCAAGAAATTGCTTTAGCAGACGTTAGACGCTCAATTGCTATGTTTAACAAAGTAAAAGTAGATATTATAGGAATAGTAGAAAATATGAGTTATTTCAGTCCTCTCGAATTACCCGATAAAAAGTATTATATTTTTGGTGAAGGCGGTGGACGAAAAATAGCAAATGAATTTGGAATAAATCTTTTAGGAGAAATTCCTCTTGATTTAGAAATGCGCGAAGGTAATGATAGTGGTAAGCCAGTAATATTATCTCATTCTGATTCTGAATATGTTAGAAAATTAAAAGAATTTGTAGAAAATGTAGTAAAATATGTTAGAAATATAAATTACAAAAAATCTTCTTTCAATTTACCTGAAATCTCTATATGACAGATAATTTACAAGAAAAAGTGGAAAATATATTAAATGTTCTACGACCATATTTACAAGTAGATGGTGGAGATATCGAATTTGTTAGTTACGAGCCTCCTACTTCTACACTTGTAGTTAGATTTTTGGGGAATTGTGTTAATTGTCCCATATCGATAATGACTTTAAGAGCTGGTATAGAAAGACATATTTTAAAAGAAATACCTGAAATTAGAAGAGTAGAAAAAATTTAAAAAAACATTTTTTTATTTTATTAATTATACTTATTTTTGTAACTCTATTTTTGGGGATGTAGCTCAGTTGGTCTAGAGCACCTGCCTTACAAGCAGGGGGTCAGGGGTTCGACTCCCTTCGTCCCCACCAAAATAAAAAGCTCACCTTTATAGTCATACTTTTAAAAAGAGGTAAAATGAAAAATTTCTTAAAATTATATTTATTATTTTTTATTATTCCTTGCTTTTTAATTTCACAAAGTAATCCCTATAATTTAAAAATTATTTCTGATTTAGAAGAATACAAAAAGTTAGTTCAAAAAAATCCAAATAAATTATTGATAGATATCAAACATTATATACCCGAAATTGTTTTAGATATTAGATATGCTACAACAAATAATTTTACAAAAGAACAAATTTACACTCTTCCAAAAGCATTCTTAAGAAAACCGGTAGCAGATTCTTTAAAAAAAGTTCAAATGGAATTGTCAAAAATTGGACTGGGAATTAAAGTTTTTGATGCTTACAGACCTTATTCTGCAACTTTGAAATTTTATGAAGTATTTCCTGATACTACATATGTAGCAGCTCCTTGGCGTGGATCACGTCATAATTATGGATGTGCTGTAGATTTGACTTTAATCGAACTTAAAACGGGTAGAGAATTAAGAATGCCTACAGAATTCGACGACTTTACAAGTAAAGCTCATCACGACTATAATGATTTACCAAAAGATGTAATCGAAAATAGAGAATTATTAAGAAAAGTTATGGAAAAATATGGATTTAAGATTTACCCAGATGAATGGTGGCACTATGATTTTTATGATTGGCAAAACTATGAAATTCTTGATATTCAATTTGAGAAATTAGTGAACAATTAGTACTAAAAAAAGGGATTATCAAAATTTGAGATAATCCCTTTTTTATTTAATTTCTTTAACTTATTTGTTATTCTTATAAAATTCTTCCATAAAATTAGCTAAAAATTCTACTGATTCCATTGGACAAGCGTTATAAACTGATGCTCTGATACCACCTACCGAACGATGCCCTTTTAGACCTAACATTCTTAGTTTTTTTGCTTCATTTACAAATTTTTCTTCTAATTCTACTGTCGGTAAATTCCAAGTAATATTCATTAATGAACGGTCTTCTTTATTAATTACTGTTCCTTTATAAAAATCATTATAACCATCTATTAAGTCATATATTAATTTAGCTTTCTTTTCATTATTTTCCTGAATTGCTTCTAATCCACCTTTCGATTCTATCCATTTCATTACTCTAGATACAACAAAAATTGGTAATACAGGAGGAGTATTAAACAAAGATTCATTTTCTACGTGAGTCCTATAAGACATCATTGTAGCAAGTCCATCTTTTGCTTTCTGTTCTAACCAAGATTTTTTAATTATAACAACCGTAACTCCCGATGGTCCAATATTTTTCTGAGCACCTGCATAAATTAAGCTATATTTACTAAAGTCTCTCTTAATTGCAAGAAAGTCAGAAGACATATCTGCTACTAATGGTATATTCCCAGTGTTAGGATCATTTTTCCATTCTGTTCCAAATATTGTATTATTTGTAGTAATATGAACATAATCAGCATCAGGTGAAAAATTATATTCCTTTGGAATGTAATTAAAATTTGTAGACTCTGATGTAGCAGCTACATTTACGGTTCCTACTAATTTGGCTTCTTTAGAAGCTTTTTTAGCCCAAGATCCTGTAATAATATAGTCAGCTTTATTGTGCAAAAAGTTTAATGGTACCATATAAAATTGTAAACTTGCTCCACCACCCAAAAAAATAGCAGTATAATCTTCATTAGATAATCCCATAATTTTTAATAAATCATTCTGAGCATCTTTGATTACTGCATCGAATTCTTTAGAACGATGGCTTATCTCCATTATACCAATACCAGTATTAGCAAAATTAAAGCAAGCTTCTGCTGTTTCTTTTACTACTTCTGATGGTAATACCGCTGGACCTGCAAAGAAATTATGCGATAATGACATTTTAATCCCTCATTAATTGTTGTTAGCAAAGTTAATTAAAATATTTTCATTAATTAATACAAATGTAATAAAAAAACTTTAGATATTGTGAATTATGTAATTTATTTTAATTTAATAAACTTCTTGATATCAATACCTTGTGTAGATAAAATCTTTAGGAAATAAGTCCCTTGTTTTAAATTTTCAGTGTAAATATTAATTTTATTATACTCATTCATATTAATATTTGGAATATATTCTCTTCCATTAATATCAATAATTGAAATAGAATTAATTAACCATTTTGTATCATATAATTCAATTTCTAAGATATCATTTTTTACTGGATTAGGATATATATTTTTTATAATATCTATATATGAAAATTTTTCATTTTCATTTATATTATTTATTATATCATAATAATTTTTTATTATTTTTGATTTTTCTTTAATTTCATCAATAGTTTTTCCTGCTATAAAAACAAGAATAAATCTTTCTTTATCATTTGTATTTAATTGAACGGGACCACCGGAGATCACCATAGATACATCTTTAATTCCACTTTTATCTCGAGCAATTCCACTACTAATCATTCTCCATTTTTCTTCTTTAGTAAATCCATCGTATACTCCTGGATTGTCTATAGTAGAGCCATCATTATCAATAGCGAAGAAGTTATTCTTTTGAGCAGACATTAATTTAACTCCAGCAACAGGCAAGGTATCGACTTTAGTATTGTAGCAAATTCCTATTTCGTTTTCATAATCCCAAAAAATTTCATTATTTGCACCACTCATACCAATATCCCAATCCAAATAAAAACCCATAAATAATGAGTCTACTATATCTGGGTTATTATTAATTACGTCATATATTCCAAATAGACAGTCTTCTAAATCAGGATTAATAAATTGATAATACTTGTTTTCTACAGTTACACCAGCTTTATTTGTATCAATATTATCAGAATATTCTGTATAAACATCAATATCGGAATTTATTCCGGGATTGATTACATTAATCAATGATAATAAATTAAAATCTCTAGAAGGTATCATACCATTAGCTGACCTAACCATATCAGAAATTCTTATAGAATCTACTCCAACTATTATTCCACCTTCGAAAAGAATACTATTGCTTTCTTTCCAAGTAAAACCAATCCCCCTATTATTTATTGGATAATCAGCATAGGATATATTACCACTACTCGATATTGTAACACCTATATTATTTTTAGCAATAGTTCTAAAAGTAGGATTAATTAATAAATTAAGTCTTGTTGCTATCTTCAAATTCTCATCAGATGTTACATATATATCAATAGGTAAATTAAAGTCTAATTTTTCAATTTCAGGTATAATAAAGCTGATTGGTTCGATTGTATTTTTTATCTCCATAGTTTCGAAATTTCCTAAGTTTATTTCTTTTAAAAGGAAATTATCTTTAGGAATATAATTACTCGAAGATATTAAAATTACATTTGAAATAGGCTTTAAAGTATTTATTAGAGAAATATTAATTTGAATAGTGTCTCCAGGTAAAATTAATTCATTAGAGTGAGTAATATTATTTATTTGAATTTCATCAAAATTAATTGAAAATAAATTAGTATCATTAATTGCTCTTAAGGCATTTACTCTACCTCTACCGAGCATACCGAGATAATTATAATTTATATTGTAAATATCATCAGAAGTTGCTTTTAGATGCTCTGCTACCATCAAAGGAGTATAATCGGGATGTTTTAATTTAATAAAGCCAGCTATAGCAGCCGCTACGGGCGATGCCATAGATGTTCCACTCATTTCTCTATACTCATTATTTGGAATAGTAGATAAAATTTTAAATCCAGGTGCAGATACATCTACTGAACTATGATAATTAGTAAAATATGCTTTATAATCATTGCTATCGGTTGCTGCAACTGAGATAACACCTTGATATGCAGCAGGATAAAATGCAGCATTTTCATTATTATTTCCAGCAGCTGCTACTATCGTAGAACCTAACGCTATTACTTGATTTACAATATCTTGTTCAGCTTGAGAGTAACCACCTCCACCCCAACTACAATTAATTATATCTGAGCCCACCAAAGCTGCATATAATAATCCATCATAAGAATTTATCAAACTTCTCACCCAAGGATTATCGTAACCAATTTTTACAGGTAAAAGTTTTGCATTATTATTTATACCTGCAATACCTATAATATTATTTGTTGTGGCAGCAATAATTCCACCAACGTGCGTACCATGACTACCTCCAGGATAAGGATCATTGTCATATCCTAATGAATCACTACTGCCGAAGTCCCAGCCTCTCCAATCATCAATAAATCCATTGTTATCGTCGTCTATCCCGTTACTTCTTTTATCTTTACCATTGTCATCAATTCCAACTTCACCTTTGTTTACTGCTATTTGATTAATCAAATCTTCGTGTAAATAGTCTATTCCTGTATCAACTACTCCAATAATTAGAGTATCAGTTGAATTTAAACTTTCTAAAGCCTCTACTACTTTGCAATTATTGAAATAATATTGATATTCAAATAATGAATCGTTTGGAATACCAACAATTTCTCTTTTATATTCTGGTTCTATATATTCAAAATATTGATTGTTTTGTAATTTACGAGCAAGTATTAATGGATCGATATTGTTACTATATGATATCCTATAAATCCTATCTAAATTGTAATTAATTATTTTATTTTTATTTAATAAGTAATTATTATGTAATTTTTTAGAAAGATAATATAGATTAGATTCATTTAAAAAATTTTCAATTTTCTCGATTTTTATATAATCATTAAGTAAATATTCTACTTGACTTATATTAAATTCTTTTTTTAATTTTACAATTATAGTTTTTTCTATATAATTAGCAAAAACAATATTATTTAACAGAAAATTAATTAAAAGAACATAAAATAAATATCTCATCATTTACCTTTAAATAAAAATAGACGATTAAATAAAAGTAAATTTTTAAAAAAGAAAATAGGTAAATCTTACTAATAGACTACGACGAGAATGGAATAATGCACCTATAGAAATAATATCGTTTATTTGATATTCGGCTCCAAAAGAATAACAAATACCACTACTATTTACAGATTTATAATAATATCTTGATTTAGTTTCTAAATGATATGCTGTTAATGTATCAGATTGACTATAATATCCAATACCACCTGTTAAGATAAATGGTAGAAAATTTTCATAGTAAAAATTAAGATCAATATTTATCATATTTGCTACATAACTATCTTCTCTAAATCCATTAGGTAATGGCTCATTAGGTCTTATTTTATAATTTTGTGGAATTTGCATAGAATATGCAGGAATAGTATTAAATAAACCTGCATATCCAATACTTAAACTACCAAACCAAATTCTATAACCTGCACCTATACTAATTCCAACATTACCTATACCAATATCACCAATAAAAGCTTGTTCTTTATCGTTAATCGAGAAATCAATACTAAAAGTTAAATTTGGAATTATTAAAAAAATAATAATAGCTATTTTAATTTTCATATTTTTCATATTTTTAAAAAAAATGTTTGTAAATATTGACAAATTTAGTTTATTTGTAAATAAAATTCAATATAAAAGTGAATTTCATTAAATAATTCTAACAATATTTTTTTGTTAATAATTTAGGTTAATGATGAAGCATCAGAAACAGTTAAGATTGAGTGAGTGTGATATTAAAATTTTAAATTTATTAAAAGATAAGCCCAAAGAATTATTTAGTATTCACGACGCTTTAACAGAGTATTCTGACCAAGAAGTAAGTTTAAATCTATCTTGGTTAGAAAGAAAAAACTTTATTAAAAAATCTGTATTTCATCACCCAGCTGGTGGTTCTACTATTACATATCAATTAGATACGTTAGGAAAAGATTATTTTAATAACAAAACAAATTAATAGAATAAAGAAAATTTCTTATTTTTGAAAAAAAAAGTTCTTTGCAGAAGTGGCGGAATTGGCAGACGCGCTGGACTCAAAATCCAGTGGGCTTCTAAACCCGTGCGGGTTCGACTCCCGCCTTCTGTACAAACCAACTCCTCAATTCCATATAAATCAATTACTTCCATTAACAAAATTTTTATATACGACATATTTCCGACAAAAATTAGTTTTTTTTATATTCATATTTTAATTTAAATTGAAATTTGTAAAATAATATAAATTTAGAGCAATTATATGAATGATATTAATTTTAATTTTTTGTCTGATGAAGTTAATAGTAAATTAGAGGAAGCTATTAAGTATTTATATTTTTTCCCTGATTTTAAAATAATTTTAAAGGAGTTTATCCTATTTATTATCAAAAAAAAATGGAGAAGAAACTGGCATAAACAACGTATAAAGAAAATACTAAAGATTTAAGTAGAGAGAATAAAGAAATATCCAAACAAATAAAGTTATTATCAATCGATGATGTATGTCAATTGTTAAGTGTAAGTAGAGTAACCTTAAATAAATGGAAAAAAGAAGGACTTATTCCATATAAAAAAATGTCCCGAAGAGTTTTCTTCCTAGAAGATGATGTTTTTAAAGCTCTTAAAACCTACAATTTTAAAAATCTAAACAATATTAATATCGAGTAAAAACAATATGAATATTTTAGATTTTGTAAAGCATTTTGAAATAAAAAAAATTTCAAAAAATTCATATCAAGCACTTTGTCCCGCACACGATAATAAACAAGCAAGCCTTACAATTAGTTATGATAATAAAAATGAAGTTATATTACTTCATTGCCACGCTGGTTGTAACACAACTGATATATAAAATTCAGTGAATTTAAGTTTAAAAGAATTATATAATAATAATACAAAAGATAACAAATTAAAAGAAATTGCTCGTTACATTTACACAGATGAAAATGGAGTAAAAAAACACGCTACAATAAGATATATAGTTAGCAAAGGAAATAAAACATTTAAGCAAGGATACTATGACAAAAATGGTAATTTTCATTTTGGGATGAAAGGGCAAAAAATTTATCTTTATCGCTTGCCTGAACTAATCGAAGATATTGCACAAGATAGAGAAATATTTTTAGTAGAAGGAGAAAAAGATGTAGATAATTTAAGAAAACTTGGTATTCCCGCTACTACTTCACCAATGGGGGCTGGTAAATGGAGAGCTGAATTTAACAAATACTTTGAAAATGCTAAAATTGTAATCATTCCCGATAACGACGAACCTGGACAAAAGCACGCTGAACTAATAATTAGTAATTTAATTAACGTTGCTTTTTCTATTAAACTTATTAAATTAGATGTAAAAGAAAAAGGAGTCGTATCCGATTGGTTAGAAGCTAGGCACACTATTACAGAACTTTATACAATTGTTACAAATACACCTACTTATAGCAAAAGTAAAGAAATAGAACAAAAAATTAGAAATGAAAATGACAAAAGAATATTTCAAAATGAAATTGAAAATATAAGAAATTATATCTATTCTGAAGACGATAAACCTAAAATATTACACGATAATGTTATATAAATGCTTTTAGAAAAATATAAAATATGTGTAACAATTACTAATAATAGAAAAAGATATTTTATATATGAAGATGGCTATTGGAAAGAAATAAGAAAAGAATTTATTGCTTCAATAATTTTTCAATGGCTAAAATCTAAAGACCGTACTACTATAATAGCTGAAAAAATTACAGACGCACTATTTATGTATAAAAATATCTTTATAGATGAAAATAAATTTAATGCAAAAGTAAACAAAGTAAACCTTCAAATTGTACATATAATTTTGAAACTTTTGAACCTGAACCACACAATCCTGATGACTACTTTACTTATAAAACTAATTATGCTTATATAGAAAATGCACAATGTCCATTTTTTTTAAAGTGTTTATATGATTATAGTTTAGGAAACAACGAATGGATACAAGCATTCTTTGAAATAGCTGGTTATGCGATGACGGGAACATTTGATATACAAAAAATGTTTTGGTTTACTGGCTCTAAAGGGCGAAATGGCAAAGGCACTTGTATTAGAGTAATCGAAAACCTTGTAGGCGATACATTTACAATAAGCGATATAGACACAAGAGAATTTAGAGAAAATTTTACAAGAATAGATTTAGAGGCAAAAGACTTGCTACTACAGGAGATTTACATAATAGATTAGCTAACGTTGCTACACTAAAGCAACTAACTGGCGGCGATAAGCAAACTACAGATATTAAATTTGGCGACCCTGTTACATTTACAAACACTGCAAAAATTATTTTTGCAATGAACCAATTACCAATGTTACCACCTGACGAAAATATTACTCCAATTGCAAAGCGTATCTTAATCTTACCTTTCGAATTCGAAATTAAAAAACCTGACGCAACAGTAGAATATAAAATAATGAATGAGTTACCTGGAATTTTTAACCTTGCTGTAGAAGGCTTAAAACGATTAAGAAAAAAACGTGAATTTACATTTGTAGAGCGTGGCGATTTGTTACTTCAAATGTATCAGAAAAATGTTCCTGTATTTGAGCAATTTGTAATAGATAGTATAGAGTACGAAAAAGATTGTAACAAAGGCTTGTTTATCTACGAAATTTGGGAACGTTATCAAAAATTTATGAGCGAAATTTACGGCGGCGAGCATTGGAAACACGACAAAGAACAAACAGTTAAAAATAGTTGGGATTTAGGCTATCACATTAGACAATTTTATCTTTTTAGAGGCATACAAATTGAAAGTAAACGAAAATATTCAAGTGAAAAAGGTGGAAGCTTTTCTTATATCGAAAATATATTTTTTACAAATAATAATATCGTAACTTATTGATATATAATGACTTTCTATTTTAGGAAAGTATTAGGAAAGTTTTTGACAATTCCTAAATAATTTGTAAATCTAATATTTTCAATAGTTTATAAAAGCATTAATTTAGGAAACTTTTAGGAAAGTTAAAAGAATTCCTAAAATTCCAAAAATATTTTTTAATCTCCTACTAATTCCTAATACATTCTTGATAGATTCCTAATAGTTTCCTAATACTTTCCTAAAACAAAATAATAATGTAAATTACTTAATTTAAATCACTTATAAAAATATAATATTATAATTTAAATAAAATGATATTTTAGGAACTTCATTTTTTAATTTATGATTTTTTTACTAATAAAAAATATAATGTCTTAACTTAAAATTAAAATAAATTTATTTTTTTAAATATATATAAATTAACAAGAAAATCAATTAAATAACTTTTTTAATACAAAATAAATCTATTTTCATACAAAAAACAGACTTTTTATATAATTTTCAATTAATTTTATAATTTATTTATTTCTTTTAAATTGAAAATATTTCGAATAAAAATTTTTTTTCTGTTTCTTTTACGAGCTTCTTTCATTGGTAATTTATTAATATATTCGTTTACTTTATTGTCATTAGTAAAATCTAAACCAATAATTTGCGATAATACCTTTGGAAAAATAAAAGGCAAAAATTCCATTTTTTCGGCTTGAATAATTGGTGTGCGAGTAGAGTATCCCATTACATTAGCAATATATATTTTGGATATTTTATTAAATTCTCTAATTCGTTTAAATTCTTGACCTGTCATATCTAATCTTAAAAAATTAAACATAATTTTATTACGTAAAACAAAAATTACTATTTGAAATTTTTCTGAATAATCCCTTTAAAACAATTTTTAGGCAAAGGTATAAATATTATCATTTATAGAAGTAGAAAAATATTTTTATCTTTGCTGTATAATTTTAATTATCAGAGTAATCTTTTATGAATAAAGAGCAAAAATTTTACAAAGTATTAAAAGATGTATTTATTGGAGCACAAATCGAAGGGCAAGGTGGATTTGTAAATTTGATGAAAATTAAATCGAATTACTATTCGAAGATTGAAAAAATATTAAAAGATGATATTGAAAAAGCATTAAAACAATATCCTACATTTCGAGATGAATTATTTGACAAGTTGTACACCTTTTTTAATAGATATTTTACAGAAAGTGGCTCTATTTACTTCAGTTCTACACCTTTTCATAATAACATATACGAAAAAGTATATACCGATGATAGAGATGTTATTTTGTTTTGGAAGACGCAAATGCTTTATTATGTAAAGACAGATAGAATTTTTCGAAGTATTCCTGTTGAACTAACCACTGAAAGAGTGGTTGGGGGTGTTCATAAGTTTTACTTTGATGCCACCACAATAGAAAATAAAAAAGCCAATGAAAAACGCAGTTTGATATACGAATTAAAGGAAGTAAAAGAAGATAAGACAATAGTTTTTAATGTTTATTATTCGGAAAAAGGAAGAGTTACAAAAACCGAAGACATACTCAAAGAATTAAAGAAAAAACATATAATCATTGACGAAGAGACATTAGAGCGTGGATTTCGCATATTTGAAAAACAAAGTGAAGTAGATTTTTTCATCAATAAAAACGCAAAGGCATTTTTACAAGAGCAGTTCAAGCTTTGGAGTTATCAATACTTTTGGGAAGGGGCAACGGAATGGACAACCGATAGAGTAAACCAATTGCAGATATTAAAAGATATTGCATTTAAGATTATTGATTTTATTTCGCAGTTTGAAGACGAGTTGGTAAAGATATGGAACAAGCCAAAGTTTGTGAAGAATAGCAATTATGTGATTACTTTAGATAGGTTGTCAGATCAAATAATAGAGAAAATATTAAATCATAGTAATTTAGAAGAACAAATCAAAGAGTGGCAAGAGCTTGAAATTGTTGATAACGATTTTGAAATAGAAAATATATTTGAGAACTCTGAAAATAAAATTGATAATACTTTAGATTTGTTTTCAAAAGAAACGTTAATAGAGAATGGCTTAATAAGCTCTGGTTATCATCTGCCGTATAATCCTAAATTAGTTGAAAGAGCTAAGGAACTGAGGAAGAATATGACTGAAGCCGAACGAAAACTATGGAATGAATATTTAAGAAATTTTAAGTATAGAGTTTTAAGGCAAAGACCGATACATCATTTTATAGTAGATTTTTATTGTCCAACATTAAAATTGGTTA
>Ga0308419_1001600_pt1 | contig 15098 bp, 10 predicted proteins | sample HotsprSampleMS50_FD_203674 | JGI IMG/M metagenome (GOLD analysis project Ga0308419, IMG submission 203674) | Hot spring phototrophic mat microbial communities from Mushroom Spring, Yellowstone National Park, Wyoming, United States - 20090730_MS50 ... | reverse complement strand
GTGCCGTATATTTGGTTGAGCATGAGGTAACTGCTGACAAAAAACTAAAAGCAGTGAAGTTTAAGAATGTAGATTTCTCAAGGGTGGGAGGCACTGTTATAAACTGCTCTGCCCAAAAGTCCCCATGGGATACCTTCTTGAGTGCAGAGGAAGATTATTATTTCAGTTCCTATCATTTTGACCCTGCAACAAAGGACTTCAATGCCCAACATGTTGAACATTGTGAGAGAGATGCCAATGGAAAACTCACGGGCAATTACAGGGCACCTTCATTTGCACCAACTGCAGATTTCAAGTGGTGGCGTTCAGATTTTGTAAAACCACTCATCACGGATTACCTCAAGACAACTATAGACAAGTTTAATCCATATAACTATGGCTACATAGTTGAGATTGCAGTTGATAATAGTGGCAATGCGGTGATTCCAAATAACATGAAGTTATACACAATGGGTAAGTTTACCCCAGAGGTTGCTGTTGTAATGCCTGATAAAAAGACCGTCTATATGCTTGATGATGGTGCATGGACAGGGATGTTTATGTTTGTGGCCGATAAAGAGGGCGACCTCAATGCAGGCACACTCTATGTAGCCAAGATGAATCAACAGTCTCCCGATGACACTGATGGCGGTAATTTTAAGGTTGATTGGATAAGGCTTGGCAGCGCAAAAAATTCAGAGCTTAAGGCATTTATTGACAAGGGTGTCAAGATGAGCGACATCTTTGATATGGCAAACCCAAGTAATTGCCCATCACAGTACAGTAAGATCTACACATACGATTCTTCTGATGCAAAGACAGCGATGTGTGTGAGGCTGTGTGATGGAAGCAATGGCTCAACTATATCCAGTAAGTTTGCCAATGCCGATGAGGTCAGAAAGGCAGCGGCTTTCTTAAATCCAAGACAATATGGAGCACTCCTTGGTGGAACCCTTGAGTTTTCAGAGGGTGCGGGTGTCACCTACGATAAAGACAGAAACAGGGTCTATTTTGCAATAAGCAGGGTAGAGGAGTCTATGCTCAAGGGTAAAGGCACTACCGATACTCAGGACGATATAAGGATAAAGGCAAACAAGTGTGGAGTTATCTATGAAGGCATTTTTGGCACTGCAACCGATAGAAGCGGCAGTCCTATAAACAGTAGTTATGTAGTAAGAGACCTTGCAACTTTACTGAAGGGGACAGAGCTAAAGGTTGGCGACCCTGGTGCTGATAAAAATGCCTGTGCCTTAAATAATATCTCAAATCCCGACAACATCCTATACTTAGGCAAAGATCTACTACTTATAGCTGAGGATTCGGGCTTCCACTTCAACAATATGCTTTGGGTTTATAACCTAAAAGACAAGTCCCTTACAAGGATAGGCACAGTGCCCCCAGGTGCAGAGGTTACAGGTGCCTTTGCCCTTGTGAATATTGGAGATTTCAAGTATATTGCCTTCAATGCCCAACACCCTTATGGTGAAAGCAGGAGAAATGCCGCTGGTGCATCAGTGCCCACTGGTGGCACAGGCAGCCTTAGCAATGAAAATCTGAAGGATGAAAAGTATAAGGCAATTGTTGGTTATATTCATGGATTGCCTCAATTTTAAGAAACCTCTTTAATCTTTAAGGGGGGCTTTTCAATAGCCCCCTTTTTTCTTTGGAGGTGCCAAATGACTAAAAAGATATCTTTATTAGGGATAATCATAGGCCTTTTGTCTTTGCTCTCTGCCTGTGGCTCAGGAGGTTCATCATCTAATGAACCGCAATGCAACCCAATAGATAAGGGTACATATATAAAACAACTTGAAACAGAAAATGGGATTGACTACACAAAGATATTAAACACAGTAGCCTATATACCTTCGGTGTGCTGGGTCAATACAGTCCCAAGTAGAAATAAGCCATGTTTCCAATGCCACTTACAACCTGGACACGCTGCTGAAAAGATAGTAGCCTATTACAACCCATGCTATGTCTGCCATACTGCTGGTAAGGAACCAAATTTTCTTGATGATTCATCTCTACAGTTAGTCTATGCCTTCCCCAATGGCTTTGAGAAAAACCCCTGGACTAATCTTTTTAATGACAGGACTCAATCCGTTAGGTGGCAACACAGATACCACATTTGCCTATGCAAGAAAGTTTGAGGGCTCATCTATTAATGATGTCCATTATGGTTGGGGCCACTGGACACAAAAGGGCCATAAGGGTGTAAAGGAGCAGATGATAGTGTTTGAGAAACTGCCAAAACAATATGAGTATAGTTTTTATCTCAGATGGACTAAGTCTTCTGATGACTTTAGGATGAACGATGAGGTCATTGGTAGATTTTTTGACTCATTAGGCTTCCGTAAACCTGACATGATTTCACTAATGAGAGAGGATATATCGGTCCTCCTTTATCCCTCAAGGCAGCGGGCCTTAATGCTAAACAAGGCATATTGGAGCGTTGTAAAGGAGCAGTCTTTTATCAAGGGCAGGGAGCCGATTGTAACACCTGCAACGCCACTACAAGTCCATAGTGAGGTTACAGAAGATATGTTGACAGAGATACCTTACAGTACCTATTAAAAGGCGTGTTACGAATCATTGTGTAAAGAGAATTACCAATATAATGACGAAGAAGTCCGTGATGGGGTTAGAAAACCCGGCCTACTCAAACCTTTTGGGCACCTCATCGGCCTTGCCTTCAAAGCCTGCCGGGAAGTCATTCTGAGAGGCAAGACAACGCTGTCACTCTGCCCCTTAACTTAGCCGAGGGGCAGAGTGTTATATCAATATGGTTTTGGGTATGGAAAAGCCATTAAACTCTGAGGCGTAAGAGACCGTATAGGCACCACTGCTTAATATGAGTATCCTGTTGCCGACCTCTGGCTCAGGCAGTTCTACATCCCTGTCAATTACATCAAAGCTGTCGCAACTGGGGCCTGCTATGGTCCATCGCTTATGTGCCGCCCTGCTACCCACCACATACTGGTATTTTATACCCCCAACACTCTCCATAAGCCCATTAAAGACCCCCACATCAATGTAAAGCCAATTCTCATCGCCCCTCTTTGCCTTGCCTATAACGGTTGCCACAAACACCCCTGCATCACCCACCACGGCCCTTCCAGGCTCAAGGAATATCTCAATGTCCTCAGGGAACTTCTGCCGAAGTGACTTGGCAATCCGCCTCTCTATGGTCTTGATGTCTACCACATCCTTTGTGTAGCGAATAGGATAGCCACCTCCTAAGTTTAAGAGCCTCAGGTTAAGTCCCCTGTCTGTGCAAATATCCCAAAGCTCTCGCGCCTTCTCAATGGCACCGTGCCAGTTATAGGCATTGTTACACTGAGAACCCACATGAAAGGTGATCCCTGCCGGGTCAAGCCCCCTTTGTTTGGCATACATTAGCAGGTCCGCTGCCTCGTCTATCTCTACACCAAACTTTTTGCTCAAGGGCCATTCGCTACCCTCGTTGTTGACCGTAAGGCGGACATAGACAGAGCAGTTAGGGACATAACGAGACAGTTTGTCTACCTCTGCCACAGAGTCAAAGGCATAATACTTAATGCCGTAGTCCCTTGCCTCTGAAAGAAACCTAAAGGTCTTTAGCGGATTACTGGTAATAATCCTCTCAGCCGGCACATTAAGACTTTTGAGGATGGCCAATTCCCCCTCAGAGGCGATCTCAAAGCCGATCTGCATGTCGGCCAATAGTCTCAATATCTCTATATCTGGATTCGCCTTTACTGCGTAGAATACCTTCGCACCACTTATCCCATTGCCTATGAGCCTTATCTTCTCACGGATCACTTCCCTGTCAACTAACAAATAGGGAGGCACAGTATCATTGAGGGCTATGTAGTAAAGCACCTTCTCCCAGGTGCCCTTAGACACAAATTCAGGGACCTTTTGCATCACCTATATTATCCTCCTTTTGGTTAGCTGCTCTAAGATTAGGCTGTGTATCTTTTTAGGACTTAATACACTATTGCCCTTATCATAACACTTGACCACTGTCACCTGCCTTAGTCTCTTTGCAATCCAGGCGTATTCAGCAAGTACTCTCCTTTGAAAGTCCATGTCACACTCGTGGATGTCTTTACAGCCCTTTAGATAGGCCTTGTTAGCCCCCATTCTTGGCTGCGAGGTATTGGTGAGCAAAAAATCGGTAGGCACATCAAGATAGAGGTAGAGGTCAGGGGCCTTTATGCCATTGTGCTTAAACTCTAAGTCATAAAGCCATTTACGAAACTCGGCCTTCTTTACCGGGTCTTTGATCTTTGCCCCTTGATAGGCAAGGTTAGAGAGGTAATATCTATCGGCTATCACAAGGTCACCTGCCTCTATCCACTGCCTTATATCCCTGTCAGCCCCTTTCCTGTCTGCAGCGTACAAAACAGAGGCAAGATAGGGATTTACTGTCTCTGCACTACCAAATTCACCCCTAAGATAACTGGATATGAGTCTGCCATAGGGTCTTTTATGGTAACGAGGAAAGTGTATCAATCTGTATTTAATTGATACTCGTCTCAGATGCCTGCATAGGAGACCAATCTGTGTGCTCTTTCCGCTGCCATCAGGGCCTTCAATAACAATGAAACTACCGGGCATACTAAGAGATACAGTCTTCCCTGAGTCTCATCAGTATCTGGGCCGCTTTTAGGGTCTCCTTGATGGTCCTTGAACCCAGACCGCAGGAGGGGCTAAGTAGGCTTCGGGATATGATTAGCCCTTGATCAATAGATAAAGAGAGGGTCTCTATATCTCGTTTGAGCCTATCTAAGATACCATCGTAGGTGGCCTCTTTGAGAGAGTCTGAGGTTGGCACGGCGCCCCACACGAGATAGCCACCATTAATCAGGAACTCCCTTATCTTGGGGGCATAAAGGTTGAATGTCTCAAAATAATCATAGCTATCAAAGCTGAGCATGTCAGTCCCCGTCTCTATCACTGCCTCCCAGTCTGCCTTACCACAGCAATGTACACAGGCAAGGGAGCCTGTATCTTTTATAACCCTCACGATCTCTTTCATCATGCGGTCTATCTCGCCCTGAGACACACCCATATAGGCAGTGCTCCCGATGGCAGAAAATATTGGCTCATCAATAAAAATGAGCACACGATCGGCACACTGCCTCAGCACATCTATTTGCCATAGGGCCTTTGCCTTGAGGGTCATTAGGGCGATCTCACGGAGCTCCTCATCAAAGTAAATAAACCTCCCTGAGTGGTCTCTTAGCGATAGGGTAAAGGTCATAGGCCCTGTTATATGCCCCTTTAAAAAGGGGAACCTCCTCTTTCTTGCCTCTCTCAAAAAGGCATGTAACCCCATTGCATAATCTGAAGAGATTGCAATACGGGTCCCTTCGGTCCAACTCTCATAGAATCTCTCCAACTGGTCGCTATGGTCCCTTACAACTGAGATGGTTTGCCTCTTTTCGTCTATCCTCACAAAAGGCATACCCTCACTGTATTGTACAACCATAGACTCCCTAAAGGAGGTCTTCGGCAACTGAGGCCAAAAGGGTATATCAAAACACTTAAAGACCAATCTGCAGGCCTCTTCTGGGTCTTTATGAGGGAGACTCCCGATACCGGTTGTGGTGAAAGGTCTCAGAGACATGTCATTATTTCCTCCTCTGAGCCCTTGTTTTTTTGCGGAGTTTTTTGTGCTTATGTTTACGCATCTTCTTTTTACGCCATTTTACAACGCTTCCCACATCATCACCTCCTTTATGTGTTTAGGTCAAGCCAAAAGGCCTGACACAGATTAGACCTTATCTGGACAGTCCATTGATTACACTAATGAGTGTGGAGATTTACGGTCTCCTTACTTAGACAAACCTATCGCATTGATAAGGTTTGAAAGTCAATCCCGTTGCCCTGCTTGCAATCGCTCAATTTAGGTGCAAATAATACTGCCACGCCCTAAGTCCTTTTACTAATGTAGCCCTTTGCTGCCTCCATAAAGGCCTCAAGTTGGAGCTGTGTGACCTGTGATTCTGTGCCATCATAGGGGATGCTAATACAAGGTATCCCATAGGTGCGAGAGATGGATTTAAGGACCGCAGTAACTATTGTCCCCGGCATGCACCCAAAGGGCATGGCATTGATAATCCCGGAGGCACCCTTTTCAATCAGGTCAATGGCCTTGCCAATACTGAGCACGGTCTCACCCTCAAAGGAGTGATGCACATAAGGCGATGCCTTTTGAAGCACCTCTTTAGTATCGGGCTCATTGAGGGTCTTTAGGGCACCCTCAAAGATGTGGGCATATTTATGATGGATCCTATGCTGCACCTGTCTGGTCAAAAAGATGTTCATAATAGCAGAATAGTCCCTTTTTATCACTGCCCTCCTAAAGGAGATGTGGTTTACATAGAGTATCCACTCCTCCACAGGGGCAAGCCATACCTCGCCTCCAAGGGCCTCTATCTTGGCTACCAGGTCTTCGTTTGAAAATCGGTGTGAGCGGACATAGATCTCGCCAATTATACCTATAAGTGGCCTTTGTTCTTTGATAACTCTAATCCTGCCAAAGGCAGTACGTATCTCTCTAAGTAGTGGCGAGAGGTCAGACTTGGGCCTTATTAGTTCTTCATAAAGCCTCTGGTGGTAAAACTGATAGAGCGACTGCGATTCACCCTTATCTATCTCATAGGGGCGTGTCTCATGTAGGCTCTTAAGTAGGAGTTCATTGGCAACTATCCCCTGCCATGCCCTCTTGGAAAAGTCGCCGCCTACAATGCCCAATTCCCTGTAAAGACCCTCATCCTGTGTGGGTGCATACACAGGCACCTCTTTTAGACCAAGACTGTCAAGGATAAGCCTCTGGGCATGGTTGTATTGCCCAAACCTACAGGGCCCTGTGCCTGAAGGCATAAAGAAAGCAGACTCAGAGGGCCTAAAGTCCTGCGAAAAGACCCTTTTGAGCATATCCCCTGTGGTCACCATAAAGGGATAACACTCCTTCCCAGAGACATATCTCTTGCCGAACTCAACGGACTCCCTGTCTGAGGGGGGCATGACCTCGGCCTCTACACCACAGGATACAAAGGCGGCCTGAAGTGCAATGGCGTGGTCGGCCATGTTTGGTATATAAACCCTGCGTCTCTTAGATAGGTCTTTTGATATGACTAAACTCTTGGGCCATGCCGTTACACTGACCCTGCCAGACCTCAGGCCCTTCTGCTGCTCAATACTGTCTAAGAAGGCCTCACAACGGGTTATGGCCCCTGCATCGGCGCTGTGTTCGTCTATCTCAATCTGCAGAAAGGCCTTTTGGCCCATCTCCTTACGGAGGTATTTGAGGATAAATGAATCTGGACCGCAGGAGAAATTGCCGATATAGACCAAATTGAGGTTTGCAATATCCCTTATGACCCTTGCTGCCTTAAGGAATCGCTGACCCGAACGCCAATACATATTTGGCCAGTCTCCGCTAATGTCCACCTTATCTATGGGCAGCATGTCTATGGGCAAGGTCAGGACATCCATCTGAGAGAGTTTTTTGGGTATCTCCAGGTTAACCCCTGGATCAAAGGCATTATAAGCCCTCCCCATAATGGCAATGGCTTCTCGGCCACCCTTAATTTCTTCAAAGACCTGTCCACCCCTCTCTTTAAGCCAGGTATCAAATTGGGCCTGCTGCTGGAGGGCTATTTGAATTGCCCTTTTGATACTGCCCCTTTTGACCCCTAAGGGTTTAAAGGCCTTATACAACTCATCCTCAATAAACTCCCAACCCCTTGAGTAGTCAATCACTGGGATGAGTGTTTTTATGCCCGACAAGGCAAGCCTCGTAAGGTAAGGGATTGTCTGGGTGTATGGACATGCTACTGACCTCTTATACTCATATCCCTTTTGGGCAAGGTTTATGATGCTTGGCGATAAGATTGCATCCACACCCTCATCCATCAGCCACTTTACATGACCGTGCGCCACTTTAACAGGGAAACAGGCCTCAGAGAGGACATTCTCAAGGCCCAAGGTCACTATCTTTTTATTAGTCTTAGGCGAGACCACTGCCTCAAAGCCGAGCTCCCACAGTAGGGTGCTCCAGAAGGGCAGATAATCGTGAAAGTAGAATATATAAGGTAGGCCGATCCTGAGACCTTTATGGCCTTTATATTGCTCAGCGTATCTTAAATGACTACTCAATAGGGCCTCCTCTCGGTCCTTTAAAAGGTTTTCTGCACCCTGTTTGGTTGTCTTACGCACATCATATCTCTCACAACGACCACCATAGTAGAGATGGCCTTCATCACCCTCTACCTTGACCCTGTTTATCTCGCACACATTAGGGCAACCACGACACTCAAAGGAGTCTATATCGTATCGTCTTTGTGATATATCAAAGCCCTTAAAGGAGGTCTTATTTCGCCTGTCCTTCATATGCCCTCGGGCAATCAGGGCCATACCTATGGCACCGGTGACATCGTGGTTTGGGGGGACCGTGATCTGACAGCCAAGATACTTCTCAAAGGCGGCCACTACAGACTTATTGAAGGCCACACCGCCCTGAAAGAATATGTTTTTCCCAATAGGCTTACCTGCCACCACACGGTTTATATAGTTCTGCACTATTGAATAGGCAAGCCCTGCAAGCAGGTCCTTTTTCGGCATACCCTTTTGGAGGTTGGCAACAAGGGAGTTTTCCATAAATACCGTGCAGCGCTCGCCGAGCATGCATGGCGATGAGGAACAAAAGGCCTGTTGGGCAAACTCCTCTTTTATGCCAATTTGGAGCTTTTCGGCCTGCTCTTCAAGGAACGATCCTGTCCCGGCAGCACAGGCCTTGTTCATCTCAAAGTCCACTATCACACCATCGCGGATACTGATATACTTTGAGTCCTGTCCGCCTATCTCAAAGATCGTGTCCACCTTTGGGTCAATAAATATTGCTGCTGTAGCCTGGGCAGTGATCTCATTTTTTACGATGTCAGCACCCACATAATCGGCAATCATATACCTACCTGAGCCAGTAGTCCCAACCCCTGCTACATCAATCTTGTTACCAATCTCCTCATAGATCTCCCTCAGGCCCTGATTTACGGCCTCTATAGGCCTACCAGCAGTCATGAGGTAACGCTTTGCAAGGAGGTTACCATCTTCATCAATAACGGCCAAATTGGTGCTTATGGAACCTATGTCAATGCCCATATAGGCCCTTGTGAGTGCCCTTGGTGCCTTGAGCGTACTACTGTATCGGCCGTTTAGGTGCCTCTCAAAGAAAGAATCCCCCTCCTGTATCAAAGGGTTGTAGCCTTTATCCTTACTCACAATGGATAAGGCATGGACTACCTCATGGAGGTCTTCCATACTAAAGTGGTGAAAATGGCCGTCTTCGGCATCCTTGAGGGCTGCACCCAGGGCCCCCATAAGCGCAAAGTCTTCAGGGACCCTTATGTCTTCAATGCCAAGGACCTCCCTAAAGGCCCTGAGCATCCCCTTGTTTGCTGCCACACCGCCCTGAAAGGATACAGGTGGCCTGATATTGAGCCCCTTAGCGATAGTGCCCTTGTAGTTCCTTGCAACGGCAAAACAGAGCCCTGCCACGATGTCCTCTACAGGGGTTGCAATCTGCTGGAGGTGTATCATATCGGACTTGGCAAAGACGCTGCACCGGCCTGCTATCTTTGAGGGCCTCTTTGATAGCATCGCAACCTCACTAAACTCCTCAATGCTCAGCCGCAGCCTCTCTGCCTGTTGTTCAAGGAACGAACCAGTCCCGGCAGCGCAGACAGAATTTAGTGCAAAGTCCTTTATCACGCCCCCTTCAAGGATAATCAGCTTTGAGTCCTCCCCACCCATCTCAATAATGCTATTGACCTCAGGATGGAGGGCCTTTACTGAATAGGACTGTGCGACCAGTTCATTGACAGGTTTAATCCTAAGGTAAGCTCCCAAGACCCTGCTACCAGAGCCTGTCATGGATAGAGAACTCTCAGGGTAACGACCTTTGAGTTCAATCAGCAGATCAATGGCCACCTTTATGGGATGACCACCGTGTCTTACATACCTACCTTCAATCTTATGAAGGTCACTGTTTAAGACAACCGTCTTTACAGAAACCGAGCCAACATCAATACCTATATAATACATGTTTAAAAAAGGGGCACTTTAGGTAGGCCGATAAACCTCTCTGTTTGTATCTCAACAGTTATCACCACGACCTAATACCTATTTTCTATCTTGGTGTTCCTTAATTATCTCCTCAGCCCAACTCAGGGCAGCCGATACATTAGGGAAGCCCACAGTACTTGTAATAAGTAAAAGGGCGTGCATTATCTCCTCTGGACTTGCCCCTGCCTCTAAGGCCCTTCTGGTATGGGAGTGGACAGAGCCTTCTGAGCGTATTGCAGCGGCTGCAGCCATCTGTATTAGATGGGCAGTCTTGACATCTAAAGGGCCTGCGGCCTTGGCGGCCTTTCCGAGGTTCTCTAAGGCCGTGAAATACTTTGGGAACCTCTTTTTGATACTCTGATGAAGCACTGGTACCTTTGCCATGATTAAGCCTCCTGAGTTTTGGATTTAGTATTGACACCACATAATCACAGATAAATGGTCGTATCTCAATCGGTGATGAGAGACTCTATTGCCATCAAAATCTGCCTCAAATAGCCTCTGTATTTCCTGATTGTGCCCAATCATCTGACATCAGGGGATTATTGTAGCAGAAATTGGGTAAATCTATGTATGTATCAGTGCTTAAACGCCCTTTGCCCTGTAAAGACCATTGTGGCACCGGCCTCATTGCAGGCCTCAATTACCTCAAAGTCCCTCTCTGAGCCGCCTGGCTGGACTATTGACCTAACACCCTCTTTTAAGGCCACATCCACCCCGTCTCTAAAGGGGAAGAAGGCGTCTGAGACCATCGTAGCACCGATCAGCCCACCCTTTGCCTTCTTTGTCAAGTAGTCTATCTCCTGCAGGTCCTCCCTTTCACGCTTGCCCTGAGCGACCTCAAGTTCAAAGCTCTTGTAAGGGATCCCGTATTTGGTAAAACAGAGTGCATCGGCATACTTAGTGTAGGCCTTCATTATGGCAATCTCGGCCACACCAACCCTGTCTTGCTCGCCCGTGCCGATGCCAACGGTAACGCCGTCTTTCACATATATCACAGAATTAGAGGTAATCCCCTGCTCTACCTTCCAACCAAAGAGCATGTCCTCATACTCCTTGTCAGAGGGCTTTCTCTTGATCACATACTCTTTCCCCTTATAGACGGTCCTTGCCTCTAAAAAGTCCTCCTTACGCATAATCCTGTTGAGGGCCGACTGCTGCACTATGATACCGCCATCAATAAGGGATTTGAAGTCCACAAAGCGTAGGGCCTGAAACCTTGAGAGTTCATTGATCCTCGGCATCCTTATAATACGCAGGTTTTTCCTCTTGGCGAGCAGTTCCATAGTGCCCTCTTCGTAATCAGGGGCCGCCACCACCTCAAGATAGTTTTCAGAGACCATCTTTGCAGTATCCCTGTTGACAGGTCTATTAAGGACAAGGCAACCACCAAAGGCAGCGATCCTGTCGGCCATGTTTGCCCTCTCATAGGCCTTCTCTATGCTATCGGCCATGGCCACCCCACAGGGATTGTTGTGTTTCATAATAGCAGCGGTTGGCCTATCCATCAGGTATCTGAGGATATTTAAGGCATTGTCTATGTCTGTGAGGTTTGTCTTGCCCGGATGTTTGCCGGCCTGGATCATCTCGGCCTCACTGATGGCACTTACAAGTCCATTGCCCGGATTTATGTACTCACAGCCGCCAAGTTTGAGGTTACCACTGGTGAGTTCATAGAGGGCAGCCTGTTGGTCAGGGTTTTCTCCGTATCTAAGCCCCTTTTCAATCAACTCGCCTGTCTTTTCATCTGGGATCTTCCAGGTCCTTTTCTTGTAAATAAGCCTCTGTTTGCCAAAGTAGATCGTGATCTTCTCCGGAAAGTCGTCGTCCATTATGGTTTTATACATCCTCTTTAAATCACCCATCTTAACCCCCATATGTCGTTTTTTGGTTCACCATCAAACCTTTTGTGCAACATGATTTAAATTATGCCCAAACTGAGCGATCCCTCCAACAATCAGGGGTGATATTGCCCCGAAAAGCTTATGTGTCTGTAAGCAGTATTGCATGAATATCACCCGCTAAGACTGACTTCACTGAGTCTCCATATATTTAGTTTAGTCTTATCGCATTCATAAGGTTTGAGGGGCAGTCTCTTTCAGCCGCCTTTTTACAGGCGAGAGGTCTCATTTTATCATTTAAAGTTCACTGCACCTATACACTTATAGCCCTTGATATGGCACCCACAAGCAACTCTATCTCTCTATCCTGAACTGTTCTTGCATCAATAAGCAAACCCTCGTCCTTTATACGGGCTATAACAGGTGGCTCACCAAGCCTTAGTCTCTCTTCAAGGTTATTGACACTTAACTTATAAGGCCTGATTTCGGTAGCGTATGTCTTAAAGTTTACCTCAGGTAGAGAACCGCCACCAGCCTGAGACTCATCCTCAATGAGCCTGAAGGCTGCCAATGATGTACTGATACGATCCTTTAGGGCATCAGTGATCTTCTCTGCCCTGTCCTTAATAGTCTTTGTGTCCTGTAAGATCATCCTGAGGGTGGGTATCTCTTCTTTGGCCCTCTCAAGGTCAAGATATCTAAGGAGCGTGGCCTCAAAGGCAGAGAGTGTGAGTTTGTCTACTCTTATTGCCCGCATAAGGGGGTTCTTTGAGACCCGCTCAATCAGGGGCCTTTTACCCGCAATCACGCCACCCTGTGGACCGCCAAGGAGTTTATCGCCGCTGAAAGTCACTATATCGCAGCCTGACCTGAGGATGTCTTGCACTGTGGGCTCAATCTGTATTCCATAGGGTTTAAGGTCAACAAGACAACCGCTGCCGAGGTCAAACATGACTGGGATACCATGTTGCCTACCCAATTTTACCAGCTCTTCAATATCAACCAGTTTTGTAAACCCTATAGTCCTGAAGTTTGACTGGTGCACCTTCAATAGGAGGGCGGTGTTATCGTTAATGGCCCTCTCATAGTCATAAAGGTGGGTCTTGTTGGTAGTGCCCACTTCCTTCAAAATGGCACCGCTTTCGGCCATTACATCAGGCACCCTAAAGGAACCTCCTATCTCTACCAGTTCACCCCTTGATACAATAACCTCCCTACCCTTTGCCAATTCTCTAAGACACACAAACACTGCAGCGGCATTGTTATTGACGATCAGGGCATCCTCTGCCCCTGTTATCTCCCTTAATAGACGCTGCACATGGACATATCTCTTACCCCTCTGGCCCTTCTCAATGTCATACTCAAGGGTTGAATATCCACAGGCAACAGCCTTCACATGCCCCATAATGTCCTCAGGCAAGACCGAACGGCCTAAATTGGTGTGTATCACTATACCCGTGGCATTAATCACGGGCTTGAGACTATAGCCAATGAAGGCCTTAATACCCTCTTCAATGGCCTGATATAGCCCTTGAAGGTCTACAGAGCTGCAGGAGCCATTGCATATATTGGACCTTTTGGACTCTATGGTCTGTCTAATTGCCTTCAGTACAACCGATCTTGGATATTGGGCTAACCACCCTACTGCCCTCTCTGACTTAAGTATCCCATCTACAGAGGGTAGCGACGATAGCAGCCCTTTTAGGTCTCTTTCTGTTGACATCTGACAATTATATTATCAAAGACAACAAGATGTCTATTAGGGCTTTTCCCCAAATCCCGATTTAGAAATTCTAAAACCCTTTCCCTTTTCCTTGTTAGGAGGGGATAGAGAGAGGGTGAATAGTTCACCATAGAGGGCATCCCCTCCCACAATGGGAGGGGTTTTACTGGGTGAGCAATCTTCTATCTCTGTTTTTGGGCAATGGGGCACTGGAAGTAAAACCAGTGTATTAGATGTATAATTAACTCATGAAAACGGCCCTTACTATAGCAGGATTTGATCCGTCCTCTGGGGCTGGACTACAGGCCGACCTCAAGGTATTCAGGGGCCTCGGCTTTTATGGTCTGTCAGTTGTTACCGCCATTACAGTTCAGAACAGCCGCTCAGTGGAGGAGGTCTTCCCTGTTGATGGAGGCCTCATCTATAGGCAACTCTCTTGCCTTGCTGAGGACTTTGATATTGATTGTGTCAAGATAGGCATGCTCTTTTCTGAGGGTGCAGTTGAGGCAGTGCTCTGTTTCCTGTCAAGATATGAACCGAAGATAGTCGTGCTTGACCCTGTAATACGCTCCTCTTCAGGCAAGAGTCTTATAGAAGAGAAGGCCCTAAAAAGGCTTATTGAAGATGTATTGCCAAAGGTAACCGTTGCTACACCAAATATACCAGAGGCCACTGCTATCTCTAATATTGATATAAGGTCTATAGATGACATGAAAGGGGCTGCCCATCGGTTAGTCAGAAAGGGTCTTAAATCAGTAGTGATAACAGGTGGACATTTTGATGAGATAGATATTGGAGGGGGTAGTTCTACCCTTGATCTGGTATTTGACGGCGTTAATTACCTTGAAATCTGGGGAGACAAACGAGGCGGCTCCTTTCACGGTACAGGTTGCATCTACTCATCTGCCCTGACTGTCTTTCTTGCAAAGGGTTACGACCTCTTTGAGTCTGCGGAGAGGGCAAAGGGATTTGTAAAAGGGGCCCTGAAAGACTTTTTGTCTGTTGGCAAAGGCATGAGGCTGTTTAAGTAGCAATGGAAGATACACCCATAGAAACATTTGCAAGTATAGATAAAGACAATAGACAGGTTGTAGGACTGATAGGGTCTGATTGGTTTGTTAGTTACAGTAGTCTGGTTAGGTAATGAGCACTCCCCTTAGGGCTCTTATATCTATAGGCTTTCCGAGGAAGTGGTCCATGCCTGCTTCTTTGCACCTTTGCCTCTCTGAGTCTGTGATACCGGCAGTAAGGGCGATTATCCTTGAGGCCCTTTGGATCCTTGCCTCATACTCCCTAATCAGCCTTGTGGCAAGTATATCACAACATGCATGATACCCCGCTAACCTTACTGCAGATAACCTTGACCCCTGATCTATTACCCTCGCTATTACTTGCCATAACCCTAACTTCCCTTGCTCACTATCCCCTAATGCCTT
>Ga0308419_1001593_pt1 | contig 15116 bp, 12 predicted proteins | sample HotsprSampleMS50_FD_203674 | JGI IMG/M metagenome (GOLD analysis project Ga0308419, IMG submission 203674) | Hot spring phototrophic mat microbial communities from Mushroom Spring, Yellowstone National Park, Wyoming, United States - 20090730_MS50 ... | reverse complement strand
GTATCGAGCAGTCATGCCCTTCTTTATTGCACTCATTGCCAGTGCCCCTGCAAGGTAGGTCTTCCCTACCCCTGTTGGCCCTGTTATGATTATATTGTGCCTGTCTTTTATCCAGTGGTTCTCCAAACAGGGGGGATATCACAACATGCATGATACCCCGCTAACCTTACTGCAGATAACCTTGACCCCTGATCTATTACCCTCGCTATTACTTGCCATAACCCTAACTTCCCTTGCTCACTATCCCCTAATGCCTTGTCTATCCCTAATTCACACCCTACCTTATATACCACCCATACCGCTCCTACTGACTGCCCCTGCTTATATTCTACTGCCTTTAATGCATCACTTAATTTAGAGAGCTCATGCTTATGTCTTAACGCTATCTCTATTGCCCTTATCTCCTCAGGTCTGCTTTTGGTTAAATTTGCAATGGTGCGATGCTTTACTTTATTGCCTTCTCTATATGATTCGCGAAGAAGATATCTACTGTAAGTTTTGCCTTTGATTGTGATCTTTGATTTATCAAGATACATTGTGAGTATGTATTAACACATTATGACATGAATGTCAGGCATATTAACTATTTATTAGTGGTTACATTTTTGTAATAACTAACTTCCTGTCTTTATTGTGTTTCTGGATTTTTAAGAGGGGAACATCCGTTGTAGTGCAAAAATGCGCAGAATTGCGATCCAATTTATAATGTTATCAATTAGTTATGAAAATGAACTGACAAACTCAGGAGAAGCTAATAAATATCTGGGCAAGTTAACCAAAAAATGCAGTTACAGTGAAGGCAGGACTGCCGGGAATATCTTTAGGTTTTATTTCTGTCTTTACTTACATTACATCAAGAAGTCATCATCAGACATTACCTTATGTGCCTCAAGTTGGGCCTTATACTTGTCTTCTATATGTGGCATCCGCTTAGTAGCCCATCTCCTTGCCTCTTCCTTAGCAATTATCCTGAAAACCCTTTTTGTCTTGAGATTGGCGAAGGTAGCAGACATCTTTAAGCCAAGCATTGACATCTTTACACCAAGCGCCTGTCCTGGGCTGAGATGTCCATTTAACTACCGACTCATCAAGTAGGGTTTCAAAGCCTAATGTACCCATCTTTAGCAGAATGAATTGAGACAACTCAAGGTATCATCGCAGATTGAAAAAGAGGCTTTTACCACTATGAGAAGACATTCTGCAAGGGCTAAATAATATCCTACTGCTGCGTTCTCATTAATCTTTTGGCAGAACTGATCAATCCAGCTTAAAAGAAAGGTATTTAAAAACCCCTTTTGGGTCTCAAGAAGCACTACTGCCTGATTGTTTTTTTTCCCTTTTAGTGCCTTTACCTCTTCGTAGATCAGATAATAGACAAACTCTAACATTACCTTGATATGGTCTGGCGAGTCGTTAAAGTCACTGGATATCTCAAGTCCAGAGCTTTTATAAAAATCCAACAGCGCCATTGTGAAGTTACCCATAAGACTCCTGTCTCCTTCAATATATGAGGAGGCATAGGGCGGCGCCTTCAGTTCAAAGGGGCCTATAAAGAGGGCAGCGTAATCAACAAGTAATGCCTCTTCTATGCACTCATTAAAGGACCTCTCCATTTGCTCCACATAACACAAGGCATCTGGAAATGCCTGTGAGAGGGCTTGTTTGAGGTTTTCAAAGAAGCCCTCCTCTTGATAAAGCCCCTTGTCAGGCTGATACAATGCGGCAGACATATACTTAAAGCAATCTGCCCTGTGTTGTTCTCTTTCTATAAGTTCATTCATGTTCATCTATATATGTCTATCTCCCTCCCCCAAACTGCCAATAAAAAGAGGGCAGGGGTTCCCCCACTAACACCCCTGTCCTCAGGGACTTATGCTTTGACCGAATAGCTCCTGATGTAATACATATTTGGCTTTGTGCTCTTTTCTATCTCTGCATCGGTCAGGAACTCACCCTTGTTGTTTTTAAACCTCATGGGTTTATACTGTTTAATGAGTTTGCTCACCTCACTGTTTGGATCGTTTATGTCTCCTACGACCCTGGCCTTTGAAGGACATGAGACCACACAGTAAGGCTCTTCATTATTTCTGATTCTATGGATACAGAAATGGCACTTTTCTATCCCATCATCGGACCTGACATCTGCCAACTCTCCCTTTCCAGGAGATTTTTGCCCTGCTGCTGGTGGCTTGTCGTCCCTAAATCTATATGCATGCTTATGGGCCGGAATAACTCCTGTCTTTTTTGCTATCTCCTCTGGTGAAGATGTTATGCCTGGCAGTATAGCAGTCTTATCATGCCAAAAGTCGTGGGTCTTTACGCCAACCTGATTCCAGCTTATAACGCTATACTGGGCGCCCTCTTTTTCAGGATTCTCTGAACTGTAGGGGCACTTATTTTTAGTATCAATCAGACACTTCCTGCATGTCTGACCAAGGCAATATCTCTTGTTATACATTGTGATTCCCTCTTCTGTTTTATAGAGGGCCTTCGGTTCTGGGCAAGCCTGCACACAGGGAGGTTCGCTACAGTGATTGCACCTCACTGGATAAGCAGCATATTTAACATTTGGATACTTGCCCTCAGTCATCATGTAAAAATCTGCCCACTTAAAGGTCTGTCCCCTTGCAGATATCTGGGTATTGTTCTCTGTCTTACAGGCAAGAGCGCAGGCCCCACAGCCTGTACACTTCAAAAGATCAACCACCATTGCATACTGTTTTTTAGCCATTTATCTTTTCCCTCCTTTCCTTAAGCCTTCTGAATTCTAACACCGACGTATCCACCGTTACGGGCACTGCTTCCACTAAGATAGTCATAATCATCAGGCATAATCTCGTTAAAGTTAGCCCCTCTCGGCTCAAACTTGGCATAGTTCTTTGAAGCGAAGCGGCCATAAGCCCAGTGCCCCTGTCCAAAACACTTTGCCACACATCCAGGACGCACGCCCTCCCACAGGCGTGCCTTTACCGTTAGGCTGCCAATTACGGAAGTTACCTTTACCATGTCGCCGTCTTTAATCCCAATTTTCGCCGCATCCACAGGATTGATATGTAAGACATCCTCATTGTTCAAATCACCTGGGTCGCATTTCTTGAACGAATAGTACCAAGAGCAATTTGCACTCCTACCTTCACGGTTAAGCCTTGATTTCATATCAACCAAATCAAAGGGATACTGGCTGCGGTCGCCGTGTCTGCGTGGGGACTCATAGTGAGGGACAAAGACCTTTTCTCCTCGTGCCTCATAGTTTGTAGCCTCCATGACGGCATCAATTGTCGTCTTATGCTTATCTGCGTGCTCTTTGAGGGCCTTCTTAAGTGTTTCACTATAGAATTCAAACTTTTTGGTCTCAGTCCTAAACCCCTCAGTCCATTTCTTGCGGAATTCAAAACGTGGCGAGTTGACAACGCCCTTTTTACGAAAGTCTTCCCAACCATTTGGCTTATCGCCCTTGTAGTCTTTGTTTTCAGCAGGGTCCCAAGTCTTCTTACTTGCAATTTTCGTCGCATAAAGTGCAAATTCCTCAGCAGTGGTTGGGCTCTTGCCGCTTTCTGGGTCTTTGTACTCATTTGAGAGCCAGTCAAAGACATTTGCAAACCCCTTTGCCTTTAATTTCTCTGCAAGGAGCCATACAAACTCTGTCTCCGCAGACTTGACATCAAACATCCGTTTGATAACAGGCTGTTGTAAAGACATATGGCCATAACCCTGTCCTTTATTACGAACAATTGCCCACTCCTCTGAATGATGAAGGGCAGAGGGCAGTACAATATCAGCAAACTGGGTCATCTCTGATGCATGAGAGACTATATGCACAAAGAATGGCACCTTTGCCATCGCCTTATCCCATCGGGCGGTTTCTGTGCAGGAAAAATTGAAGTTACAGAAGTATCCTATCGCAACCTTGATATCGTAAGGGTCATTTGCAAGAATAGCATTTGCCACATTATTCGTTGCAACACCACTACCTGCCTTCCCTGATGCAAGATTCGGGAATTTAAGGGTGCCCCTCTGGTCAATCTTTTTCTGTTTTACCCCTGCCTTAGCTATATCATCCTGGTATTTATCAAAATTAGGGTAACTTACACCTGGTCCGCTTGCACCAGTAAAAACCCCCCCCTCGCTGTCCGTTGCCCCTACAAGACCATTGAGGGCATGAATCGCCATGGCAGCATAAGTACCCCTCGGCATCATTGTAGGACCATACCATATAGCACAATTTGGCGCTGCCTGTGCAAAACCCTTTGCAACACGGATGATCTGTTCCTTTTGGAGCCCTGTTACGCCCGCTGCCCAGTCTGGCGTCTTGTCCTTAAGTTCAATATTCCACCACTTTACGAGACCGTGGGTGAGTTTCTCTGCAAATGCGGCCTCATCAACACTCTGGCCTGCCTTAAATAGGTTCTTTCCATCTTTAAAGTCTCCGACAAACTCTTTATTCCAGAGTCCCTCAGTAAGGATCACATGAGCCATGGCACAAGCCAGAGCGCCGTCTTCACCTGGTTTTATGGGCATCCATTCGTGAGCCTTTGTTGCGATATTATCCATACGTGGATTAATAGATACAACCGTGCCTTTCTCTAAAATACGAGCAAGATTGCGAATAGTAGCAGGAACATTACGATTAGATGAAACAGGATCACAACCCCATGCAATCAAATACTTCATCTTCTCTAGGTCATAGTCCATGTAACCAAAAAAACCCTCTGTGTAGAAGCGTCCCATCTTCTCTACCTCAGCACAGATGGAACTATGGGAGATGTTATTGGGAGAGCCCAACATCTTTGTAAGATGGTCATAGAGTATGGTGTTGTGGTCAGAATATCTTCCGCGCATGACCATATACTTATGGGTCTCATTGTTTTTACGAAGTTCCATTATCTTATCTGCTATAGTGTTCATTGCCTCATCCCATGTGATCGGGACAAACTTTGGGTCAATACCCCTACCCTTCTGGGGATTTGTCCTCTTCATGGGGACCTTAATCCTATCAGGGTCATAGATTTGCTGTATAATCATATGCCCCCTGACACAGCAATTTCCGTTGTTGACCTTGCTTAGCTGATTGCCCCTTACCTTTACCGCCCTGCCATTCTGGACAAAAATCTCAATAGGACACCACTGTGTGCAGCCCTGACAGGTTGAAGCAACCCACTCACCTGCCTCCACCTCAGCACCCCTCGCCCTCTGCGCAAAGGCAAGGGAGTTGAATACAGGACCGTTTAGGGCAGCAAACGCACCTGCTGCCAAGCCTGCCTTTATAAAATCCCTTCTTTTGATTCTCATGTGGCTTTCCTCCTTTTCCGAGTTCCCTCTCCCTTGATGGGAAAGGGGTAGGGTGAGTTCCGATTTGGTTACCCCTCCCCCTCACCACCCCCACAATGGGGGAATATTCTTGTTATTTCTTTGGTTTAAGCAATGCAATTGCCTCATCAAAATCTGCTATCGCTGCATCTAACACTAAGGTCGCAAACTTCTTATTATGTACACCACCTCCTGCATCTACAAGACGGAGATTCTCTTGTCCCTTTTTGATTAATGATACTGCCTGTTGAAGTTCCTTCTCAGGCACCTTACCCTTTGCCTTTTCCAAGGCCTCTATGGCATCTTTCTCAGCAGCCAATGCATCTTGAAGTGCCGTTGACATATCCTTTTTCCACTTCTCCATCTGTTCACCTGCCTCTTTATTGTGACAATCAACGCAGGCCTTATCATCGGCGGCCTTTATCTTTCTGCCCTTTTCATCTTTGGCCGCTTTAGTGTGGCAGGCAATGCAGTTTGTCTTGACCTCATGGTGTTTGATTGGATACTCCTTAGGAATACCTACAGCCCCCTTACCGGCCAAAAGCAATGCCTGATGCTTATGCGGTTCCTCATGACAGACCCTGCAATTACTGAGCGCTGCATCTACGTATGTATAGTCCTTATTATTACCCTTATGCAAAATGGGCTCATGGCAGTTTAGGCAAGCAGCGGTCTGTTTTGCCACATGTTCTTTGTGCATCACCTTCTTGTTTTTGGCGTCCTTCATGATTTTCTTGTCATTCTCATGACAGTCAAGACACCTCTCCACCCTTACCTCTCCATTGCCCTTTACGAGTTCAAGGTGACAACTGGTGCAAGACACCCTTCTCTCTTCAAGGTCCTTATGGGTTACAGGCTTTTCATCAGGCTTTTCAGCCTCTTTAAAGGGTTTTTCTGGTAACTTATGGCAATGGGAGCAGGCAGCACGGCCCTTGATAAAGGCATCTCTTTTGTCTATACCCTTTTGATCCTCTGCGTTCTTAAAATGGCAAAGGTAGCAACTCTCTTTAGACACCTCAAAGTGTTTATTTGGCGTCTCCTTTCTATGGCAGGTTACGCAGTGCAATTCCTGCCCTTCTATCCATTTCTTTTTATCATAGTGCTCTTTGTGGGTGAAATAGACAGGCACCTTTTCCTTCTTGCCGTTTGTAACCCTCTCGTATTCAGTAAACTTTACCTTCTTTGCCCAATACTCTCCCTCTTTCTTCTTCGGGCGGTCAGTGGGATGGCAATCTGAGGTTGTGCAACTCCTATCATCTATCTTTGGTCTCCTTAGAACAGTGCTTTCATCCATATTTAAAATAGTTACAAGCTTTGAAAAGACCTCAAGTTCTGTCTTCATAAATTCCATATCGGTCTTCTTTTTCTTATCAGCAGCAGCCTTTGATCGCGGTACCTTCCTGTGTTCTGGTATTGCAGGCAGATCTGGTGGATAATGACACTCTACACAACCTACCTCATTATGACCTCCCTTGCCATCTTTGCCCTTATCCTCTTTCCATGTCTTGTGGGCCCTCTTCATTATCTCTGGATATGTCAAGACATGGCAGTATCCACAGAAAAACTGTGTCTCTCCGAGTGTCTTATCAGGAGGGACCCTATCCACTATTGGCTTCGTTGCATCTTGAACCCTTGTATTCTTTGCCTTAGGCCTTGCCTCTTGTGCAAATACAAGATACACTGCTGGAACAAGCAGAGATAAAAACACAAACGATAAGATTAATTTCTTCATAAGTTCACTCCTTTATCTGTCATATTTTCAGTGTGTCTTCTCATCTATCGGCAGGAACTTTACTGCCAATGTATAAACAAGGAAAAAAGCGCCAAAAATACCTCCTACCACAAGGGATTCTACTAAGGTTGGAAGCACTGTATCCAGAGAGGAATATCTAAAATAGGGAAAGGCTTGTCCAGTAATTAAAAAGTCATACCTTGTTAAAAACAGTCCAATTAGCGCCATTACAGAAGCGGCAACAAGACCCCATAACCATTGCCTCTTTAAAGAATACAATATAAGCGCTATAGGTATAAGCGTGCCTAAAGTAATCTCAAAGGCCCAAAAAGAGAGACTGAAATTCCCTTTAAGCATAAGCATTATTGCCCCTGACTGGTTTGGATCAAATAGGCCCACAGAGACCTTATACAGTATAAATAACAAGCTGACTGACAATAAGACAGCAAAGATATTTGCCATTTCAAAGATGAGTTTTTTAAGTTCATTGGCCATATCCTTTTTCTGGAAATGATAGGTTACAATAATGATCCCTATCAGCCATGCTATTCCAGAATAGGCAGCGGTTAAGAGGAAGAATAATGGGAAATAGGTGCCATACCAGTATGCCTTTGCCTGAGTATGGCCAAAAATGGTGCCGAGGGTGCTAAATGCAGCAAGCTCAAATACAAGGGCAATCACAGCAGCCCTCATCGCCCATTTATGATCCCTCTCAACAGATTCATGTGATGTATCTCGTTGTCCTAAAACTGCGAGGCTGTATATCAATTGCTTGTATCCTGTGGAGTTGTTCGCAATCCTTGCCATATCAGACCTCATAAGAAACCACAGTTCCACAATAATAAAAGGTATTGCAACAGTATAAAACTGACTCATTCCCCATATTGCCGAACGGATATTAGGTGTAAGGAAGAAATAATAGGACCGTTCAGGATGACCCAGGTGTAATAGTATGGATACCATCCCTACATTTACAGTAATAAGGGCAAGTAGTGCCGCCCTTTTACCTATAATCTCAAATCTCTTTACCCCAAATATATGACCGAGCGATGTAATCATGCTTATCCCTGTGCATGAACCTACAAAGAAGATATATGTGGATATTTTTATAGTCCATGGTAAAGCGTGATGAAATTTAAAGACATCCATGCCCACAAAGAGCGACAGCAACACGCCATAGGCTCCAAGGGCGATAAGCGCTACTAAGAGGCTTATCCAGATAGAAAAATACGGAGACCTGTTTATTTCCTGAAATATCCTTTCCATAACCTGTTATTCACCCTTTCCAAATATTGAGTAGAGGTAGAGCATCGCAACCGCTGTAGCAGCGCCTGAAAATCCAGAAAAACTTATCCTTGCCTTGTCTAAATCCTTGTTTATTATTTCTTTAGCGGCAACTATAAGTCCTAAGTCCTCGGGCTTAGTTTTCAAAATAGTCAGCATATTAGTGCCTCCTGCCTCATGCTCACCAAGGAGATAACCGTTGATCTGTTCTGTCCTGTCTTTGGCCTTTTTTAGTATCTCCTTCTTTGGGCCAAAATCAAGGGCACCCACAGGACAGGCTGCCACACAGGCAGGGGCAATGCGTCTTAGCACCCTGTCATAGCACATTGTGCATTTCCGTGTAATACGGTTTTTGCTATCAAATTGTGGCACATTGTAAGGACAGGACATGATGCAGTATTTACAGCCAATACACTTCTTTTCATCTATCACCACAGGCCCTTCGGGATATTTTTTAATGGCCGAGACAGGACAAGCACCGGCACAGGCAGGCTTTTCACAGTGCTGGCAAGCCCAGTGAATATATGTTAGGTCTTCCCTGTTTTTTGCATCGCTCTTGAGATTAACTACGACCCATGTATTACCCGTAAGTTCTGTCTCCCGGTCCGTTAGATCTTCTGCCCTGTCAATCTTGAGTTTATTCCACCGCTTGCATGCAGACATACACCGCTTGCACCCTATACACTTTTGGGTATCAACAAGCTTTGCATATATGGGCGTTACAGCCCCCTCTGACAAAGACGGCAGGCCAAGCGCTATGCCCGATGTAGATACAGCAAGCCCTTCTAAAAATTGCCGTCTTGATATGCCTTTGTTGTTTTCCATTTAACCTCTTATGTCAAGCTATAAACTTCCCCTTACCCTGACCCTCTCCCACAAGTGAAGAGGGGACTTCAAAGTTCCCCTCCTTTGATGGGAGGGGATTAAGGGGAGGGTGATAAATTAATTTTTACCGATTATTTCCCCTCTGCCTTTGGTCTCTTATGGGCACTGTAAGGCAAAGGCATATCAGTCTTTTTTGCCGCATCAAGGAACTCTACCAAGTCCTCCAATGGCGTATCTTTGTGATGATGGCAGCCGCTGCATGAATTGGGCTGATTTTTGAGGCCTCCCATCCTCATGCTCAGTTCTGGAGAAATAAACCTGAAGGTATGGCTACGGGCGATTGACCAGCCGCCTGATCCCGCTATGCCCGTCTTTGGCATGTGACACTCTATACAACTGCCGAAGGTATGGATCTTATGGGCCATCCTGTTTTCTGATGTTGTATGGCAACCTGTGCAGAGGGTGTTACCTGGTCTAACTGTCTGAGACTGACCAACTCCCAAGTGAATAACATGACAATCTGTGCATGTAATACCTGCCTTAGCATGCTCGCTCTCTTTCCATTCAAGATATTGCATATAACCGTATTTCCCATCGCCGCTCCTCCAGAATAGGTCTGGATTGTCTTTTGGATTGGCAAGGTTAAAGTGGACATAAAGGTTTGACAGACCCCTTGCTGTCATATATTCTACTGGATAAGGATACCCACCCTTTCTATCTTTTCCCCTTGAGTGACATGAACCACATATCTGGGCAGCAGAACCTGCTGTAAGTCTCTTAGGATTGATTATTGTCGCTATCTCGTAGCCTTTGGCTGCCTCAACATGGTTACTACCAGGACCATGACAGGCCTCACATCCTATTCCTGGCTCCTTGAATGTCTTTTTAACAGGGTCAACGCCTGTGGCATGGCAACCCGCGCACTCTTTAAACCACTGTTTCTTTGATGGATCTTCTAAGATAACCCACTTGTTGGATTGGATCTCGTATATGGCTGGAAGAACCTCAAAATCATCACCCACTTTTTTAAGATACATCTCCCTCCAGCGATTGCCGAGAATATAGTCAAAGTCGCCCTTACCAAAGGACCTTATTTTATTGGGTGTATCAAAATCTCCCTTCACTACTAAAGGATTTGCCTTTGCATCCTGCATCATCTTTGAGTGTAACGTTGTAGTCCACTCAAGATACTTCCTCTCATGGCAGAGCATACAACGCGACGACCCTACATAGGAAGCACCAGCCATATTCATAAACTTACCTTCAGGTACATCCTTATGTTTCAGCTTCAAAGTAACCACGATAACCACAGCAATCGTGATAACAACAATACCACCAATTATTAGTGGCGTTGCCTTCTTCATAAATCCCTCCTTTGTGATTTCATTGTATCTGATAAATTGGGTGTCTCATTGTCTGCAATATATGATATGAGCAATATATATGCCCGATTAATGAGGTGGGAAAAACAGGAAATTTACAAACTCTTTACAAACAGAAATACCTGCGCCTGAATAGAATATATACAGGGCTGTATAATTTCTATTCACTTGTTTAGTGAAAAGTTGTTATTCCGTAGTCTTCAATCTTTTTCCTTAGAGTAACCCTCGTTATCCCTAATAACACTGAGGCCTTTACCTGATTACCTTGGGTTAATATTAACACCCTACTTATCAATGCCCTTTCCACCTCTGAGATTATCTTGTCGTAAATCCTCTCTTCACCAGACATCAACATACAATCAACCATGTCTTCAACTACCGAGCAGATTGCCCGTTCGCCCTTGAGGGTGGTCTGTTTTACAAAAACGAGGTCATCTTCGGTAAGGATATTTCCCTTTGCGATCAGGATTGCCCTTCTTATTGTATTTTCAAGTTCCCTAACATTGCCAGGCCAGTAATATCCCCTTAAGGTCTTGAGGGCCTCTGGGGTGATGCCCATTATATTACGATCCATCTCTTTGTTAGCCCTCTTGATGAAGTACTCAACCAATACAGGGATGTCCTCGCATCTTTCCCTGAGTGGTGGGATATTAATGGAGACCACATTAAGCCTATGAAAGAGGTCGCTCCTAAAACGACCTGCCCTGACCTCCTCAAGGAGGTTCTTGTTTGTTGCAGCTATGACCCGCACATCTACCTTTATGGTCTGGTTGCCACCGAGCCTCTCAAAGGTAGCGTCTTGGAGGACCCTGAGCACCTTAGCCTGCGTCATGAGATTCATATCTCCGATCTCATCAAGGAAGATTGTGCCACCACTACACTGCTCAAATTTACCAATACGCCTTTTGTCGGCACCGGTAAAGGCCCCGTGCTCATAGCCAAACAACTCACTCTCTACAAGGTTTTCTGGAAGGGCAGCACAATTAACTGCCACAAAGGGCCTGCCCTTCCTTGGGCTGTGGTTATGTATTGCCTTAGAGACAAGCTCCTTGCCTACGCCGCTTTCGCCTGTAATGAGAATGGGGACATCGCTCTTGGATACCTGACCAATCAGTTTACAGACTGTTAATATCGCATTACTCTTTCCGACTATACGATCGTTAGAATCAAAACTACCATCACCATCCGTACACAGACATCCTTCCTCGGCGTGCTGTCTGGAGATAGCGATGCCCTTTTCAATAAGGGCCCTTATTTCCCTGTTTTCAAAGGGCTTTGTTATGTAATCAAAGGCGCCTTGCTTCATTGCCTCAATGGCAGTGCCTGTATCACCATGGGCAGTCATGATGATTACAGGCAAGAAGGGTGAGACCTCTTTGATCTTTAAAAAGGCCTCCATACCGTCCATCACGGGCATCCTTATATCCATAAGGACCACATCGGGCCTCTCTGTGGTGACCTTTTTAAGGGCCTCAAGACCGTTTTCTGCAGTAATTACACAATACTCAGCCCCAAAGGCCCTCTCAAAAGAGTACCTGACCGCCATCTCATCATCTACTATCAGTATTTTGTTATTCAATATCAGTTTCCCTCAGGATAGGAAAGGATACATAAACGATTGTCCCCTTATTAACAATGGATTCTACCTCAATATTTCCTCCGTGGTCCTTGACGATCTTGTATGCTATTGAAAGCCCCATGCCTGTGCCATCATCTTTTGTGGTGAAAAAGGGGTCAAATATCCGATGTCTTATATCCTCTGGGATGCCATGCCCAGTATCCATAATACTTGCATAGACTGTGCCATTATTGGAATAGGATGAGACTGTTAGGATGCCACCCTCTTGCATCGCCTGTATGGAATTTAGCATTATGTTTAAAAATATTTGTTTGAGCCCATCAGGGTGTGATTTGATCTTTCCAATAGTTGGGTCAAGCCTTTCGATCAGAGTGATTCTCCTCTGTTGTAAATCCCTTCTGATGAGGGCAATAACCTCGTTTAGTATGAGATTTAGGTCTATATCAGTAGAGGTTGCCTTGACTGGTCTTGCAAAGGCCAAAAACTCCTTGACTATCCTGTCAATACGGTTTATCTCGCCCTCAATGATATCAATGTCTCTACCCTCAAGCCTTATACCGCTCTCTTTGGCAGACTGGATTAGCATCTTAATAGATGTTAGGGGATTCTTTATCTCGTGGGCGATACTCGCAGAGAACTCCCCAAGGGCATAGAGCTTTTCCTTTCTTATGAGATTGTCCTGGGCGGCCTTAATAGACTCAACAGAGTCTTTGATCTTTTTAGACATCTCGTTAAAGGCCATTGTGAGGTCCCTTATCTCTCCAACTCCCTTTACATCTATCTCTACACCAAGGTATCCCTCTGCCACCCTTTTGACGCCCTGACTCAAAAATAAGATGGGCAGTAGGATCCTTCTGGACATAAAAAGGCCGAGCATTATGCCCACAACCACTATAACCGACGAAAATAGATAGACCTTTCTCTTTACATTACCTATCGTCTCGTTGAGCAATTGTTTGGTGACCTTAAGTTGGAGATAACCTATAGAGCCGAGGCTACGGTCTTTTATTGGCATCCATATGGTGTAGAGTTGTGCCCCCATATCCTCCATCACAATAGGACCCTCTGATTGATAGACCATTTGTAGTGTACTGTTATTAAGCGTAGAGGACTCATGGGAAGAGATTATGGGAATTCCATTGGTGTCGTAAACCGCTGCTGATATGACAACACCTTTTTCTGTGGATTTCAAGGTCTGCAAGATTGAATAGATCACATGTCGTTCCTCGTATAAGAGGGGTTCAATCATCTGTTGGGCTATAATCTCGGCAATATATAAGCCCTTTTGTTTGAGCTCTGACTCAAGGGTATGCGTTTCTTCCCTGAGAACAAGCCATGTAAGTGCAATAGTGGTAAGAAGCACAGCAAGGACGATGGTGAGCGATAAACGGACTGCAATACTACTGATCTGCCTCACTGGAATTTACTCTACTACCCTGTTTCTTATCTCCATAGCCGATTTATAGGCACTATGTTCAGGCATCTTAAAGTCATCAATCCCGAGCTTATTGAGGATCACTCTCCCCTTTGGGTCTTTTTTCATGTATAGCAGTATATGTAAAAAGTCCCTCCTTTCTTGCTCTGTGGTCTTAGGGGATACCACAAAGGGCGGTATCCCAAAGGGTGGTGAGATGCCGATAATCTTCAGTGCCATCGCATTTGGGTCCCCCTTAGCCCTTAAATCGTCATAAATCAGGCTGTCCACAGAGGCTGCATCGGCGAGACCCTTTGCAACGGTCTCAATAGACTTTTCATGGCCTGCAGTATAAAAGGTCCTCCTGAAGTATTCCGAAGTGACTGTGCCCCTTTCATTTAAAAGAGAGGTTACATAGAGCCTTCCACTAAGAGAGAGGGGGTCTGTAAACGCAAAGACCTTGCCCTTTAGCTCCTCAAAGGTCTTTATAGGGCTATCCTTATGGACAATGATGTAAGAATGATAAGTGGTCTTGCCGTTAATCACAGGGACAGCAAGGAGCTGAAGGCCAAATTCCTGTCTCCCTGCGATATATGCACCTGTGCAGGTAAAGGCGACCTTTGCCCTCCCTTCCTTCAACATATCGTTTATCTCCTGATACTTTCGTCGTTGTTTGAGTATAACCTTCCTCTGCATCTTCTCTGACAGGTAGTCTATAAAATCGGCAAAGGTTGAGGCAGTCACAACCGGCGATGCCATAGGCGATACGGCAAAGACAAAGGGCTCCTCTGCCCTGATATTTCCTGCCCCTACGGGTGCGGCCCCACAAGATAATATAACCACCGCTAAGAGATACTGAAGGGTTCTCCCCATATTTCCCCCTTTTATGTAACCTTTACACTAATCATAATCAGATACCCATATCACTGTCAAAAGTGTAAATAACTGAATTCTTGTAAAAAGGTTTTGAGGCATCCCTAATCATTAGTTAGAAAATCCTTTTAGTGCAAAAATGCTTTACAATTGTCCGCAATAGTCAATAAACCAAAAAATAAAGTTACAAATGGAGGCAGGACTGTCAAAACACTTTTATCACGAAGTTTTCTAAGCCTTCACTAAAAACCTCCAACGCACGGCTTAACTGAAACACTGCTTCTCTAACCGCTCAATTTAGGTAGGGAATAGGGGATAGGGCTTATCACGCATTATGGTTCGGTGGGTGTAAACATTACAATAAGCAGGACATTCTGCCCTGCCTAAAGAATGCTCTTAAACTCATTTTCAAGTCTGTAGCTCATTGAGCCATACTTATAATGCCATCTTTAGACACCCTTTTGATGCAGGGTTAGAAAACCCTGCCTATTCGCTAAGAGTTCAAAATCCCCTATCCCCTATCCCCTACCCCCAATCTCCAATCTCCAATCTCCTATCTCCAGTCTCCTATCCCAATCTCCTATCTCCTATTAGCTAATGCCTGTTGCCTTTCCGTATAAAACCCCACTATCTGCCTCTTTTTCTTACTAAACTCTATGCCGATTAAATAAATAGGGGCGTATTGTAATACGCCCCTACATATTCCTTTATACCTATCTC
>Ga0308419_1001591_pt1 | contig 15121 bp, 15 predicted proteins | sample HotsprSampleMS50_FD_203674 | JGI IMG/M metagenome (GOLD analysis project Ga0308419, IMG submission 203674) | Hot spring phototrophic mat microbial communities from Mushroom Spring, Yellowstone National Park, Wyoming, United States - 20090730_MS50 ... | reverse complement strand
CAGAGATACTTTTCAGGAAAAAGCCAAAAGTAGTGCCTATCTATTTGCTAAAAGTTTTGTATATCAATGTGTTATGGAAATAAATGGTCAAAGTCGGGACGATAGCTTTCAACGACATAAATATAGTCAGTTTTGTTAGCTGATTCAACAAGGGAATTTTCAGGACAAACTGACAAACTCAGGAGGCAATGACAGACATCCAGAGGGCCCTTGAGATAAATAGGGACAATATCTTTGCCCTGAACAGCATGGCCGAACTATACGCAGTAAAGGGGGAACCAGAAAAGGCCTGTTGTTGGCTTGACAAGGCCATCAGTAAGGGGTATAACAACTGGGCCTATTTGAGGTCCTCAAAGACCTATGACAAAATTAGGGATTCCGAGTGTTTCAGAGACATCCTGAGGCGTGTAGATAAAAAGGGGCCCATTAAGAGAGGGCCCCTTAGGTAAGGTTTTGTAGCTTAAACCACTACTTTTTCTGCTGGAGTTCAAAGGCCTTCTTTGCCTGCTCAGCGGCCTTCTTTGCCTCATCAGCGGCCTTTTTGGCCTCATCAGCGGCCTTTTTGGCCTCATCAGCCACCTTTTTGCTGTCCTCAGGGGATACTGACGCCTCTTCCTTGAAGGGCCTTTCCACTACCTCTATCTTTCTTGGCCTTGCCACCTCTTCAGGTGCCTTTGCCACCATGAGGGGGCTTGGGCCCTCTACAGCGTCTCCCCTGTTTGATACCTTAAAGACCCTGTTTAAGACCCTATCGCCTATCCACAGGGTATCATTGGCAGAGGCAATGGACACAGGCCTCTTTACCTGTTTTGGCAGGGTTATCTCCTCAATCACCCTTAAGGTCTCCATATCAATCTTGACAAGCCTCTTTGTGGAACAGTCACTGGAGACGGCCTTACAGTCATCAAGGCCCAATACATAGAGATGGTTGCAGTCAAAGGCAAGCCCTAAGGGCCGTGCAATAGGCGAGACATAGATTTGCAGTATCTTGCCACTGTCTATGGAGATCTTATACAGCCTTGAGTTGGCTGCATCGGCAGTCCATAGGTCCTTGCCGTCAAAGGCGAGACCTTGGGGCACAAAACCATCAGTGGCAAAGGCCTTTAAGACCTCATAGGATGCAGATAGCTTCAGTATCTGCCTTCTGATCGGGTCTGAGACCCATAAAAATCCACTGCCGCAACAGTCGGCCTCCCAGGCGAGGCCTGATATCTTGCCTACAGACCTTACTGTCTGCGGCTGGCGGCTGAAGTTGAAAAAACCGTTGTTGTTGTAAGGGTAGGTCTCGCCTATGTATGTCCCCGTATCAATGGAGATGAGCTCCATAACGATGGTCTCATCACCAATAAGCAGATCCCTACCACTCCAGGTCATAGCAGTAGGCCCCCATCCAATGGAATAGAAGTCTTGGAAGATGTCGGTCTTAAACTGTTGCGCCCCACATCCCCCAAGCAGTGTCACTGCTACTAACAGTAAAACCACTGCAGTGCATCTCTTGAGAGGTCCTGTCCTTTTCATACCCTTGTCTCCTCTGAGAAGTAATGGATTTTGAATGTTTTATACCAAAATTCTTGAATTTACAACACACTTCATGAGTCTAAGGTCTTGTTCAACACTCGGCAGATCTCTAAGGCCGTCTCTATGGGCAGCAAGACGGCACCGTCATGGGTGAGTTCAATTACGATCTCAAACCTGTTAAGCATATCTTCAAGATACCTGATGCACCTATCAATGAGTATAACCCTGACATCGTAGTTTTCAAAAAAACCACTAATTGCCTCTATCTCTTTTGGGCTCCTGCCAAAGATACCATCAATTATTATGATCCTGTCCTCATTACTTTGCGAAAAGGCTATCCCGGTCTCTGAAAACATGCTATCAAAAATTATCAGGTCTTCCTTTAGGGACTTTAGATAGTTTATGTATCGTTCATAACCCTTTGCCTTTGTCTTGCCATCAAAGTCAAAGGTATTCTCAATGAGATAGACATTTAGACGCCCCTTTACTGCCTTAATGGTATTTGTGAGTTTCCCCACACCCTGTATGCCACAGATAACGATGTTCTTATAACGGGCCACAGCACGGCTAATGGCCTCGCTGCCTGTGCATACAACAATCGGTTCAACCTCAGGCATGTCACACCACTGCTACTGGGTCTTGTAGCCGCATATCTTATTTTGACAGTATAGATGTCTTTGGCCATTCCTTGAGACCTTTTCAAAGAGAAGGGGGGCCCCACACTTAGGGCACTGCTCTTTGACAGGTCTATGCCAGCTTGCAAAACTGCAGCTTGGGTAGTTTCCGCAACTCCAGAAGGGCTTTCCCTTCTTAGTCTTGCGTTCAATTATATCTCCACCATCAAGGGGACACTGCATGCCTGTACTAATGGGCCTGGTATTCTTACACTCAGGGTATCGGGAACAGGCGAGAAATCTCCCAAACCTCCCGTTCTTAACGACCATCGGTGATCCGCACTTATCACAGGGCTGGTCTGTAACAACAGCCTCTGCCGTCTCAATGGGCCTCGTGTTTTTACACTCAGGATAACCTGAGCATGCATAAAACCTCCCGTGCCTACCCCATCTAATCACCATCTGTTTACCGCACTGCTCGCAGACCTCTTCGGTGGGTATGTCCGCTGGTTTCACCCTGCCATTATCGCGGTGGGCCTCCTCAAGGGCCTCTTTAAAGGGGCCATAAAAATCCTTTACCACCTTGACCCACTCAAGCTTTGACTCCTCTATCTCGTCTAACTCGGCCTCCATCTTTGCTGTAAATTCAAGGTCAATGAGTTCTGGAAACTTATCAACTAAGAGGTTATTGACTACTTCACCAAGTTCAGTGGGTCTGAAACGGCCGTCCTCCTTGTCCACATACTTTCTATCTTGGATAGTAGAAATGATAGTTGCGTATGTGCTCGGCCTCCCAATACCCTTGTCCTCAAGGGCCTTTATTAGGGTTGCCTCTGTGTATCTTGGCGGAGGTTGGGTAAAGTGCTGCGAACCCTCTATGTCTGATATACAGAGGGCCGTCCCCTCCTTAAGGTCTGGCAGAGTGGATTCGGTCTCCTCATCGCTGTCATCTGCATAGACCGCCAAAAAACCCGGAAAGCGGAGAATTGAGCCCGTGACCCTAAACTCTGTGTCTACTAAGGTTTCTGAGGCGGGGCTAATGATAAAGGTGGTCTGGTCGTAAAGTGCAGGTGACATCTGGCTTGCTATAAAACGGTTCCATATCAGCCTATAGAGATTATACTGGTCCTTTGTCAAAAAGGGCTTTACCCTCTCTGGGGTCTTGTCTGTGTATGTAGGCCTTATGGCCTCGTGGGCGTCCTGGGCAGAGTCCTTTGACCTGTATCTTGGGGGGCTATCGGGGACATAGTCCCTGCCATATTTTGCAGTTATAAACTCCCTTGCCCACTGCTCGGCCTCTGGGGCTAGCCTGAAGGAATCAGTTCGCATATAGGTAATAAGACCAACAGCCCCTTCCTCTCCCAACTCAAGCCCCTCATAGAGTTGTTGGGCAATAAGCATGGTCTTTTTTGCAGGAAACTTTAGCTTATTGGCGGCCTCTTGCTGTAGTGTGCTTGTTATAAAGGGTGGTAGGGGTGATCTCCTCCTTGTCTTGTGTTCTACCCCTTTTAATACATAACTCAGGGCCTTGAGCTCCTCCTTTATGGCATTGGCCTGCCCTAAATCCCTAATCAAAAACCTCTTCTCCGGCTCGGCATCCCTATCAACTACCAGAGAACCCCGATATCTGTAAAGCCCTGCCTTGAAGGTGTCTGCATTAGTGGCATTAAAAAGGCCCTCAATAGTCCAGTACTCTTCGGATATGAAGTCCTTAATCTCCTTTTCCCTATCCACAACAAGCCTTACTGCAACGGACTGGACCCTCCCTGCACTTAGGCCTCTTCGGACCTTCCTCCACAGCAAGGGGCTTAGTTTGTATCCCACAAGCCTATCAAGCACCCTGCGGGCCTGCTGGGCCTCTACCTTGTCCATGTCAATAGTGGAAGGTTTTTCTATGGCCTCCTTTACGGCCCTCTCGGTTATCTCATGAAAGGTAACACGGTATATGGCCTTGCCCTCTTTCTTCCTCTTACCCCGCAGTTCTTCTGCTATGTGGAAGGCTATGGCCTCTCCCTCCCTATCAGGGTCAGTGGCAAGATATATGAAGTCTGCGTTCTTTGCCTCGTTCTGTAGCTCCTTTATGACCTTCTCCTTGCCAGGTATCACTACATATTGGGGCTTGAAGTCCCTATCCTCATCAACACCCATCTCTTTCTTGGGGAGGTCCCTCACATGCCCTATTGACGCCTTTACTTTATAGTTCTTACCAAGGATCTTGCTTAGGGTCTTTGCCTTAGCAGGGGATTCAACTATTACTAACGACTTCAATCTCTCAAGCCCTCCCTAATTCCATGTTATCTGTCTGCCCATACCAAAGGTGAAGTTATAGACATCTTCTATATCTAACTCGGTCTCTCTAATCAGCACATAGGCAAGTAGGGCCTTAATGTTGTCCAGTTCTGCCTCATCAATCTGTCTGAGCATCTCCATAGTCATGAGGTCCTCTTTCAACATAATGAAATCTATATCCATATTCACCGAATCGTCTATCTCATAACCCCTTTCAATAAGGTCCCTTGCAAGGACCCTAAGCATCTCTATAAATCTCCTGTTCAATTGACTCCCTCCTCAATAGTTATATCTTGCAAAACCTCTTTCCCTCCTTCTGTCTGATGATGCCCTTTAGCTCCAGATTTAGCAATATAGACAATACCTCATCGGCCCTCATAGATACATTTCTCAGGATGTTGTCTATATGTATGGGCTCATCTTTAAGAAGGTTAAATATTGCCTTTTCTTTGTCTGTAATTTCAAGTGTCTTTGTATCCTCTTGTCTTGAACTTGTAAAGCCTTTAAGTTGGGGCAAGAGCTCCTCAATGATCTCCTCAGCATCCTGTACAAGCCTTGCCCCCTTCTTTATGAGATTATTAGTCCCTCTTGATAAGGGCGAGTCCACCCTGCCCGGAATGGCAAATACCTCCTTATTCTGATCTAAGGCATACTGGACTGTTATCAGTGAACCGCTGTTTTCAGCCGCCTCCACTACAAGCACTCCTAAAGAGAGGCCACTTATAAGCCTGTTGCGTCGTGGAAAGTTGTATTTCTCTGGAGGGGTCCCGAGGGGAAATTCAGACAAAACACACCCTGAGGAAGGTATCCGCCTATAAAGGTCTCTATTTCCAGTAGGGTATATTATATCAAGCCCTGAGCCGACTACTGCTATGGTCCTTCCCTTAGCCCTAAGGGCACCAATATGTGCCATTGTATCTATTCCACGGGCAAGACCACTTACTATAGTAATGCCAGCACTCGCAAGGGCAGAGGCGATCTTTAAGGTAATCTTACTGCCATAGTCGGTCATGTCCCTGGTCCCAACAATGGCAAGGGCTATCTTGTCTTCTTCTTCAAGCGTCCCCTTGTAGTATAGGACTAAAGGCGAGTCATCAAGTCCCCTAAGACCCTCTGGATAAAGGGGGTCTTTATAAGTCAATACCCCTAAACCCATTTCAGCAATACCCTTTATCTGTCTTTGCACCAGGTCCCAACCCTGAAAGTCCTTTATTGCCTTGGCCCTCTTAGGGCCTATATCAGGACACTGGGCAATCTCCTCTATCGGGGCAGCAAAAATATCCTCCGCCCTCTTAAAATGGGCAAGGAGGGACTTGGCAGAAAGGGGGCCAATGTCTTTTACAAGGGAAAGGGCAATTAGATAAAAATTATCGTCCCTTGATAGTAAAGGAGATCCAATAGGCATCAGGCCCTTTTTGCCCCTGCCTTTAGCCTTAAGGCATTGAGCTTTATGAAACCCTCTGCGTCTCGTTGGTTATAGACCTTCTCTGACTCAAAGGTGGCAAGATCGGGATTGTATAGGCTAAAGGGAGACCTTCTACCTGTCACAATACAGTTGCCCTTGTAGAGCCTTAACCTGACTGTACCTGTCACATTCCTCTGGCTGTGGTCAATGGCCTTCTGGAGCATAACCCTCTCAGGGGAAAACCAAAAGCCGTAATATACCAGTTCGGCATAGCGTGTAATCCATGAGTCCTTCAGGTGCATCTCTTCCCTGTCAAGGGTTATGGATTCCAGTGCCCTATGGGCGATGTGTAATACAGTTCCAGCAGGTGTCTCATACACGCCCCTTGATTTCATACCCACAAAACGGTTCTCTACGATGTCAATCCGGCCAATACCGTTTCTACCCGCAATGGCATTTAGCTCCTCAAAGAGGCCATAGGGGCTGAGGTTTCTACCATTAATAGCAAATGGGTCACCCCTCTCATAATCTAACTCAATGACCTCCGGCCTATCAGGTGCCTTCTCAGGGGGCACCATCATAGTGAACATATCCTGAGGTGGTTCCGCCCATGGGTCCTCAAGGATACCCCCCTCGTAACTTATGTGTAGGACATTCCTGTCGGTGCTATAAGGCTTGTCCTTTGTGGCAGTTACTGGTATCCCGTTTTTTGAGGCATAATCAATCAGGGACTGTCGGGAGTCAAACTCCCACTCGCGCCAGGGGGCTATCACCTTAATAGATGGGTCAAGTGCATAGTAAGTCAATTCAAATCGCACCTGGTCATTGCCCTTGCCTGTAGCGCCATGAGAGACTGCCTCAGCCCCCTCAAGTCTTGCGATGTCTATCTGTTTTTTGGCAATTAGTGGACGGGCAATAGAGGTGCCTAACAGATAGGTCCCTTCATAGACCGCATTAGCCCTTAGCATGGGGAAGATGAAGTCCTTTACAAACTCCTCTCTTAGGTCCTCCACATAGACCTTTGAGGCCCCTGTTTTAAGGGCCTTTTCCCTAATTGCCTCTAAGTCCTCTTGCTGCCCAAGATCGGCACAAAAGGCAATGACCTCTGCCTTATACCTCTCCTTAAGCCATTTAATAGCCACCGATGTGTCAAGACCGCCTGAATAGGCAAGCACAATCTTTTTTATCATACCCTCTTCCTCCTTGCCACTGTTTGAAGTATCCATTGGTCACCCATAGGTTTATCCAAGTCCACCCTGATCTCCTTTGCTTAGGCATATTTAGGATCTTCTTGCCTTGCATTGTTTGAAAGTTGCCTCTTCATCTTTGAAAGATCGTGTCAACACCAAAAAATTGATTATTAAAGCCTAGACTCCATGCCTCTTGCGATAGACATAATGAAATATTATGGAGATAAACAGAGACCCTATAAGGAAAATGACCGATATAAACACATTGTTTAGGAGTGATGGTCTTAGTAGTAGGGCAAGGCCAAGACCAAGCATCATAAGGCCAGAGAGGAGTTTTAAGAACCTACCCTGAGATTCAGAGAGTTGACGCTTACCGAGGGTGGCGGTGAAGACTGTGACAATAATCAAAAGGGGTATTACATATACGAGATTGTATAAAACGAGGTATAGGTAGTATTGTATAGAGGGCAGATTATGAAGGGTGAGTATCCTTGTAAAGACCATCGGAAATCCTGCGGTGCATAGGAGTTCATAGGCATTTGCCGCGAGGGCAAGCACTACAGTACCAAAGACAATATAGGCTATGGACTGAGACCTCAGTAACCTCCTCATCCTGTCAAAGAGCCTCATCTTTGCCTCATCGGAGATGGTCAGTGATATCCCTTCTTTAAAGACAAAGAAGTCCTTTATATTGATACCAGCTATTACTAGGGCGACCAGTCCAGCGATCGTTGTGATAATTGCCATCTCCCCTACAATGAGAAAGAAATTGAGCCATGCAGCCATAAATAAGAAATAGACAAGACCAGAAAAAAAAACAAAGATGCCGCCAATGAGGGCCATCTTTGACCTTGACCTGGCATGTATCAAGAGCCCTAACAGAGAGAAAAGGACAAAGAATGCACAGGGATTAAAGCTGTCAAGTCCTGCAATCACTACGGTCATCATAGGTAGTGTCATCTTAGACACATCTATGTTGCCTATGAGAGGTATATTAATCAACTCACTTACAGGTTTGAGCTCATGCCCCTTTGGACTACTGTGCATCTCCCTCTGAAGGGGCGAGACACAGGCCATTTCTCTACACTCTATTATTGCCTTTTCAATATCCCTTGCAATGGAGGCAGAGAATCCAATCAGGGCCCTGTCGCCAATAAAGGTAGCGGGTACGCCTGATGCCTTTACACCATATATAGAAGCCACCCTTTCAAACAATGAGGCGTTCTCTTTATTGTGAAATACCTCAAGGCTGACAATATCTATCTCAGGATATTTCACCCTCAGAGATTCAAGGAAGGGCTTTTGCTGGGCACAGTGAGGGCACCCTACGCCCCAAAAAAAGAGGACCTGTATCCTTGCTCTTGAAGGTGTATTGCTACTGTTAACTACTGTAAGGTCAGACTTTTTCCCCTTTACTTTGTCCTTTTGGCTACTTGGGGACCCTTGACTAATTGGTGTTTCAGCGGTGACAGGTACCCTTATTTCCTCAGTGGCCTTGTCTGACTCTTGTGTGGTTGCTTCAGGGTTACAGGGGTCATTCTGATTTTCCCTTTGTTTGTCAATGGCACAAAAGACAGGTTCTTTAGGCAACAGGTCAAACTGATACCCTGTCGCCTCAGCACCTGACAACAAAAAAGGGATAAAGAGCAATAAAAATGTAGCGAGTTTATACATATTGAGATGATGGTAAACCTGTTATGCGGATTATCCTACCATTTTTTGTATGACCTATGCCAACGGGTAAATGCCATAATCCTTAGTCAATCTGCAAACCAGAGACGAACCCTGTCCACTTTGCTACCAAAAACAGATCGGGATTTGGGTTTGCTGGTTGACATTGCATTAAAAGGGTCTATTGATATATAACACTCCACTTGCATTTATGGGATCTAACCATTTAGACGCCAACTCTAAACACCTTTGGAGGGAACTCCTTACCCCACCTGTAATTGTCTCGGCGCTTGGCTATTTTGTTGACATCTATGATCTGATACCCTTCAGTATCGTAAGGGTGCAGAGCTCAAGTCTATTGGCCTGAAAGGGCAAGAACTCCTTGACTCAGGGGTATTTCTATTGAACATGCAGATGGGCGGTATGCTAATAGGGGGTATTATCTGGGGTGTATTGTGTGACAAGAGGGGTAGGGTCAAGATACCCTTTGGTTCAATATTCCTCTACTCAGAGGTTCTACTCTGCCTGTGGCCTTATTGGTTTTGCTGTGGGTTATTGGGCGGTCTTTATAACCATTGCGGCAGAGCAGTTTGGGACAAACTTGAGGGCCACTGTGGCGACCACGGTGCCCAAATTTCATCAGGGGTACAGTGATACCCATTACCCTGCTCTTTCAGTTTGCAAGGGGGTACTTATGCATTATTAACGGGGCTGTATTTGTAGGAGCCCTATGTACACTCATTGCCCTGATCGCTACTGCCCAACTGGAAGAGACCTTTTCAAAGGACTTGGCTCAAAGGACTTGGACTATTTGGAAACCACCTGTAAATAGGCGAAATAGGTACCAGTTAGAGCGGACAGAAGGCCGTCTTTTCAAACCTAAAAGGTTGACTTCAAGGTGAAGTAAGGGTTTTAATAATAGCGATGAAGACAATTCGGTTACTAATCCTATCCATCTTGTTGTTATCCATGCCCCTTTCCTGCAGTAAGCAAGTTAAGCAAGAAGAGGCCTACAATCCTGAACGATACCTCAGCAGGGCCGATGAACTCATAAACAACAAGGAATATGAGGAGGCCCGCAAGCTGCTCTTTGAACTCAAAAACAGGGACCAGACCCGTAACTATGCCCCCTTGGCACAGCTCAAGATCGCTGACTCATACATTAGGGATGGTGACTATGACGCAGGCATTGAGGAGTTCAGGAAGTTTATAGAGCAATACCCAGATAGTCAATATGCCTCACAGGCCCAGTATCAGATTGCAATGGCATACTTTAACCAGATTGAGGCCCCTGATAAAGGCGCAGGTGCTGCCCAAAAGGCCTTAGAGGAGTTTCAAAAACTAAAAGTCCTTTATCCCCGTAACCCATACAGAGAGGTCATAGACATTAGGATAGAGAAGAGCAAAAACACCATTGCCGATTACGAATTTATCGTTGGCCACTTCTACTTTAAGAAAGATTCCTTCAGGGCAGCCCTCGGTAGGTTTGAGGGGCTCTTGAAGCGTTTCCCCGATTACAAGAGGGCCGATGAGACACTGTACCTGATAGGCCTGTCCTACAAGGGGCTGAAAGAATTAGACAAGGCAAGGGACGCCTTTAAAGAACTGATACAGAGATTTCCGAATAGTCCATTCACAGAGAAGGCCAAAAAAGAGCTCTGATGGCTGTCTATTATCCCGCCTTTCTTGATCTAAAGGGCAGACACTGCGTAGTCGTGGGTGGCGGTGCGGTATCAGAAAGAAAGGTTCATGCCCTGTTGAAGGCAGGGGCAAAGGTTACGGTGATAAGCGAGGCCCTGACGGTTAGACTCAAAAGACAAAGTGAAAGGGGCTTAATAACACACTTACAGAGAAACTACAGCGAGGGTGACCTCAAAGGGGCCTTTCTTACCATAGCAGCGACCTCTGACAGGATGGTCAATCAAAGGGTCGCAAGAGATGCACCTTTTTTGGTCAATGTGGTTGATGACCCAAAGCTGTCAAATTTTATTGTCCCTGCTACAGTATCAAAGGGGCCACTGACCATTGCCGTCTCTACACAGGGCACAAGCCCTGCAATGGCAGCACTAATAAGAAAAGACCTTGAGACCCTTTATGGTAGCCGCATGCCAAGGTACCTCACCTTTTTAAAGGCCTTTCGGCAGAGGGTGCTGAGAGAGATTAAAGACAGTAGCCTCAGAAGAGAGGTGCTCAAAGGTGCAGTATCAAGAGAGGCCTTACAAAGGCTCCGCACAAATGGCTATAAGGAGGCCATAAGGCAGCTTAATGAGCAATACAAGAGGATTAAAGGGAATAAGGCGTGATGACAAAGGCCAAGGTTGCTGTAATAGGAGTGGGCTACTTGGGGCAACATCATGCGAGGGTCCTATCTCAGTTACCCAATGTAGAGCTCATAGGTGTGGTAGATATAGATGCCGCTAAGGCCTCAGAGGTCGCTAAAAACTACAGCACAAACGCCTATGCTGACTTTAGAGACCTCCTTGACAAGGCCGATGCCTTTTGTATCGCCACCCCCACCGATACCCATTACAGTATTGCCGTTGAGTGTATGAGGCACAATAAGGACCTCTTTATTGAAAAGCCCATTGCCTCAAATACTACCGAGGCATGGGAGATCGCAGATACCGTAGCAAAAAAGGGATTGATACTACAGGTAGGTCATATTGAGAGGTTCAATCCTGTCTTTAAGGCCGCCCTTGATATAGTCCACACCCCCATGCTCATTGAGGCCGAAAGGGTCTCGCCCTTTCTTCAAAGGGCTGCAAGGGTGGATGTGGTCAAGGACCTGATGATCCATGATATTGACCTGATATTGGCCCTTTTGGATGCAAAGGGTATTGAGACAGACATAAAGTCACTCTCTGCCTATGGCCTAAGCATGGTTACCAACAAGATAGACCTTGCCTATGCCCATATAGAGTTTGCCTTAGGTCTCAAGGCCCTTATCAAGGCCTCCAGGATAGAAAGGGACAAAAAGAGACAGATGACAATATATGAAGAGGCAGGCTATCTGAGACTTGATTTTAGTGGGCATTCGCTGAGGGCCTTTGTGGGTGAGGGCCGCACCTTTACAGAGAAGGCCATTGATCCTACGGAAGAGCCCTTGAGGCTTGAACTTATGTCCTTTGTTTCTTGTGTCTCAGACAGAAGGCCACCTCCTGTATCTGCCATAGATGGTCTCAAGGCCCTTGAGGTGGCAGAGCGGATAATTAAGACCATAGAGGTAGTTAGGCAATGATACCTATGATTGATCTAAAAAGGAACTACCACGATATAAAGGAGGAGATCTTTAAAGAACTCACAGAGGTCTTTGAGAGCGGCCAGTTTATCTTAGGCAAGAAGGTTGGTCAATTTGAGCAACAGGTGAAGGATCTTTTAGGCGTAAGACAGGCGGTCTCTTTGGCCTCTGGAACAGATGCGCTACATATAGCACTGAAGGCCCTTGAGATTAGTCAAGGAGATGAGGTCATTACTACCCCCTTTACATTCTTTGCCACAGTTGAGGCAATAACCTATGTGGGCGCAAGACCAGTGTTTGTGGATATTGAGGAGGAGTCCTTCAATATCAATCCAGACCTTATTGAAGATAAGATAACTAAACGGACAAAGGCCATCATCCCTGTGCACCTCTTTGGTCATCCATCAGACATGATTAGGATAATGGACATAGCAAGGCGACATGGGCTTAGGGTCATTGAGGACTGTGCCCAGTCCTTTGGGGCGTCTTTAAAGGGCACTATGACTGGGTCCTTTGGCGATGCGGGCTGCTTTAGTTTTTATCCAAGTAAAAACCTAGGGGCCTTTGGTGACGGTGGAATGATTGTATTTAATAGTCAGGAGCTTGAGGAGACCATCAGGAGGCTCAGAAATCACGGTTCATTGGGGGGATACATCCACGAAATAGTGGGCCATAATAGTAGGCTTGATGAGATCCAGGCGGCAGTCCTCCTTGTAAAACTAAGGAGGATCAGGCAATATAACGAACAACGAAGGAGATGTGCCTCTCTGTATACCGAGTTTTTAAGGGGCCTGCCTATTAGGTGCCCTGTTGAAAAACAAGGGGCCTATCATGTCTATCACCAATTTACCATTCGCAGCACACACAGAGATAGTATCAAGGGACATCTGCAAAGGGCTGGCATATCTTCAGTGGTCTATTACCCAATACCGTTACATCTGCAGAAGGCACTATCCTATCTTGGTCACAAAGAGGGGGAGTTTCCTGTAGCAGAGGCCATTTCAAGGGAGGTGCTCTCATTGCCTATTTATCCAGAACTTGAAAGAGACGATATATTTAAGACATGCGAGATGATCTCAGAGGCCGTGAAAAACTGCTGATATACACTGCCCTGCCTGTAGGGAGCTTTCATGGCTGGGGCGTCTGTGGTAAGTATCTCACAAGGGAACTCTCAAGACTTGCCGAGGTAAGGCTCATTACAGATACCCTCAGTTATGAAAGCCTACAGGATGAGCTAGACTATAGGTTCTTAAAAGGCAAGGCCGTGGGTGTTGAGGAATATAACTATATCAAAGGCTCTAAGGGATGTGTACTTGACGGTACAGTTATCCAATCTATCGTAGGTAATACCCTCGTCCCCTTGATGCCTCAACTCAAGGGGTCTTTGAACATCGGCTATACCTTTTTTGAGGACAACATCCTCAGTAGGGAGGTCATTGAAAATGGCAAGTCCTATTTTGACCATATTGTGACAGGCTCTACTTGGAACGAGCAGGTCTTGCGTTCTTATGGTCTAGGGCATGTCTCTACGGTCATACAGGGCATTGACCCCACCATCTTTAACCCCCTTTACTGTGACAAAGAATATTTTCTTGACCAATTTGTGATCTTCTCTGGGGGCAAGTTTGAGTTGCGAAAGGGGCAAGACCTGGTCATCAGGGCATTCAAACACATACAGCATAAATACAGAGATGTAACCCTAATTACCGCATGGCATAACTTTTGGCCCCAGAGCATGAACACAATGGTAGGATCTCCGCACATATCCTTTAGCCCTTCGCAGTCCCCTTGCGAGGAGGTTATTAGAAAGACCCTTGTAGACAATGGTGTAAACCTGGATAGGGTAATCATATTGCCTGCCCTTCCTAATGTGATGATGGCAAGGATATATAAAAACACCGACATTGGCCTCTTTACAAACCGCTGTGAGGGGGGCACCAATTTAGTGCTCATGGAGTATATGGCTTGCGGCAAGCCTGTTATTGCCACCTACAATACAGGTCATATGGATATACTCACAGGGCAAAATGCTATACTGCTTAAGCAAATGACGCCTTTAGTCATATCTGATGGTACAAAGACTGTTGCCCATTGGAACGAGCCTAATATTGATGAACTAATCGCCCATCTTGAGGAGGCCTACATCAACAGGCATTCCTTAAGGGCATTGGGGCTTCAGGCTGGTAGGGACCTAAGTAAAAAGACCTGGAAGGCCTCGGCAATGGGCTTTTATGAGGTCATTTTAAGACTTACCTAAAGGGATAAAGCCCCCCTCATAATCCAGACCCTTAAACCTTTTAATCTTTCTGTAATGTAATCTCCATACTGCTGTAACACTTCATCAATAAAAATAACCTGCAAAACGCCCTCACTGAATGACCAGGTGGATTTTATGAATGAGAGGTTCCTGTTTTTCTTAAATAGGTCATGAACACCAATAAGGCAGTTACAGTGGAGCAGGGCAGTCACTTGTTAGTGCGTTACACAAAAAGGGAATGGTATTTAAGTTGGAAATAGGAACTAAACCCAAAATCCCTTTTATCGCTTTAATGGAAATGTTGGCCATAGAGGAAAGTGGTTGCCTACCTTAAGGCCGGAGCAATGGGGTTGTTTACGGCTTGTTGATAGGGAGGGGGCGGTGGTTGCCGTCTGTGGTTGTTTTTAATTGCCTTTTTGGGGTTAAGGTCAAAACATGGTGAAGGGTACATCAGTACTCTGAGTTTAATAAAATCAAGAGGAGGTATTTATGGATCGTTTCAAGGGTTTTCAGTGTTTCAGTGTGTTTAAGGGCAGTAAGGTCAAGATGTTGTTAGTCTTGCTAACACTTATTGCCTTGGCAGTAGGTCTTATCTCGTGCGGGGACTCATCAAAGTCTATGAATGTGGTGTCACTGAAATTTGAAGAGCTCTCTTTACCTGCAAACCCAGAGGAAGAAAAGATGATGAGGGTATCACCGGCAGTTTTAGTTACCTACGACGACGGTAGGGTTGAAAGGCATCCATTGAGCTATGTAACCCTTTACAAATCAGGCGACAAGGATGCTCAAGGAAACGCAGCAGGCCAGCTTTTTGATAAAGACGGCAGGCCTATCACCTTTGCAGATGGCTCACCGAGGTTCAGCGTGTAGGCAGATGCTACCGCCTTCTTTGAAAGGGGTGGGAAGATCTATGCCCTCCAGCACTTTGAATCATCACCA
>Ga0308419_1001588_pt1 | contig 15136 bp, 14 predicted proteins | sample HotsprSampleMS50_FD_203674 | JGI IMG/M metagenome (GOLD analysis project Ga0308419, IMG submission 203674) | Hot spring phototrophic mat microbial communities from Mushroom Spring, Yellowstone National Park, Wyoming, United States - 20090730_MS50 ... | reverse complement strand
TGAAGTACGCAAGTTCAAAGGGCTTGCCCATCGTGATAATGGAACCGCTCAAGGGTGGAAAGCTCGCAAGATTACCAGAGAAGGCGATGAACGTTCTCAGAAGGAGCGGAAAGAATTGGTCCGCAGTGGAATGGAGTTTAAGGTGGCTTGCGAATTTTCCAGAGGTATCTGTCATTCTGAGTGGCATGAGCACTTTCGAGTAGGTGAAAGAGAACGTCGAGATAGCAGAACGTTTAGCGCCAAACAACCTGACGAAAGAGGAACTTCACCTCATAGACGAGCTGAGAAAAACTCTGCAGTCTTACGCGGTGATAAACTTCACCGAGTGCGGTTATTGCATGCCATGTCCCCATGGTGTAGACATTCCAGCTAATTTCAGGTTGTACAACGAAGCGATCATTTTCGAAAACTTCGAAATGGCGAAAGGTGAGTATCGCTGGTTCAGCAGCCAGAAAATTTCTGCGGCCTTCTGCACGGAATGTGGTGAGTGTCTCAGTAAGTGTCCACAGAATCTGCAGATTCCGACATTGATGAAGAAGATCAACGCTGAGCTCTCTTAACGAAGGTCACTTTGAAGAAACCGACGTACTGAATTGTCGACGTAACCAAAGACGGGCTGATCATCCTCATCAGATTGCTGATGGAGTTGAATATGCCCAGTGCACCCTCGAGTTTGTCACGATCAGCCAACTCCGTGACCAACGGACTCAGCAAATGTTCATCAAGGCAGAAGAAATCGTTAGAAGTGCCAGAGAAACTGTGATGTTCAAAGATATCGAGTGCAGAACCACAAGAGGTGCGGGCAGAAACATCAAAGAGCTTGAAAGGGAACACACGTCCGAGTGAGCAAAACCTGCATCGACTGGCAGAAAAACGTACCTCCACCGCTGAGAAGCAGAGTCTTTCTCCTGCCGAAGGCATCCAGCGTTCTGCTTATTAAGTGGCAGAAAGGACTCTGTCCACCAACAACATTCACAGGCAGATTCGCTGCCTACGCAACAGAACGAACCGAATGGAGTGGCAACACCGACAGAAACAGCTGTTCTGAGCTCAAATTCACCGTACCTACACGCGAATCAAGGTTATTGGTTTCTTTCATCATCTGAGCCACGTACGAAGTGGTCATCGAAGTTCTTGGTTCTGTAACATTACTCAACGTGACGAAAACATATGATTCAGAGCGAAAGCGAAAGTTTTCAGACAATTTCACGGCCTAAGTGTCGATAGCCGCGTCTCTTGAGTGAAATTTGTCTTGGATCAGACTTGAATTTAACGTTTCGATCCGGTAGGATTTATTTCTGAGAAAGATATTCCAATCGGAGGTATTCTCAGTGAACACCAAACTCAACCCCATCTCCATGAAGAGAGAGAACAAAAAGCTGATCTTGAGGTACCTGATAGAAAAAGGACAGAGCAGCAGGATGGAAATCGTGCGTGAAACAAAGCTCGCCCAGAGTGCCATCTGGCGGATAATGGGTGAATTGACAAGTGAAGGGCTTGTAGAAGAAAGGGGTGTCACGACTGGAAAGAGAAGAAAGCCTGTCATCTATGGCCCCACGAGGTCTTTCATCACTTCGGTGATATACAACGTCGAAGTTTTGGAAACACTCGTCGCGGTAGGTTTCCTGGACGGATCGTGGAGACTCATCGAAAGATTCCCAACACCAACGGACTTTGAATCTTTTAGAGAGAGAGTGAAAATGGCCTTTGAAAAGATCGTCGCAAACAGGTCCGTCAGGGAAGACATCACGAAGGTCGTATTTTCGCTACCGGGAATGGTCGACTACGAGAAAAAGTTCTTGATCTATGCACCGAATCTGAAATGGAAGAACATAGATTTTCAAAGGGCGTTTGAAGATCTGAAGATGGAAGTTTTCGTGGAAAATGATGCCAATCTCTCGCTGCTGGCTGAACAGTTCTTCTCAAAGGATATGAAGAAATCCAAGGTTGCGTTCTTTCTCTACTTTGGCGAAGGAATCGGGGGAGCCATTTCTGTGGACGGAAACATCGTGAGGGGGAAAAACTCTGCGGCAGGTGAGATTGGTCATGTGATACTCGATGGAGACAACAGCGAGATAGAAAGACTTCTTTCAGTTTCAGGGCTCATCAACAAGGTACAGAGCTGGGTTGGAACTGGTGAGAACACCATCGGTGAAAAGTTTCAACAGTTGAAGCGTCTGTGGTTCTTAGGACAGAAAGATGTGAAAGAAATCTTGGAGGATTACCTACACCACGTTGCGATCGTTCTCAGAAACATCGTTTACTTTTTGAATCCTGACGTCATCGTCTTGGGAGGATTGATAAACGACATATACGAAACCTTTGGTCCGTACATAAGAAGAGAACTGGAAACCATCACGGAAAAGGAAATACTGGCAGGTGTGGTGATAAGAGATTCCATCTTCAAAGAAGTTCCACCGTCTCTTGTCGGTGGAAATGTATTGCTCATCGAGCATTTTTTGAAAACCCTATAGTGGGGGCTACACCATCCGAGGAGGTGGCTTTATGAGGCGGTTGTTGGTGTTACTCGTTTTGGCACTAACTGTACTCTTGATCGCGCAGGTCACCATCCCAAGGGAGGAAACTGTCTACATCGCCGGTGCACTTTGGGGACCGGCAACGACCTGGAACTTGTACGCACCACAGTCAACTTGGGGCACAGACCAGTTCCTGTTCGTCTCGGCGTTCCAGTACGACCTCGGCAGGGACGCATGGATACCGTTCATCGCACAGAAGTACGAATTCGTCGATGAGAAGACCATCAGAATCCACATAAGGCCCGAGGCGAAGTGGAGCGACGGTCAACCCATCACGGCAGAGGACTTCGTGTACGCACTGGAGCTTTCCAAGAAGCTTGGCATAGGACCAGGCGTTGGTTGGGACAGCTACATCGAGTATGTGAAGGCGATCGACACGAAAGTTGTTGAATTCAAAGCGAGAGCGGACGCGCTGAACTACTATCAGTTCCTCTCCTATTCGCTCGGTGCCCAGCCGATGCCCAAGCATGTTTACTCCAAACTCGAGGCTGCGGGAACGATCAAAGACTGGGTCAACGACAAACCAGATGAACAGGTCGTCTCTGGTCCTTACAAGCTGTATTACTACGATCCAAACATCGTCATATACCAGAGAATTGACAACTGGTGGGGCAAGGACATCTTCGGGCTGCCAAGACCGAAGTTCATCGGACACGTGATCCACAAAGACAACCCGAGCGCGAGCTTGGCTGTGGAGAAGGGAGACGTTGACTGGGCCGGACTCTTCATACCAAGTGTGTGGGAGATGTGGGAGAAGAAGAAACTGCCCATCGGTACTTGGTACAAGGAAAAGCCGTACTACTTGCCCGATGGCGTTAGCTTCGTCTATCTGAACAACACAAAGCCTGGGCTTTCCGATCCTGCTGTCAGAAAAGCGATCGCCCACGCGATACCTTACGAGGAAATGTTGGTCAAAGCGTACTTCGGCTACGGCAGTCAAGCGCATCCATCCATGGTCATAGACTTGTTCGAACCCAACAAGCAGTACATAAACTACGATCTTGCAAGGAACACTTGGAACACGAGCGATGGAAGGATACCGTTCGATCTTACGAAGGCAAGGAAGATCCTCGACGAAGCTGGTTACAAACCTGGTAAGGATGGCATAAGAGTTGGACCAGATGGCAAGAAACTTGGTCCATACACGATATCTGTTCCGTACGGATGGACAGACTGGATGATGATGTGCGAAATGATCGCTGAGAATCTGAGGAGCATAGGCATCGACGTTGTCACAGAGTTTCCAGACTTCTCCGTCTGGGCCGATAGAATGACCAAGGGGACCTTCGACATCATCATTTCCTGGAGCGTTGGCCCGAGCTTTGATCATCCGTTCAACATCTACAGGTTTGTGCTCGACAAGAGACTCTCTGCACCCGTCGGCGTAGTGACTTGGGCGGGAGACTGGCAGAGGTACGACAACGATGAGATCGTTCAACTGTTGGACAGAGCCGTCTCGACGCTCGATCCAGAGGTCAGAAAGAATGCATACTTCAGAATCCAAGAGATCATCTACAGAGATATGCCGAGTGTTCCAGCGTTCTTCGGGGCTCATTGGTACGAGTACTCAACGAAGTACTGGATCAACTGGCCGAACCAGGACAACCCGTATTGGTTCAGACCTGCGCCTTGGCACGGTGACACCCTACCGACCTTGTTCGGAATATCTTCGAAAGCCAACCCACAACCCATTCCAAAGTGGTTGGAGACCGTTGACAAAGGCGGACTTGGAATACCAACTTCGAAGGTGTTCGCAGACCTCCAGGCTGCGAAGAAATGAACGATCCGGCCCCCGTGCGGGGCCGGATTTCACAAAACCTACGAGGAGTTGAAAGTAAATGGCTTCCAAACCACTGTTCAAATTCCTTTTGAGACGTTTCATCTTTCTTTTGGTGACGTACATCGTGGCAACCACGATAGTTTTCATACTCCCCAGAGCGATCCCGGGAAATCCGCTCGCTCAGTTGCTCTCCAACCTTTCGAGATTGGCCCAAGCCAATCCAGAAACCATAAGGGCCGCTGAAAGAACTTTGATGGCAGAGTTTGGAATCGACAAACCTCTGTTGGTTCAGTACGTGACGTTCGTTTTCAAAGCGCTGCGCGGTGATCTTGGAACTTCCATATCGTTCTATCCTCGAAAGGTAATAGACCTCGTCGTTCCTGTGATACCTTGGACGTTGATTCTCCTTCTTCCCGCAACGCTGGTTGCGTGGATACTCGGTAACACCCTCGGTGCAATGGCAGCTTACAGACGAAACAGCTGGATAGACAAAGGAGTTTTGACGACTTCTTTGATCGTTTCACAAATACCTTACTATTGGTTGGGAATGTTATTCATTTTCTTCTTCGGTGTGAGACTTGGATGGCTTCCCACCCAAGGTGCCTACTCTCTGGGAACCATACCGAACCTCAGCTGGGGTTTCTTCTTGGACGCTCTCAAACACTACGTGATGCCCTTCGCTTCAATCGTGATCTCCGCCATGGGTGGCTGGGCGATAGGTATGAGGGTGATGGTCGTCTACGAGCTTGGGAGCGATTATTCCTTGTTCTCAGAGTATCTGGGAATGAAAGACAGGAGGATCTTCAAGTACGCCTTTAGAAACTCGCTTTTGCCGCAGATAACGGGACTCGCCCTGAGTTTGGGAGGGATCCTTGGAGGTGCTCTGATCACCGAAATCGTGTTCAACTATCCCGGAACGGGCTTTCTGCTTTTCAAAGCTCTGACAACGCTTGATTATCCTATGATACAGGGAATATTCGTCATTCTTATCGCATCGATCTATCTGGCGAACTTCATCGTTGACTTCCTGTACGCCCTGATAGATCCGAGGATAAGACTGGGACAGGAGGAATGAACATGTTCGCGACGATGATAAGGCCACTCCTCAAGAATAAAAAGTTCATAATAGGTATTTCGATATTCCTCTTCTTCCTGATGCTGGGCATTCTGGGACCTGTTCTTTACAAAGTCAGTCCCACCAAGATGACTTGGAACTACGAGCAACCCCCTTCCGCCAAGCACCCACTGGGTACAGATACGTACGGTAGGGACGTCTTGGCACAACTTCTCCACGGTATTCGATCCTCTCTTTACATTGGTTTTCTCGCGGCGATCATTTCGTTGAGTATCGGAACGGTCGTGGGCAGTCTGGCGGCGGTGAAGAGAGGCATAGTCGACGACACTTTGATGGCGATAACGAACATCGTTCTGACGACACCATCCATCCTCATAGCCATACTAATCGCGAGTTATTTGAGGATAAGAAGCATGGAAGTGGTCGCCGTGATCTTGGGGCTGTTCCAGTGGCCTTGGTTTGCGAGGGCAATCAGGGCACAGTTGATGAGCGTGATGTCGAGAGAGTACGTTTACCTCTCAATAATGGCGGGTTATTCGGACATGAGATTGGTGATAGAAGATCTACTCCCGACCATAGCCACCTACGCTTTCATGTCCTTCGTGCTCTTCATAAACGGAGGAATAATGGGCGAGGCAGGTTTGAGTCTCATAGGTCTTGGACCCACGCGTGGAATTTCGCTCGGATTGATGTTGCAATGGGCGGTGCTGATGGAAGCGGTGAGAAGGGGACTTTGGTGGTGGTTCGTTCCACCTGGAATCGCCATCGTTGCTTTGACGGCGTCACTCATGGTTATCAGTACAACGATGGATGAAGTTTTCAACCCACGTTTGAGGGAGGAATAAAGAGTGGAACAAGTCTTGATGCGAATAGAAAACGCGAAGGCTTACTATAAGCTGGAAAAATTCTCCGTCAGAGCAGTCGATGGGGTTTCATTTGAGATATTCGAAGACGAAGTCATCGGCGTGGTCGGTGAGTCTGGTTGTGGGAAGACCACACTTTCGAACCTCATCTCCATGAACATCTTAAAGCCACTAACTCTGGTCGAAGGCAAAGTGTTCATGAAGATCAACGGAAACTTCGAAGAGATCTCGTCCATGTCGAGGGAGGAAGTGAAGAAAAAACTTTGGGGAAAAGAGATAACCATCGTTCCGCAGAGCGCGATGAACGCTTTGATGCCGACGATAAGGATGGCAAAGTACGTGGAGCATCTGGCACAATCTCATGAGCTGAACGAGAGAGAACTTCTACAAAAAGCCGAGAAGAGGTTCGAAGAGGTGGGCTTGAATCCACTCTGGCTGAAGAGATACCCCTTCGAGCTCAGCGGAGGCATGAGACAGCGGGCGGTGATAGCCATAGCAACGATTTTGAATCCCAAGTTGTTGATAGCGGATGAACCCACGTCTGCCCTCGACGTAGTCAATCAGAAGGTCTTCCTCAAGGTCCTGATGCAGTTGAAAAGAATGGGCGTTGTGAGGAGTATCATCTTCATAACGCACGATATCGCCACCGTCCGACAGATCGCCGACAGGATGATCGTCATGTACGCTGGAAAGATCGTTGAGATATCCACTATGGAGAAAATATTGCAAAGACCCTTCCATCCGTACACCCAAGGTTTGTTCAACTCGGTGTTGACTCCCGAACCCGAGATCAGAAAAAGAGGCATCGCCGTCATTCCGGGTGCACCACCCAACTTGATAAATCCACCCAACGGATGCAGGTTCCATCCCAGATGCCCACATGTGATGGAGGTGTGCAAGGAAAGAGAACCAGAGTTAAGAGAAGTTGAGGAAGGTTCAAAGGTGGCCTGTTTTCTGTATTCGGAGGAGAGAACATGAGCAGACTCGTAGTTGAAAACCTCACGAAGATATTCACCTTGGGGTTCTTCTCGAGGAGACGTATAGAGGCAGTGAAGAACGTTTCTTTCGAAGTCAAGGAAGGAGAAATCGTGTCACTCGTGGGAGAGAGTGGCTCCGGTAAAACAACAACCGCGAAGATGATCTTGAGACTCATTCATCCAACGGGTGGAAGAATCATCTTCGAAGGCAAAGATATCTGGAAAGAATTGAAAGATCATGAATCGATCAAAGAATTTCGTAGAAAAGTTCACGCCATCTTTCAAGATCCGTTCGCGAGTTACAATCCGTTCTACCCAGTTGAAAGAACACTTTGGCAGGCAGTGAACCTTTTGGAGAAGAAACCTTCCAACAAGAAAGAAGCGTTGGAACTGATAAAAGAATCGCTCATCAGAGTCGGAATAGATCCCAAAGACATCCTTGGAAAGTATCCCCATCAGATCTCCGGCGGACAAAAGCAAAGGATCATGATAGCCAGATGCTGGATCTTGAGACCTCTTTTGATAGTCGCGGACGAACCGACCTCCATGATAGACGCTTCGAGCAGGGGAGGAATCATACAACTTCTGGAAGAGTTGAGGGAAGAACAGGGAACTTCAATCATCTTCATAACTCACGATCTCGGGCTCGCTTACTACGTGTCCGACAACATCTTCGTGATGAAGGACGGAGAAATAGTGGAGAGGGGTCATCCAGACAAGGTGGTCCTCGAACCAACCCACGAGTATTCGAAACTTTTGGTGGACAGCATACCGAAACTCTACAGGAAATTGGAAGGTCTGTGAGATGTTCACGCGCGCCATTTTGACCATCTTCGCCTGGGCGTTGGTGCTGGAGATCTTCGTACTGCTCTACTATCTGTCGAAAGGTACAAGACCTGTCGAGTTCTACGTGAACCTTGGTTTGATGATCTTCACAGTCTTTTTTCTGTCTTTTTTCATCTTTCGGGAAAGAAAGAGGAGGGATGAGGATGATAAACGTGGATGAAATCCTTTCGGAGCTCACCTTGGAAGAAAAGGTGAAGCTCGTCGTTGGGGTTGGAATGCCGGGTCTGTTCACCAATCCACAATCGAGAGTCGCTGGAGTGGCGGGCGAAACGCATTCGATAGCGCGTTTGGCTCTCCCGAGCGCCATCCTGGCAGATGGTCCAGCTGGATTGAGAATTAACCCAACGCGCGAGAACGATGAGAAAACTTACCATGCAACTGCTTTTCCGATCGCGGTGATGCTTGCTTCCACCTGGAACCCCGAGATTTTGGAAGAAGTGGGCAAAGCCATGGGCGAAGAAGTTAGAGAGTACGGTGTCGACATCCTCTTGGCACCTGCGATGAACATACACAGAAATCCTTTGTGCGGAAGAAATTTCGAGTACTATTCGGAAGATCCAGTCCTGTCAGGAGAGATGGCATCCGCTTTCGTGAAGGGCGTACAGTCACAGGGCGTCGGTGCGTGCTTGAAACACTTCGCCGCGAACGAACAAGAAACGAACAGAATGGCTGTGGATACGATCGTTTCGGAAAGAGCACTCAGAGAGATATACCTCAAGGGTTTTGAAATAGCCGTGAAGAAGTCAAAACCTTGGAGTGTGATGAGCGCATACAACAAGTTGAACGGAATGTATTGCTCGCAGAACGAGTGGCTCTTGACGAAGGTTTTGAGAGAGCAATGGGGATTCGAAGGGTTCGTCATGACCGATTGGTTCGCGGGAGACAACCCCGTCGAACAACTCAAGGCGGGGAACGATCTCATCATGCCGGGTAAGGTCAATCAGGTGAACCCGTTCAGAAAAGATGAGATCACTGAGATCATGGAAGCTTTCAAGGAAGGAAAAATGAGCGAAGAAACTTTGAACATGTGTGTGAGGAACATTTTGAAGGTACTCGTGAACTGTCCTTCGTTCAAGTCTTACAAATATTCCAACGAGCCAGACCTCGATGCGCACGCGAAGATCGCTCACAAAGCGGGCATTGAAGGTGCAGTACTTTTGAAGAACGAAAATGTTTTACCCATCCACAAAGACACAAAGTTGGCCGTCTTCGGGACAGGTCAGATAGAAACCATCAAAGGTGGTACGGGAAGCGGAGATACCCATCCAAGATACACGATCTCCATCCTTGAAGGTGCAAAGGAAAAGGGTTTGAAGGTGGACGAGGAACTCGCGAATATGTACGAAGAGTACATCAAGAAGATGAGAGAAACGGAGCAATACAAACCAGTGCAGCATCCTTGGGGATTTTTGGTCTATCCGAAGCTGTTGGAGGATTTCTTGACGGAGGACGAAGTGAAAAAATTCGCTGAAAGAAACGACCTTGCGATCGTAGTGATAAGCAGAATCTCTGGCGAAGGAGAAGACAGAAAACCAATCAAGGGAGATTTCTACCTTTCCGACGACGAAGTCAAACTCCTTCAAGTAGTTTCGAAGCGGTTCCACGAGGTTGGAAAGAAAGTCGTTGTGTTGCTCAACATAGGTGGTCCCATCGAAATGGTGAGCTGGCGGGATCTTGTTGATGGGATCTTGTTGATCTGGCAAGCCGGACAAGAAACTGGTAGGATCGTTGCAGACTTATTGACGGGAGAAGCGAATCCGTCTGGAAAACTACCCACCACGTTCCCGAAAGATTATTCAGACGTGCCTTCGTGGAACTTTCCGGGAGAACCCAAGGACAATCCAGATCGGGTGGTTTACGAAGAAGATATCTTCGTCGGCTACAGGTACTACGACACCTTCGACGTTGAACCAGCTTACGAGTTCGGTTACGGTCTTTCCTACACGAAGTTCGACTATAACAATTTGAAAGTCTCTGTGGACAGCGACGTCTTGAAAGTCTCTTATGTGATCAAGAACGCGGGTGACATTGCAGGAAAAGAGATTTCACAAATTTACATCAAAGCACCGAAAGGGAGGATCGACAAACCTTTCCAGGAACTCAAGGCCTTCCACAAAACGAGGCTGTTGAACCCTGGTGAGTCCGAAGAGATCTGCATCGAAATACCACTGAGAGACCTCGCCAGTTTTGCTGGAGAAGAATGGCTCTTGGAGAAGGGAGAGTACGAAGTCAGAGTAGGCTCTTCCTCGAGGGACATCAGGCTGAAAGGATCGTTCCTTCTGAACGAGGAAGTAAGGTTTGCACCGTGAGGTGGTGAGCATGAAGAAGGTTCTCTCTATCTTGTTTGTTTTGCCGATCATTGTGCTCGCTCAGAACGTTCTTACGAACGGTTCTTTCGACCAACCGATCCTCATCGCGAACGTCGACATCGAACCACCAGCGATCGATGGCTCCATAAACACTCGGGGAAATTGGATCTTCTTCCCCAACAGCGGTGGCGAAGGAAAAGCATACGTTGAAAACGGTGTGCTCGTTGTTCAGATCACCAGCGCTGGTTTGCACACTTGGTCAGTCCAGATCATTCAATCACCAGTCGTGGTAGAGAAATACCACAAGTACAAGGTATCTTTCAAGGCAAAAGCCACGAGTGAAAGAAACATCGGTGTGAAGATCGGTGGTATCGCATCGAGGGGTTGGCCAGCCTACAATGTTGGTACTGACGAATCCGGTGGGATGGTCTTCAAGCTCGGTACAGACTGGCAGACTTACGAATTCGAATTCATAATGAGGCAGGAAACAGATCCAGCGGCGCGTTTTGAGTTTCAGCTTGGAAGAGCCGTCGGAACGGTGTGGATAGACGACGTGGTCATGGAGGAGGTTGGAGTTGTGGAGGTTTCTGAGCCAGGAGTGAGAAGACGGAAGGTGAAAGAATGGAAGCTCTTTTGGAGTCAGGAATTCGACGAAGATTTCGTAGACGAGACGGTGTGGAACTTTGAAACAGGAAACGGACATGCGAAGGGAATCCCCGGTTGGGGGAACGCTGAGCTTCAGTTTTACACGAACAGGAATGCTTTCATCGAAAACGGATGTTTGGTCATAGAAGCCAGGAAAGAAACTGCTTCGGACGAATATGGCAGCTACGATTACACATCCGCGAGGATGACGAGCGAAGGAAAATTCGAAATCCAATACGGAAAGATCGAGATAAGAGCGAAGTTGCCAAAAGGACAGGGTATATGGCCGGCGCTGTGGATGCTCGGAAGTAACATAGGAGAAGTTGGATGGCCAACCTGCGGAGAAATCGATATCATGGAAATGCTCGGTCATGACACCAGAACCGTTTATGGAACGGCCCATGGACCGGGTTATTCGGGTGGAGCTTCTATAGGGAACGCTTACAAACTGTCCAAGGATGAGCCTGACTTTTCAGAAGAGTTCCACGTGTTCCACGTTGAATGGGACAAAGACGCGATCGAATGGTATGTGGATGGGAAACTCTACCATGTTCTCACAAAGACCAAACTTGAGGCGCTGGGCCTCAAATGGGTCTTCGACCAACCGTTCTTCTTGATCGTCAACGTGGCGGTCGGTGGCCATTGGCCAGGTTATCCAGACGAGATGATCTTAGTCTTTGAAAGGACGCTTACTCAGGAAGGTAAAGACGTCATGTGATGTGATACAATGAGTTTTGGAATTATTCTCGAAGAAAGGGGAGGTGCGAAATTATGTCGAGGAAAACTCTGGTTTTTGTATGCGTGATTCTTGGGTTGCTGGTTTTTTTAGGAGGATGCGCGGCCCAGGTCCAGGTCCCGGTCCCGGTACGAGTACTATTGGCTCGTTTTGAGAATGAAGCACTCGATGAAGACTACTATCTTTCCAAAAAAAATATAGCGATCGGCAAAATGGGCCGGGTGTATGGTTATATCAATTTGACTCACTGGGATGGACATTACGGGTTGGAGATTCTGTTCATGACCATGGATAGTTTTGCTGCTTATGTTGGTGGGGAGAGCTTCAGCGCGTGGTATAAGATTTTTTATACGGAAGGTCGTCATTATTTTGAATTCAAAAACGTGCCTCCGGGAAACTACGCCCTCGTAGTGGATAATACAAACCTAGGATGGGCGAAAACTGACTTCGATTTTGTAAATGATTATGCTGTTTTCGATCTTGAGGTTTACTTTGAGACTTACTAGAGAAGTTTCGTGATGAAACGAGCCGTTGTACGTGCTTATCACAACCCAGATATTGCACACAAAAACGTTGTGAAAGTGCGCAAAGATGCTCCCGGAAGTCGCCCGAACGAAGTTCTGGGACGTTGAAGGTTGTTACGAGCTTTTCTAAAGGTGCCATCAAACAGGGTAGCCTTCTGAGAATGGCGGTACTGTATCGAACGATATGAAAAGATTGCTCAAAGACTGACGCGTCGAGGTAATGGCGAAGATATCTACATGGAGGAGGTGGAGAGCTGAAGAAACAGAAGCACAGATAATACCTTCCACCCTGGAAGCAGAAGGTTTCAGAACTGTTGCGCATCTCGTGCTCTTGCCAGAATTACACCGGCCACGCAGAGAGCCATCCTTTCGAAGACATAGGATCGTACTCATGTTCTACTCAGAGGCACCGCCACATCAAACAGCTGAACAAAGGGGAGGAATTCATCCTCCCCTTGTTTTTTGTAAAGTCTCTTCGACACTTGTTGATTCCAGACGAAGGCGAAACTTCAATCTCACCGATTTGTGGGCTCCACTGTCACCTCATCGAAGTAGATCGTCGTGGGCTTGTTCAAACCGAGCTCGAAGCTTATCTGAACGACTTCATCCGCATCTTTTGGATGTGTGTAAGAATATGTGAATGTTTGCCATTCAGTTGTGAGATTCACAGTTTGCACAAAGTAGTTCATCCAAGGAGCTTGCTTTTGAAGGATCTTCACGTTTATCGGTCTTGGAACATCTGCTTTGGCCTTGAACGAGATGGTGTAGGTCTTTCCACGCCTCAAACCGATCCACTGGTTGAACTGGATGTGCCAAGTGTCAGTTCCTGAGTTTGCGACGACTATGTAAGCGTATCCGTCTTTCACTCCGTAATCGCCCACACGAGCGCCACTGATTCCATACCTTCCAGCTTCCCAGATGAACCATTCGTCGGGTTTGCTTGTCTGATCGTTCACGATGGGCTCGTCAAAACTCGGGTTGTTGATCTTCTCGAAGGTGGCTTCGTATGTTTCTCGCTTCAGCTCGATCTCTTCGACTTCCTCGTATATCTCTGGTCCCACATCCTCGTAAAACCTTTTACACTCATCTCGGCTTGGCTCAAGAGACGCTCATAGTACTCTTTGTGGAGGACTTTGTCGAACAGTTCATACTTGGCTTTCATTTCACTATCCCTGATCCAGGTGAATATCCAGCTGAATGCCATTACTGCAGGAACAATATACTGGCCTCCCGGAACAAAAAACAGCGTGATTATACTGGCGTTCAGGAAGGCCTGGGGAGAAAATAGTGCTTCTCTGAATGACCCGGTCGTTATGACTCTTAGGGTGATATCCACTGCCGTGTAAATGATTGGACCTACGAATCCCGAAGACAAAAATGACGGGAATTCGCCAGACTGAGAGTAGATGTACGGGAGTATCCTCGAAACAAGGAAGTTCACAACAATTGATGTGTGTGACCTTCTGGTGTGCAGAACTGACAGCATCGACTCATTAAGGCGCTTTTTAATACTCGTACTCACTCACCACATTCCCGTTGACGTCGTACAGTGTAGCTTTATCACCTTTGTTGTTCCAGATGTATTGGTTCGTCCACATGAGGGTTCCACTTGCCTCTGGTCCTGAGTGCACAGATATTAACAGATATTATTTCGCACGGATCAGGCGTGATATTCGGGAACGTGTACCACTGGCCACCCTTGCTGAAGATTTTCCAACCAGCGAGGTTCACAGGAGAAGTTCCAAAGTTTTGAATGACAATGTATTCATCCTTGCCTTTGTACTGAATAGTGACAATCTTCACGTTGTACGTTTTTACGTCCTCTGTCTCCTGCGATTCGACAGGTGTACTCTCTTGTGTTTTCTGTGGTCCGGTGGATGTACTTCCCTGCGCTTTCTGCGGCTCGGTGGATGTGCTCCACAGTCCAAGTCTGAGTTTTCTCGCGTGACATTCAAGCTCACGGAATTTCTCCATGTACTCTTCTTTGAACGCAAAATCAGTGTAAGCGTTTCCGTATCCGTTCAGGATCAAGACGACGTTCCACAAAACGTATTTTGTTTCTCCTCTAAATTCAACAGGAAGCCACACGTACGCTAAGACTCGTCCATATTTGTCCTGCCTGTTCTGGTCATACGTCAGATAGACCGTTTTACCTTCAAGGTGTGTCCTCGTAAACTCCGATGCTTCTTTCCCAAACTGCTCAACGGGTTTGCTAGGATGTACCGTTTCGGGCGTATTCACACCGATCAAACGAACGTATACGCCATCGTTTATCACAATCGCGTCTCCGTTAACAACCCGTGAGCAAAATGCCTCATCACTCGTTGCAGGATCATCAAAGAAATCAAAGTCATAGAGGAACGAGTTGACTATTACGAGAGACAAAGCAAAAGCGATGGCTGAAAAAATCATGAAAAAAACGTTACAATCAATTTGTTCACGATCTTCACCGCCTCAGCATTGTCCTTCACGATAGCCCCTTTGCTGCCTGTGCGATCCACTTTCCTGATATCTTTCTGAAGCTTGAAGTAGCTTCTTTGAATCGTTGGTTCGTTGAGTAACATCCAGTTTATATTTTAGCGGAGTTAACTCTGGCCGAACTGTCCCTTGTTCCGAATCGCCCTCGGAGAATAAAAAATAATGCCCCCGAATAACCTCGGGGGCCAGTCTCAGTAACGTTCGGGTTTCATTTGAAATGCTTAAGCCTGGTTACATGCCTGGTAGCGGGGGCAGGATTTGAACCTGCGACCTTTGGGTTATGAGCCCAACGAGCTGCCTGGCTGCTCCACCCCGCAACGCCGTTAATCATATTAGCACACAACCGACTAAGTGTCAAGCTTCCTT
>Ga0308419_1001578_pt1 | contig 15171 bp, 10 predicted proteins | sample HotsprSampleMS50_FD_203674 | JGI IMG/M metagenome (GOLD analysis project Ga0308419, IMG submission 203674) | Hot spring phototrophic mat microbial communities from Mushroom Spring, Yellowstone National Park, Wyoming, United States - 20090730_MS50 ... | reverse complement strand
TTCAATGCTAAATTAATAGCGAAGGATATTTTGATTTCCTTCAAGGCTCACCTCCTGTGTTTTTGATTCAAACAACAGTATAAGGTGAGCCTTCCTTTTTTTCCATCACGGTTTTTGAGATGCTTCCTCTTTTAAGGTGAGATTTTAAGCTGGGCTCACTTTTTTGGCTCTTCCAGCATTTTGAATAAAAGTTTTCCTTGTTGAAAAAACTCCGCTTTTCTGTAGATTCTTCGGTCTTAAAATTATCCCCTTTTTGGGGAAGAAAGGTCATAAAATTTCTTTAAACGGGCTGGTGCCCTAATGAATTCGGACTATTGACAATACGAAGATATGAAGATATTATGTATATACAAGATATCGTAAGGAGGCTTAGATGGAAAAACAGCTGCTTATCCGCATAGACAACAACCTGAAAGAGCGCCTGGAGAGGTTGGCCCGCAGCGAAGGGAAAACGACAAGCGAGATGGTTCGTGAACTTATCAGTGAATATGTTAAGGAAAAAGATATTGGCGCTTATATCGATGAGTTGTGGAATAAGGTCGGCAACAAACTCAGAGAGAAAGGCGTAAGACCGGATGATGTCAGAAGGGCTGTGGCGGAAACAAGGAAAGAGCACGGATGAGAGTAGTTATAGGCACCAACGTTTTTATCTCTTCTTTTTTTGGCGGCAAACCGAGAGAGATAATTAACCACTGGAAGGAAGGGAAAATCATCATCTGCTTGACGCCGCCGGTCATAGAAGAGTACGTAGAAGTCCTGAAAAGGCTGGGGCTGGATGGTGAACCAGAGTTAAAGGAATTGATCGATTTTCTGGCTAAGGGATATAATATTTGCTTTAGGACTAAAACTCCATCTTTACAAGTAGTCGATCAAGACCCGGCTGACAATAAGTTTATTGAAGCGGCGGTAGGTTTAATAGCAAAGGTAATAATCAGCGGAGATAAACACCTGCTGGCCCTTAAAGAATATTTTGGGATTAAAATTTTATCCCCGGCAGAATTTTTATCTGACTTTAAATCTTCGGGAAAGAAAAAGAAATAATCTCCCGCTTATCAGATTGTATTGCTGGGAAATTAGCCAGGAGCGATAAAAGCTTTTTAGTGATAAGATTAATAATTTGAAATCCATATTTTAATTTTTAGGTCCTTCCGACTTTTAAATGGGTAAACTCGGAAAATCATAACTCTCAATGAGCGAATAGAGGACTTAACGATGAAGGTTTTAAAAGATGGTCGGAGAGGAATGTTCTTTATTTTGTTTATATTTCCTCAATTAGCTTCATTTCCTATGAGTTGGCCAAGATTCAACTTAGGTTTAAGGAACCAGGAATTTCTCATTTTTACCCACAATATAGCCGGATGAGGTAATTTTTTTAATGTGCAATGATGACAAAATGCCTTGAATTGGTAGCTCTTTTATTGTCAAACCATTTCTTAATGGTATTGTTTCGGATGGAATAGATGAAATACAGGGAACTGTCCGTAATTTTTTCAACGAATAAGCTCGTCTTCTATTTTTAAAACTCAGGGCTTAAAGATGTAGGCATTTTCAGAGCTCTGGACTGAGTTGGCCTGAGCTGAATTTATCTTTTGCCTGATTTTAGCTTCTTAAGGTAAAATTGTTTAAAAATTGTAGAGGCGGAAATGGCAAAAAGAAGTTTTAAGCTGCCGCATACGCTGGTATTAATTTATCTGCTGGTCATTCTGGTTTATGGGCTGGCTCTGGTTTTGCCGTCCGGGGAGTTTGACCGGGCAGAGAAAACGGTTCAGGGCCAGACCCGGCTGGTTACCGTGCCAGGCACCTATCATCAGATAGAGAAAAAATGGCTTGGTCCGCAGTGGCTGTTGATTGCACCTATTCGCGGTTTTCAGGATGCTTCGCTAATTATCTTTCTGATTTTTATTTTTGGCGGAACTTTTGGCATTCTGACCAAATCCGGAGCTATTGATGCTGGAATTCACCGGCTGGCGGCCTTTTTTGGGCGGAATCCCAGGCTGAGGATTCTGGTCATACCGGTCCTGATGATAATCTTCTCGCTGGCTGGAAGTGTTTACGGCATGGCCGAAGAGTCCATTCCCTTTGTCTTGATTTTTATTCCTTTTGCCATTTCTATGGGCTATGACTCGGTGGTTGGAGTGGCCATTCCCTTTGTGGGCTCGGCCGTTGGTTTTGCCGCTGCTTTTTTCAACCCCTTTACTGTGGGTATCGCCCAGGGATTTGCCGAGCTGCCTTTGTACTCAGGTCTTGGCTACCGGCTTATTCTCTGGGGCATAGCCACGGTTATCGCCATCGCCTTTGTGATGATTTATGCAGAAAAGGTAAGAAAAAATCCGCAACTGAGCCCGGTGTATGAGCTTGACCGCGAGCGTCTTTTACACGAGGGAAATTCTGCTCAAAACCTGGAATGGGGTACATCACAAAAGCTGATAATTGCCACCCTTTTTGTCGGCATACTGCTTTTAATCTACGGCATCTTAAAGAAGGGCTGGTACATGGAAGAAATTGCCGCCCTTTTTCTGGGGATTGGTCTTTTTTCGGGATTTTTTGCTAGGATGAAACCGTCGGAGATGGCCAGAAATTTTGTTGATGGTGCCAAGGATATGATGAATGTCTCCCTAATTATCTCTGGTGGGCGAGCAGTGTTAATTATCCTCAAGGAAGCTGCGGTGCTGGATACCATGCTGCAGGGGGCGGCGGGGGTTATTTCAGCCGTGCCATCTGTCCTGACGGCTCAGATAATATTCCTGGTGCAGGCGGTGATTAATTTCTTTGTCCATTCGGGAACGGCCCAGGCGGCCCTGACCATGCCGATTATTGCTCCGCTTAGCGACCTGGTGGGAATTACCAGGCAGACTTCAGTGCTGGCTTTTCAGCTCTGCGAAGTAATAAACCCCATTCTGCCCACCTCAGCCGTCACCATGGGCGTGCTGGGCGTGGCCAAGATTCCGTGGGAGAAGTGGGCCAAGTGGTTTCTGCCTCTTATGCTGGTACTTATGGTCTTCAGCCTGCTGGCCCTTATCCCGCCAGTGCTGATGAAGTGGGGTCCCTTCTAAACGGGGACAACTATGTGCGCCCCAATTTTTCTTGATAAAAGTGCAAATTTTTCCTGACGAAAGTGCCATAGCTAAAGGAAAGGAAGCCTAAATTAGCGAATTAAGGCAATTTTTCCGGTATTCTCAAAACAATTTCTTTTTAAATGTTTATCTGTGGCCACAGAAAAAAAGACCAAAATTAATTCAGAAACTTAAGCTAAAATGCAGGATGTGTTTAATTGATTTGCCTCTCTAATGTTCTTGAAACCGCGAAAGGCGAACGGGATTGAATAGTAAAAACTTTCTTGATTTCTATTTTTTTTGCTTTCAAATCTCCTTTGAATTTATAATAAGCCCGGTGATAGATATTCTAAATATTGAATCAAAATTTTAGTCTATGATCAAAGTTTCCTTTGACCTGGCTATTTAAGTAATGTGAGGGATGAAAGATGAGGGCCGAGATTAGAATTATCGCGCCGCGTCTGGCGTCGCTCTTTCTGATGTTTTGCTTATTATTTCCAGCTTGCAAAAAATCAAGCCCCACTGGCCCAACGCCTCCTGCCGACAAAGGCTACAGTTATTATTATGTTGGCAACCAGGCTGATGTGAGCACGGCCACTTTTCCCGGCTATGTGCTGATGGGTGGCGGTTCCGACGTAGATGAAGCTTTTCGCTGGATGATTCAGCGCAGTGGGGGAGGCGACTTTGTGGTCATCAGAGCCAGCGGCACCGAGGCCTACAACCCCTACATTGCCAGCCTGGGCCAGGTGGATTCAGTGGAAACTCTGGTAGTTTACAGCCAGACCGGTGCTAACGACCAGTTCGTAGCTGACAAAGTCCGGAAGGCTGAGGCTTTGTTCATTGCCGGTGGTGACCAGGCTGATTACCTAAGGCTGTGGAAAGGGACAGCCCTCCACGAGGCCATAAATTATGCCATTAGCCGCGGCCTGCCGGTTGGCGGGACCAGTGCGGGCCTGGCTGTTCTGGGGGAGTTTGTTTTCTCTGCTCTAAACGGTACTGTTTATTCACCAGAGGCCCTGGCCAATCCTTATAATTCATACATTACTCTCGAACGCAACTTTCTAAATATCCAGGTGCTGCGAAAAGTTATTACTGATAGCCATTTCGTAACACGCAACCGGATGGGCCGCCTGATAGTCTTCCTGGCCAGGATAGTCAAGGATGGCTGGGCGGCGGAAGCGAAGGGCATTGGTGTAGATGAAGCTACAGCTTTGTTGGTGGAACCAGATGGTAGTGCGGCGCTGGTCGGTTCAGGAGCTGCTTATTTTTTGCTGGCTAACCATATGCCTGAAGTGTGCCTGCCTTCTACGCCGCTGACTTACAGCCTTATTCCGGTTTTTAAGATGCGCTCCGGTGGCTTTTTTAACCTTCTCTCCTGGCAGGGAAGCGGCGGGCAGAGCTATTATCTTTCCGTCAATGCGGGTGTGCTGTCTTCATCTACAGGTTCAGTTTATTAAGAAAAAGGTAAGTAGCAGGCGCGATTATCCAGCAACTGAAATTGAGCGGATAATCAAACGTTAATTTTGGCGCCAGATTCTGCCACCAGGATTTTTCCCAGGCAGCCAGATACCCTAATAAATTTCTTCCTGGAAGAATTCTTCAATGCGGTCAGGGCAGTGCCGCAGACCCCACATCAGCTTGGCGCAGAGAATTTCCAGGCTCTGTTCATGTCCCTCTATGGCCCCCAGCTCCAGAGCTTTTCGCCCGACATCGTAAATAGGCATCAGCGTTTTTCCGTGCAGGCACTGAGAGGTAACCACCACCGGCAGCTTTTTCTGTTTGGCTTTTTTAAAGAAGTCTTCAAAGCCGTAAGGTATATTTCCCGTGCCATAGGCCCGGATTATGATGCCCTTTATCTTTTCGTTGTTCAGAAGAAATTCCAGGTCAGCCGGGTCGCAGCCAGGAGTGATGGTGTAGACAAAGATGTCATGTTCAAAGCCCGGGCTTATTTCAATCTGGTGAGGGTGAGGAATTCTTTTTTTTACCCACGGTTTTATTTTTATTTCAATGGATATTTCGCCGGCGTCCTCTCCGTTTACTGTTTGGAAGGCGTCCAGGCTTGATTCGGAAGCTTTGGTGGCTTTGCTTCCCAGAATTATTCTCTGGTCAAAAACGATGAAAACGCCAGAAATATCCAGCGTGGCCACTCTAAAAGCGTTCACTAAATTAAGACGGGCATCGGTTTCAATTTTGCTAGCTGGTATCTGGCTTCCAGTCAGAACCACCGGCTTTCCCAGCCCCCGGATAGCCACACTCAGGGCAGAGGCCGTGTAAGCCATGGTGTCGGTGCCGTGTGTTATGACAAAGCCCTCGTAATCCTGATATTTTTCCTTTATCTTGGCCAGCATCCTGTCCCAGTCAGCTGGCGTAAGGTTAGTGCTGTCAATGTTGGCAATAAACTCAATATCATAATCGGCGATGGTAGAAAGGCGTGGTTCAACGTTACGGAGCAATTCAATGGCTGAATCCTGACTGTCCGGGACGGCCAGCGAACCGTCGCTTTTTTCTTCCATGACAATGGTCCCGCCGCAGAAAAGCACCAACACTTTTTTCCTGTCGTTCATCCAGAAACCTCTCCTTTCATAGATTTATATTATCATTAAACAGCGCCTGTTTTCTTATTTTTTTTAATTTTTGTTAACTTGCTGAGTTTATCTAATTTTCTCTGAGACTTTGTACCGCTTTTAGATACCTTCCCACCATTCTGGCTATCTGGCCAGCGGCCGGCGGGTCATAATTGCTCAGCACAATGATGGTATAACCCATCCCGGCATCAAACTCCAGAACAGCGTTGATTCCTGGAGCACCGCCAGCTATTGCCAGACTCCATTGCTTACGATTTTCTCCAACTTTAGGGCTATTTGTTTTTTCTGGTTCTTGGCCTGTAAAAACCCAGTTGGTCCAGGGCTCGCTTAGAAGGCGGCATTCGTAAAGAGCGCGGGCAAACCGCAGTAAATCTTCAGCTGTGGCGCAGCCACCGCCGGCCGCACTGCCGCGGGCTGGCCTGGTGTAGATGTTTCGCCGCCAGGTCGGGTTGGCCGGTTGCTCCTGGGGTTGACTCAGGACAGGATTAACTGAACCCACAGGATCAATGGCTTCGGCTCTTGGCACTCGGTTTTTTGGCGATGAGGTGTGGCTCACCTTTTCTGCTTCTTGATTTTTCGTTCCAACATCTCCAGGGGAGGAGCTTTCTTCTTTATCCGCTGCCTTTGAGTTCATTACTTTACCAGGCCTGCTCAATAATTTCTGTTCGGCTGGAGTTTTGTCTTGGGGCGGGCTTTCAATTTTTTCTAGTTCCTCCTGCTGTTTTGTGTATCCTTCCGCCACATTAGCTACTACGGCATCGGCCTCAAACCAGTCTGAATCCTTCATTCCGGCCGGCTCAAAAATATTTTTTCTGACATATTCATAATAATCCATCCCCGAGGCAGCGCTAATAATTTCTCCGAGCACGACATAGCCGCCGTTAGAATACATTTCCCTTGAACCCGGCTCAAAGGCCAGCGGCTTAGAAGCAAAAAAACGCAGGTAATCGCGGTTATGTCTGATGAAATCCTTGGGCGTGTCCCTGAATTCGGGGCCAAAGAAATCTCCAATACCCGAAGTCATGTTTACCAGATGCCGCACAGTGACTTTTTCCCGGGCTTCGGCGTTGGGATAACCTGGCATGAATTTTCCCAGCCGGTCATCCAAACTCAGCTTGCCTTTGTGCGCCAGCTGGCCAATGGCAATTTTAGTAAAAATTTTGTTTATAGAGCCAAGGTTGAACCTGGTGTTGAGCTGGTTGGGAACAGAAAATTCCTTGCTGGCATAGCCATAGGCTTTGAAAAAGATTGGCTGGAAATTTTGGGCCACCAGTACTACCCCGGAGAATTTGTCTTCAGCCGCAGCGCGTTTTATTTCTTCCTCAATCTGCTGGAGGGCTTGAGAGAGGCTCATCGCCGGCAGGGGAGGAGCCAGGTCTTCGGGTCCGGCCTCATCTACGAGCAGACCTTTGAGAAAATAATTTTTACTTTGACCATTGCTTCTGAGCTCAAAAACCAGGCCTATTTTAAACAGTTCCTTCTGGTTGTTGGTAATGAATATTTCAATGGTTCCGGACACCGGGCTTGCCACTTTAATCAACCTCATCTCGCCAAACCGCTGCCTTAAGCCCAGAAGCCGCCCTGCTCGCTCTTCGGCGGGAAGCTCCCTGAGATTATCTGAAGGAAGAGCCGTCCTGAAAAATTCAGTAAGCCCGGCTCTGTCCGCTCTTTCAAAAGCTTTCCAGAAAGATTCGGCCTGCTTTCCCACCTCTGAACTGGGGAAGACTGTAACAGTTTGCTTCTGCCCTGACTTTTCTTCAGCCTGGGCGATGATGTCTCTGTTGTATTTTTCATAAGGGGAAGCCGATAAGGATAAGTGAAAAATGACGAGCAGAAAAGCAGCCATGGTAGCAATGAGTGAGAGAAATATTCCTGGGGCCAAACCGGATTTATTTCTCTTTTTAATCCTCATTTTAATCCTCATTTTTAGTTTGGCCAAAAAATTTGATTTGTTGTTTTCCTTCCCATTCATAATCATTAATTTACTCCTCCTTTTTACTCAACTTTTGCCATTTTTCTAAAATCATTCTTGTGACTCTGGCTATAATTTTAAGCCATGCTTCCATTAAGCTACCACATTCTACCTATAAAACTAAAAATTTTCCTCACCAGATGCATTAGAAAGCGTAAAAAGCAATGAGAAAATAGTTTTCAACCTGGAAAGTTATAAGACAATCTTTCAAGGCAGTAATTTTGAAGGGATAGCCCCAAATTAGTCTGACGAGAAAATGATAATATCAGATTGTAAAAATAAATATATTGTTTACAATTATGGCAACAGGGGATGGAGTAACCAGTAAATGCTGAGCTTGTAAATTTGACCCTGATCTCTTTCTAAATTTAGTCAACTGCTGACAAAACACAAGCGAAAATTTGGAAAAAATTTAGCCCCTCTATCCCACCAATCATATTTGACTTTTCTCGGATGGTCATATTGACCTGCTAACCTGACAAAGTTTATACTTTTTACCGAATTAGCTAATTATTTAATTGGAAGGGGTTATGATGCTTAAAAATTATCTGAAGAAAATAGCCGAAATAGCCATTCGTGGAGATGACCGGGAGGAAAGCTATTATTCTACCCTTGAGAGCCTCCTTTTAGAATACGTAGATTCCACCAATCGTCCCGACATCAGAGTAACTACCCTTCCCAAAAGGACCGAGGCTGGAAACCCTGATTTCCGACTCTGGGATGGAAAGCAGCATATAATCGGCTACATAGAGGCCAAAGCGCCCACTAAAACCAATCTTGACGATATTGAAGATACAGAGCAGCTCCGCCGTTATCTACACACATTTCCTAATCTGATTTTAACCAATTTTTTTGAGTTTCGTTTCTATAGAAACGGGACTTTAATAGATTCAGTTCAGATAGCTAAACCATACATAGTATTTAAACTTAAAAAGACCCCGCCTGTTGAAAACGAAGAGAAATTTTTTGAGCTTCTGGAAAAGTTTCTTTCGTTTTCTCTTCCTAAGGTTTATGAGGCCAGAACTCTGGCAGTTGAGCTGGCCAAGAGAACCAGATTTTTGCGCGAAGAAGTTGTGGCTCAGGAACTACAAGAAGAAGATGGCGATGGCGCGGGTGTTCTCTCCGGTTTTTATGAAGCTTTTCGTAAATACCTTATAGCTGGACTTACACAAGAAGAATTTGCTGACCTTTATTCTCAGACGATTACTTACGGTCTTTTTGCTGCCCGGACACGTTCTGAAAACTCGTTTAATCGAAAATTAGCCTATGATTACATTCCTCAAACAATCGGGATTTTAAAGGATATTTTCCAGTTTATCTCCCTCGGAAAGCTGCCGCCTCAAATGGAATGGATTATTGATGATATCTCTGAAGTATTAGCTGTTACCGATGTTAAAAAGATTCTTCATGATTATTTCCACGAAGGAAAAGGCAGCGATCCGATTGTCCATTTCTACGAAACATTTCTGTCCGAATACGACCCTGAAACGCGTGAAAAAAGAGGCGTCTATTATACTCCAGAACCTGTCGTCTCTTATATCGTTCGTTCTCTTAATTTTATCCTGAAAAAATATTTTAATAGACCAGACGGCTTAGCCAGCCAGACGGTCACTGTTCTGGATCCGGCTGCCGGCACTCTCACTTTTCTGGCTGAGGCCGCCAAATTGGCTGTTAAGGAATTTGTCTACCATTTGGGTGAGGGGGCTAAAGCTGAATTTATCCGCGATCACATCCTTAAAAATTTTTATGCTTTTGAGTTGATGATGGCACCTTATGCGGTTGGCCACCTGAAAATGTCTTTTTTGCTGGAAGAAATGGGGTACAAACTCCAGCAGGATGAGCGATTTAAGCTCTATCTAACCAACACCTTAGAAATGGAAGAGCTGGCTCAATCATCACTTCCGGGCATGGCTTCTCTTTCTGAAGAATCTCATCTTGCTGGCAAAGTTAAAAAAGAAACGCCTATTCTGGTAATTATGGGCAATCCACCTTATTCTGGTCATTCGGCCAATAAAGGAAAATGGATAAGCGATTTGTTAAAAAAGGGTTATGTTTTGCCGGATGGCTATAAGGATGAAGGATATTATCGGGTGGATGGCCAACCCCTCGGGGAGAAAAATCCCAAATGGCTTCAGGATGATTATGTCAAGTTTATCCGCTTTGCTCAGTGGAAAATCGACCAGATGGGGGAGGGCGTTATTGGCTTTATCACCAACCATAGCTATCTTGATAATCCAACCTTCCGGGGAATGCGTCAATCTTTGATGAGAAGCTTCAATGAAATTTATGTTCTTGATTTACATGGGAACAGCCTGAAAAAAGAACAGTGTCCGGACGGCGGCAAAGATGAGAATGTCTTTGATATTATGCAGGGAGTGGCTATTGTCCTATTTATCAAGAAAAAAGGAGAGAAACAGAGCAGCAAGGTCTATCATTCAGAATTATGGGGGCTGAGGGATAATAAATATGAGTGGCTCAGAGAAAATGATATCTCCACTACGCAATGGACAGAGATTTTTCCCAAATCCGAGTTTTATCTTTTCATTCCTCGCGATGAAAGCCTGCTTAAGAAATATGAAAAGTTTTTAAAAATTAATGATATATTTCCGGTCAATAGCGTTGGGATAGTTACTGCCCGTGATAATCTAACGATAAAATGGAGTCCTGATGAAGTCTGGACGACAGTCTTAAATTTCTCAAAAATGGATCCAGAGCTTGCCCGGCAAGCTTACAATTTAGGAAAAGATGCCAGAGATTGGAAAGTAGAATTAGCACAGAAAGATTTGATTGAAAGTGGTTTTGATAAAAGCAAAGTTGTTCCAATTTTATACCGTCCGTTTGATATTCGTTATACGTATTATACGGGAAGGTCCAGGGGATTTATTTGCATGCCACGTCCTGAGGTTATGAAGCATATGATGCGGCAAAATTTGGGACTGCTAACATGCCGACAACAAAATAAAGTGGGTTTTTATCATGCATTAGTTTGTAATGGCATTATCGAGTCTTGTGTGGTATCAAACAAAACAAGAGAAATAAATTATCTTTTTCCCCTTTATTTTTATCCTTCATCTGATAAGAAAGGTTTATTCGTTAAAGATGAAGAAATGGGCAAGAGAAAGCCAAACATTTCTTCTAAAGTGCTCCAGGCTCTCTCTAAAGCCTATGGAAAACAGCCAAGTCCAGAAGAAATTTTTTATTATATCTATGCGGTTCTCTATTCAAATATTTACAGACAAAAATATGCGGAATTTCTTAAAATGGATTTTCCCCGGGTGCCTTTTACCAATAATTATAGCCTTTTCACCAAGATGGCCGAATATGGAAACAAACTTGTTGAGCTTCATTTATTAAAATCCCCGGAGCTTGAGTTGCCGGTGCTGAAATTTCAGGGGGATGGCGATAACCAGGTTGAGAAAGCTCGCTATGAAAATAATCGGGTTTATATTAATCAGAGTCAATACTTTGAAGGTATTCCAGGGAATGTATGGGAGTATCAGATTGGTGGGTATCAGGTTTGTGACAAGTGGCTTAAAGAAAGGAAGGGGAGGAAACTTTCTCTGGAAGACATAAAGCATTTTTGTAAAATTGTAGCGGCACTGGAAAAGACATTAGCTATCCAAAACGAAATAGATAAATTTTATAGCCAGGTTGAAGAAAGCCTATTTGAATCCAGTTGAATTTTGATATTTATTTAATTAGGCTAAGATTAGCTTATTTAGGAGTGAAAAATTATGCCTGGCAAAGAAATCTGGATCACCGTTCCGAAGCGCCTGCCTTTTAAAAATGTCTACCAGCTCAAGATAACTCTTCGGGGAATTGAGCCTGAAATCTGGCGAAGGATTTTGGTTCCCGAGAGCTACACCTTTTATGACCTGCATGTGGCTATTCAGGATGCGATGGGCTGGGAAGATTACCATCTGCACCGGTTTGAAGTCAGGGACATCAAAGTACCAGGAGGGCGAGTTATTATTGAAACGCCATTTGCCGAACCAGAGGATGATGAAATACTGGAGAGCACCGAGGTTCCACTTTCTGTATTTTTCCAGAAGCCCGGGGACAGAGCTGTGTATATTTATGATTATGGGGATAATTGGGTGCATGACGTTGTTCTGGAAAAAATAGAACCAAAGGAACCAAAGAAAAAGTATCCATTGTGTTTAGCTGGCGAGCGGGCCTGCCCTCCTGAAGATTGCGGTGGTGTTCCTGGTTATTATCGCTGTCTTGAGGCTTTCAGGAATAAAGATGATGCCGAAGGCGTTCTGAGCTGGCTGGGTGATTGGGACCCCGATAAGTTTGACCCTGCTCAGGTAAAATTTGAAAGCCCGAGAAAGAGGTTTGAGGCTGGCGGATATTGATCAATTAACTTAGAGAATATCTTACTTATTTTTAAGCAGAAAGAGGTTTAAAAGGCATTATTATTTTACAGGCGAAGCTTTTAAAAAAGCGGCAGGGCCACTTTTGAGTATTGGTTTTATATAATTTCAGTTGAAAAAAGGTAGGTAGGGCTCAAAGTTTTATAATTGACCGGGCAACTCGTTTTTAATTAATGATTTAGGGAAAGATAGCAAGATTTCTTAGTAAGCTGATTGATAAACGCCTTTTATGGGAAATGATCGGAGAAGTTCACCTTGTGGTCTGATATTATGATCCAAAGGCGGGAAAATGCTCAATCAATTAATCATAAATTTCAAAAGTGAACTAATGGCAATTTCCAAAAATGTTCATCGTTCAATCAATGGTTGAAGAAAGATGGGTTTTAAAATATTATCATATCTCAGGTTGAGGAATAGCTGGCGCTTATGGTAACAGCCGATACTGCTCAGGAAGAGCTGATTTTATTTAGCAGCGGCTGATTCTGCTGGATGATATTGAGTGATAGGTGGTTCTATTTAGAAGTAGCTGAGATTGTTAAGGAGCAGCTTATAATATTGAGGGAGGGCTGGCTCCACTGAGGGATAACTGATCGCATTGAGCAATGGATGATTTAACGAAGAAGAGGCTGAAAGAATTGAGGAGCAGATGATAATCACGCAGATAGGACTTATCAGGCAGGCCTTAAAGGTCATCTTTTTTTAAAGAATAATTTCTCGGGGATAGCCGGGGATAAATGAATAAAAGCTGAGCTTTCTTTATTAGTACAGGAAAAAGGTGAGAACAAAAATTATTGGAAAAATAGAAAAACAAAACGGAAACAAAAACAAAAAAAACGGAAAACGAACCAAAAAAAACAGAAATAATAAATCTCAGGAGGTAAAGATGAGGTTTAAGTTAAAAGCCATCATCGGTATTTTGTTGGTCAGTCTGCTGTGCCTTCCGTTCTTTGTTTTTGCGGATGAAGGCATGTGGATGCCGCACCAGATGCGGATGCTCAACCTGCAGCAGCTCGGCCTCAAGATGAACCCAGATGACCTTTACAAAAAGGACGGCACCGGCTTGATGAGCGCCGTGGTCAACCTGGGTGGCGGCACCGGCGAGTTTGTCAGCCCCGACGGGCTTATTCTCACCAACCACCACGTGGCCTTTGGTGCCATTCAGAGAGCTTCCAGCAAGGACCACGATTACATTACCGACGGTTTCCTGGCTATGACCCGGGAGCAGGAAATCCCGGCCCAGGGTTACACCGCAGACATTCTGCTCGGCTACGAAGAAGTTACGGCCCGTGTCCTTTCCAAGGTCAAACCCAAAATGACCCCGGCTCAGAAGTATGACGCCATTGAGGCGGCCATAAAGGAAATCGTGGCTGAAGCCGAAAAGGCCGGTGCTGACATCCGGGCCAGCGTCGTGGCCATGTACAGCGGCAATCAATACTATTTATATCGGTTTAAGAGGATTAAGGATGTGCGCCTGGTCTACGCGCCGCCCCAAGACCTCGGCAACTACGGCGGCGAAGTGGACAACTGGATGTGGCCCCGCCACACCTGCGACTTTTCCTTCCTCCGAGCCTACGTTTCCAAAGACGGGATTGGCGTTGATTACAGCCCGGAAAACGTCCCCTACAAACCCAAGGTCTGGCTGAAAATTTCCACCGAAGGCGTTAAGGAAGGTGATTTTACCTTCGTCATGGGCTATCCCGGCCGCACCTACCGCAACAACCTGGCGGTGGAAATAGAGTATGACTTCAACTCCATGGTCAAGCGCATAGCTGAGTTCCAGGACATCATCAACTTCATAGAAAACGCCAGCAAGGGCAATAAAGAAACTGAAATCCGCTATGCTAACATGCTCAGGGGCCTTTACAACTCGCTCAAGAACATGCAGGGCAAAGTGGAAGGCATGAAAAAAGTTAACCTGATTGAACGCAAGAAAGAGCAGGAAAAAGAATTTTTAGCCTGGGTCAATGCCAGCCCCGAACGCCAGAAAAAATACGGGAAAGTCCTGGATGAAATGGCTGATTATATGAAGCGCTACGATGTGTTTGCGGCCAAGAACGAGCTCCTTAGCAACATCATCAGCCCTTACTTCGGCTCCACCGTCCTGTCTCAGGCTTATACCATTTACCGCACCGTCTTAGAACGCCAGAAACCTGATAAGGACCGCGAAGCCGCTTACCAGGACCGCAATCTGCCCTACATCAAGCAGAGAATTCAGTTGGCCGAACGCGGCTATGTTTTTAACACCGACCGCGAGTTCTTCAAGCACCAGCTTAAGAAGATGATGAACCTGCCGCCCGATAAAGTGCCCGCTGCTTTTAGAGCTCTTCTGGCTCAGAAATCAGAAAAAGCCATAGATGAATACGTGGATAATCTTTACAAAAATACCATCCTCGGCGACCCGCAGAAGCGACTGGAGCTTCTGGAAAAGAAGCCGGCTGAATTGATGAAATTAAATGACCCCTTTATCAACCTGGCCGCTGAGCTGGAAAAAGAACTCAAAGTGGTGCGCGAGGAGAGCAAAGCCTGGGCTCAAGAAAGAGCCGACATCAAAAAGCTTTACGAAGCGGCCCTCCTGGAAATGAAAGAAGGGAAGCTGGCACCAGACGCCAACAGCACCATTCGCTTCACTTACGGTCTGGTTGAGGGCTACAGCCCGCGCGATGCCGTCATCTACAAGCCCATCACCACCCTCAAAGGCGTGATGGAAAAAGAAACCGGCGAATTTCCCTTCCACGTTCCAGCCAAGCTCAAAGAACTTTACCAGAAGCGCGATTTCGGCCGCTTTGAAGACCCCATTCTCAAAGATGTACCAGCCTGCTTCCTCAACACCACCAACGTCACCGGCGGTAATTCTGGCTCACCGACCCTCAACGCTAAAGGCGAGCAGGTGGGCATCATCTTTGACATGACTTATGAAAGCGTCATCGGCGATTACTACATCATTCCCGAATGGCAGCGTTCCATCAGCGTGGACATCCGCTATGTCCTGTTCATCACCGAAAAATTCTCCGGCGCTCACCACCTGATGAAGGAAATGGGCTTGTGTTCTGGGCAGCATAATAATTAAGAAAAAGCCTGGAATAAATGAGGCTACTTCGGCTGAGAAATTTTATCGTATTGCCGATTAAGCGACTATAAGCCTTCAGGCATAAGCTAAAATTGAATCCTAATTGACCTGAAAGTTG
>Ga0308419_1001575_pt1 | contig 15189 bp, 12 predicted proteins | sample HotsprSampleMS50_FD_203674 | JGI IMG/M metagenome (GOLD analysis project Ga0308419, IMG submission 203674) | Hot spring phototrophic mat microbial communities from Mushroom Spring, Yellowstone National Park, Wyoming, United States - 20090730_MS50 ... | reverse complement strand
GAGGCGCTCTGCTCCTGCCCGCTGTCTCGGGCCGCGGCGAGGTGCGTGGTCATGCGTCTGTCATCCGGTCCCCCGCCCGGGATGTAGGGCCTAGGGCGGAGCTGGGTCAACGAAACGTCGTGCTTGAGAGGCAAAACACATGCCATGGCGCGCAAGCCTGCGCGGCGCGGCTTGAGAAAGCGTGAACGACTCTCCGACCCGGGCGCGACTTCAGTGGGCGAAGATGTCCGGGTCCTCGTAGCCCATGAGGTCGAGCGCTGCGCGGGCGGGCAGGAAATCGAAGCAGGCCTCGGCGAGCGCGGTTCGCCCTTCGCGCGCGAGCAACCCCTCAAGCCGCGCCTTGAGCGCGTGCAGGTGCAGCACGTCCGAGGCAGCATAGGCGAGCTGGTCGGGGCTGAGCTCCGGCGCGCCCCAGTCGCTCGACTGTTGCTGCTTGGAGAGCTCTATGCCGAGCAGGTCCTTGCAGAGGTCCTTGAGGCCGTGCCTGTCGGTGAAGGTGCGCACGAGCTTCGAGGCGATCTTGGTGCACCAGACCGGTCTCGTCTCGACGCCGAGGGCATGGCGAAACAGGGCGATGTCGAAGCGCGCGAAGTGGAAGAGCTTCAGCGTCGCTCGGTCGGCGAGCAGGGCCTTGAGGTTCGGGCAGTCGTAGCCGCGCCCGCCCAAGGCCTCCGGCACGAGTTGCACGAGATGCGCAGAGCCGTCCCCGGCGGAGAGCTGCACGAGACAGAGCCTGTCGCGCCGCGGGTTGAGGCCCATCGTCTCGCTGTCGACCGCAACGACCGGCCCAAGCGGGAGACCGTCAGGCAGGTCATGGCGGTGCAGGTGGATGGTTGCGCCCTGGGCGAAGAGTGTGGTCATCGCCGCGGCTTGTAGCCGGGATGGCGGGCCGCGCCAACGCCGCGGTCCTGCACGGGACTGGCACTCCCGCGCCCGGCGCCTCCGGCGCCCGGCCGGTTGCGCTCGCGCTCGCCTTGCGGGCGCCCCTTCTGTTTCCCAAAGCCCTTTGGCCGATCGCCCTCCCGCCCGAGCGCACGGCCGGAAAGCGATCCCACGCAAACCCGAGCCGTTGGTTAGGCGGCGCTTGCCCTGCGCCGGGGGAGAAGGGAGGGGGTGCGCGACCCCTGCACGGCCAGGTGCGAGGTTCGTGGCCGCAGACGATGGCGCCCAGGAGAGAAGACGGCGTGCAGGAGAAGAGATGGTGCCCAGGAGAGGGGTGGAGCGCAGGAGAGGGGATGGTGCCCAGGAGAGGGGATGGCGCCGAGGAGAGGAGACGGCGTCCGAAGGAAGGGGCGGCGCTCAGGAGAGGGACTGGCGCCAAAGGGGAGGGGGCTGCGCTCAGGAGAGGGAATGGCGCCCAAGGGAGGGGGCGGCGCTCAGGAGAGGGAATGGCGCCAAAGGGAGGGGGCGGCGCTCAGAAGAAGAAACGGGCTCAGAAAAAGCGCTGGTGCCCAGGAGAAGACTCGAACTTCCACGGCCTCTCGGCCACAGGTACCTGAAACCTGCGCGTCTACCAGTTCCGCCACCTGGGCACACTGCGGAAATCGGAGCAGTAGCGCCGAGGCCGGACTGCGTCAACGCCGGGCCGATCTCGTGCGCCCCGCTGCGCGCTTGAGCCCTCCGCATGTCGGGCCACATTTTTCGGGGATCCATCCAGGCGGGAGAGACGGCGATGTCGGTCAGCGCAGCGGTGACTGGCGGCACGGCGACTGTGTTCGGCGGGGCCGGCTTCATCGGCCGCTACATCGTCAAGCGGCTCGCAGCGCGCGGCTTCGTCGTGCGCGTCGCGGGCCGGGACCCAGAACGCGCGCTCGCGCTCAAGCCGATGGGGGTGCCCGGGCAGATCGTGCCCGTGCGCGCTTCTGTTACGGATCCGCGCGCCGTGGCCGCTGCTGTGGCGGGCGCGTCGGTCGTGGTCAATTGCGTCGGCATACTGTTCGAGAGCGCTGGCGCGCGCTTCGCCGCGGTGCAGGGCGAGGCGCCGGGGATCGTCGGGCGCGCCGCAGCCGAGGCCGCAGTGGCGCGCGTGATCCACCTCTCCGCGATCGGCGCCGACGCCTCGAGCCCCTCTGTCTACGCGCGGACGAAGGCTGCCGGCGAGGCCGCCCTGCGCGCCGCCTTCCCAGAAGCGACCATACTCCGCCCCTCGATTGTGTTCGGGCCTGAGGACGGGTTCTTCAACCGCTTCGGGGCGCTGGCGCGGCTTCTGCCGGTGCTGCCCGTCTATGGTGGCGGCAGAACGAGGTTCCAGCCCGTCTATGTCGGCGACGTCGCGGACGCTGTGATCGCCGTGCTCGACCGTCCCGAGTCTGCCGGGCGCATCTACGAGCTCGGCGGGCCGAGGGTCTACACCTTTCGGGAGCTGATCGAATACATCCTCGCCGAGACAGGCCGGCGCAGGCTGATCCTCGACCTCCCGTTCTCGGTCGGCGCCCTGCAGGCGCGGCTGTTCGAGCTCCTGCCGAGGCCGCCGCTCACGCGCGACCAGCTCCTGCTGCTTCAGCGCGACAACGTCGTCTCTGAAGGCGCTCTGACTTTTTCCGATCTCGGCATCACGCCGAAGGCGCTCGAGGCGATCGTGCCTTCCTATCTCGTCCAGTATCGAGCCGGGGGACGCCGGCTGGCCGCCTGAGACAGGTCCGGCACGGACCTTTTCCGGCGAGTCCCTCGCTGGTCCACACCGGCCCTTAGCACGGATTTTGGCGATCCTGCGGCTGCAGATCACGGAATAAGTCCGAACCGGACCGAAAATGCGTTTTCCCGCTCGTCAGCGTTCCTGACCCATTGTAAGTCTCCGCCCGGAGCGGCCCCGGGCTGAAGGGCCGCAAGGCGCGGCAGGACACGCGCAAGGGAGACCGGAGCGACATCGCATGGCAGAGCGGATGCTGAAATTCGTCGCCACACCACAGCGCGCGCCCGAGAAGCGCTCCGCCGCCGAGCGCGCGCGCGACTGGGACGAGATCTACCGCGCCTTCTCTGCCGAACGCGCTGCCGAGCAGGCGAGCCGCTGCAGCCAGTGCGGCGTTCCCTTCTGCCAGGTGCATTGCCCGCTTGGGAACAACATCCCCGACTGGCTGAAGCTCACGGCCGAGGGGCGGCTCGAGGAGGCCTACGAGGTCGCTTCCGCCACCAACACCTTTCCCGAGATCTGCGGCCGGGTCTGCCCGCAGGACAGGCTCTGCGAGGGCAACTGCGTCATCGAGAAAGGGTTCGAGAGCGTCACCATCGGCGCGGTCGAGCGCTACATCACCGACACCGCCTTCGCGCGCGGCTGGGTGCGCCCGCCCCTGCCGGTGCGGGAACTCCCCTCAAGCGTCGGCATCGTCGGCGCCGGGCCCGCCGGCCTTGCAGCCGCAGAGCTGCTTCGCCGCAAGGGCCATGCCGTCGACATCTACGACCGCTACGACCGGCCAGGCGGGCTGATGATCTATGGCATTCCGAACTTCAAGCTCGAGAAGCCGGTGGTGCTCAGGCGCTGGGAGCTGTTCCGCGCAGCCGGCATACGCTTCCATCTCGGCTGCACCGTCGGCCGCGACATCTCGCTCGCCGAGCTTCGCAACCGCCACGACGCTGTGCTGATCGCAACCGGCGTCTACAAGGCGCGCGCGCTCGGCGGCCCGGGCTCCGGCCTTGCCGGAATCGTTGCCGCGCTCGACTACCTCACCGCCTCGAACCGCAAGGGCTTGGGCGATTCCGTTCCGGCCTTCGAAAGCGGCGCGCTGAACGCCGCCGGCCGCAAGGTGGTCGTGATCGGCGGCGGCGACACCGCGATGGACTGCGTGCGCACCGCGATCCGCCAGGGTGCCGCGAGCGTCACCTGCCTCTACCGCCGCGACCGGGCGAACATGCCCGGGTCGATGCGCGAAGTCGCCCACGCCGAGGAGGAGGGGGTGCGTTTCGAGTGGCTCGCCGCCCCTGAGGCCTTCCTCGGCGAGCGGTCGGTCACTGCCGTGCGGGCGGTGCGGATGCATCTCGGCCTGCCTGATGCGACGGGGCGGCAGCAGGTCGAGCCGATCCCGGGCTCCTCCTTCGCGCTCGAGGCCGATCTCGTCATCAAGGCGCTCGGCTTCGACCCCGAGGACATGCCAGCGATGTTCGGCGAACCAGGCCTCGCTGTGACCCGTTGGGGAACGCTCAAGGTCGACCACCGCACGCTGATGACATCGCTTCCCGGCGTGTTTGCTGCAGGCGACATCGTGCGCGGCGCCTCGCTCGTCGTCTGGGCGATCCGGGATGGGCGTGACGCGGCGGCGGCGATGCACCGTTTCATCGAGCAGAGCGCGTCGGCTCGGCTTGCCGTCGCGGCGGAGTGATGCGCATGCAGAACGAGTGGGAGCAGGCGATGGACGAGACCGGCGAGGCCTTCGCCACGGCCTATGCCACAAACGCCGAGGTCCTGCGTCAGTCCGGAATCGATCTCAGCGAGCACGATTCTTGCGGCGTCGGCGTCGTCGTCGCGCTCGACGGCAAGCCCTCGCGCCGCGTCGTGCAGGCGGGGATCGACGCGCTCAAGAGCGTCTGGCACCGCGGCGCTGTCGATGCCGACGGCAAGACGGGCGACGGCGCCGGCATCCACATCGAGATCCCGCGCGACTTCTTCGCCGAAGCCGTCACGCGCGGCGGCGACACGGTCCGCCCGGGGCGGATCATCGTCGGCCAGATCTTCCTGCCGAAGACCGACCTCGGCGCGCAGGAGCGCTGCCGCCAGATTGTCGAGACCGAGATCCTCGCCTTCGGCTACGGCATCTATGGCTGGCGCCAGGTGCCGATCGACGTCACGGTGATCGGCGAGAAGGCGAACGCCACCCGCCCCGAGATCGAGCAGATCCTGCTCTACGACCCAGATCTCCGCGACGAGGCGACGGTCGAGCGCGACCTCTACGTCATTAGGCGCCGGATCGAGAAGGCAGCGATCTCCGCGCAGATCGCCGACCTCTACATCTGCTCGCTCTCGTGCCGGTCGATCATCTACAAGGGGATGTTCCTCGCCGAGGCGCTGACCCTGTTCTATCCCGACCTGACAGACGACCGCTTCGTCTCGCGCTTTGCGATCTACCACCAGCGCTACTCGACCAATACCTTCCCCACCTGGCGGCTCGCCCAGCCGTTCCGGATGGTCGCCCACAACGGCGAGATCAACACGCTGACGGGCAACGTGAACTGGATGAAGAGCCACGAGACGCGGCTCGCCTCGCCTCTGCTCGACGCTTACATGGACGACATCAAGCCGGTGATCCAGTCAGGCGGGTCGGACACGGCGATCCTCGACAATGTGTTCGAGCTCTTGGTGCGCGCAGGCCGCGACGCGCCAATGGTCAAGGCGCTGATGATCCCCGAGAGTGTCGGCAACAACGCGACCATGCCGGAGGCGCACCGGGCGCTGTTCCTCTACTGCAACGCCGTGATGGAGCCTTGGGACGGGCCGGCCGCGATCTGCGCCACAGACGGCCGCTGGGTGATCGCGGGGATGGACCGCAACGGGCTCAGGCCGATGCGCTACACCATCACGGCGGACGGCCTGCTCGTCGTCGGCTCCGAGACCGGGATGGTGAAGCTGCGCGAGGACGAGATCGTCGCCAAGGGCCGGGTCGGGCCCGGCCAGTGCATCGGCGTCGATCTCGAGGGGCCGAGATTCTACACCGACCGCGAGCTCAAGGACCTGCTCGCCTCGCGCGAGGATTTCGGCGCCTGGACCCGCCGCACCCTGCATCTCGATGCGCTGATCCGCACCGACAGCCCCGAGCCGGTGCGGCTCTCGGGCGAGGCGCTGAGGCGCCGCCAGCTCGCCGCCGGCCTCACCCTCGAGGAGCTCGAGATGATCCTCCACCCGATGGTGGAGGACGCAAGCGAAGCCGTGGGCTCGATGGGCGACGACACGCCGCTTGCTGTGCTGTCGGACCAGTACCGGCCGCTCTCGCACTACTTCCGCCAGGCCTTCAGCCAGGTGACCAATCCGCCGATCGACAGCCTGCGCGAGACGCGCGTGATGACGCTCAAGACTCGGCTCGGCAATCTCGGCAACGTGCTCGACCAGGAGCCGGGGCAGTGCGACCTCCTCGAGCTCGAGAGCCCGGTGCTGACCACGGCCGAGTTCGAGGCGATGCGCGCGCACATGGGGGCAACGGCGATCGAGGTCGACTGCACCTTCCCGGTGGCGGAGGGCGAGGCCGGGCTGCGTCGCGCGATCGAGCGCATACGCCGCGAGGCAGAAGAGGGGGTTCGCGCCGGCGCCGCGCACGTGATCCTCTCCGACGAGCGAATCTCGGCCGAACGCTGCGCCATCCCGATGATCCTCGCCACGGGGGGCGTGCACACCCATCTCGTCAAGCAGTCGCTGCGCACCTTCACCTCGCTGAACGTGCGGGTCGCCGAGGCGATCGATGTCCATTACGTCGCCGTCCTGATCGGCGTCGGCGCGACCACGGTGAACCCCTGGCTCGCGCAGGAATGCATCGCCGATCGGCACCGCCGCGGCCTGTTCGGCGAGATGCCGCTCAAGACAGCCATCGCCCGCTACCGCAGCGCGCTGGACAAGGGCCTGCTGAAGATCATGTCGAAGATGGGGATCAGCGTGCTCTCGTCCTATCGCGGCGGCTACAATTTCGAGGCGATCGGGCTGTCGCGGTCGCTGGTGGCTGAGTTCTTCCCGGGCATGCAGAGCCGGATCTCCGGCATCGGGCTTTCGGGGATCGCGCGTAAGGTGCTCGCCCTGCACCGCCGCGCCTGGGAAACGGACGTCGTCACCCTGCCTGTCGGCGGGCTCTACAAGCTGCGCCGACAGGGCGAGACGCACGCCTTCGCCGGGCCGTTGATCCACCTGCTGCAGACCGCGGTCGCGACCGACAGCTACCAGACCTACAAGCGGTATTCCGACGCGGTGCGGAAGCTCTCCCCAATCGCGCTGCGCGACCTCCTCGACTTCAAGACCGAAGGGCGCAAGCCGGTGCCGGTCGAGGAGGTCGAGAGCGTCACAGAGATACGCAAGCGCCTCGTCTCCCCGGGCATAAGCTTCGGCGCGCTGAGCCCCGAGGCGCACGAGACGCTCTCGATCGCGATGAACCGAATCGGCGCGAAGTCGGACAGCGGCGAGGGCGGGGAGGACCCGGCGCGCGCCAAGCCGCGGCCGAACGGCGACAACGCCAACAGCGCGATCAAACAGATCGCTTCGGGCCGCTTTGGCGTCACCGCCGAGTACCTGAACAACTGCCGCGAGATCGAAATCAAGATGGCGCAAGGCGCCAAACCCGGCGAGGGCGGCCAGCTCCCCGGCTTCAAGGTCTCCGAGATCATCGCAAGGCTCAGGCACGCCACACCCGGGATCGCGCTGATCTCGCCGCCCCCGCACCACGACATCTACTCGATCGAGGACCTCGCCCAGCTCATCTACGACCTCAAGCAGATCAACCCGGACGCGACCGTGTGCGTGAAGCTGGTCGCCCGTTCCGGGATCGGCACGATCGCCGCGGGCGTCGCCAAGGCGAAGGCCGACACGATCCTGATCTCCGGCCATGTCGGCGGCACCGGCGCAAGCCCTCAGAGCTCGATCAAGTATGCCGGGCTGCCGTGGGAGATGGGCCTGTCGGAAGCGCACCAGGTGCTGATGCTCAACCGGCTGCGCCACCGCGTGCGGCTGCGCACCGACGGCGGCATCAAGACCGGGCGGGACGTGGTGATGGCGGCGATGCTGGGGGCTGAGGAGTTCGGCATCGGCACGGCAAGCCTCGTCGCCATGGGCTGCATCATGGTTCGCCAGTGCCACTCCAACACCTGTCCCGTCGGCGTCTGCACCCAGGACGAGGCCCTGCGCGCCAAGTTCGACGGCACGCCCGAGAAGGTGATCAACCTCTTCTCCTTCATCGCCGAGGAGGTGCGCGAGATCCTCGCCTCCTTGGGCTTCCGCAGGCTCGAGGACGTGATCGGTCGGACCGACCTTCTGCAGCAGGTCAGCCGCGGCGGGGCGCATCTCGACGACCTCGACCTCAATCCGATCCTCGCCCAGGCCGACCCGGGCCCCTATGCGCGGTTCTGCACACTCGAGGGGCGGAACGAAGTGCCCGAGACGCTCGATGCGCAGATGATCGCCGACGCCGCACCCCTGTTCCGCGACGGCGAGAAGATGCAGCTGCAGTACAATATCCGTTCCACTTACCGCACGATTGGCGCGAAGCTGTCGTCGAGGATCGTGCGGCAATTCGGCATGCGGGGGCTCGCGCCCGGCCACGTGACGGTGCGGCTGCGGGGTTCGGCCGGGCAGAGCCTCGGCGCCTTCGCCGTCCAGGGGCTGAAGCTCGAGGTGTTCGGCGACGCCAACGACTATGTCGGCAAGGGCCTCTCGGGCGGAACGATCGTCGTCCGCCAGGCGCCGTCCTCGACGCTCCGGTCGAACGAGAACACGATCATCGGCAACACGGTGCTCTACGGCGCTACCTCAGGCTTCCTGTTCGCCGCCGGCCAGGCGGGTGAACGCTTCGCTGTGCGCAACTCGGGCGCGACCGCGGTGGTCGAGGGCTGCGGCTCGAACGGCTGCGAGTACATGACCGGCGGGATGGCGGTGATCCTCGGCCCTGTCGGTGACAATTTCGCTGCCGGCATGACAGGCGGGCAGGCCTTCGTCTACGACCCTGACGGGCTCCTGCCTTTGCGAATCAACCCAGAGCATGTGCTGTGGCAGCGCCTCGCCCACCCGCACTGGGAGACGCTGCTGCGCGACCTCGTGATGCGCCACGTGGCGGAGACGAACAGCCGCTTCGCCGCGATGCTGCTCAACGACTGGTCGCGCGAGCGCGTGCACTTCTGGCAGGTCGTGCCGAAGGATTTCGTCCGCTACCTGCCTGTCCCGCTCGCGCTCGGCGCCGAGCGGGCGATGGCGGGAGACTGATCGCGGCGAGGGTGGCGGCACTGCAGGCGCTGTGCCATAAGCACGCTCGCGCATGCGCCTGCTCTACCATCTCCCGCTCTCGCCCTACTCGCGCAAGGTCAGGCTCGCGCTTGCCGAGAAGGGCCTGCCGTTCGAGCTGAAGCTCGAGCGCGTCTGGGAGCGCAGGCCGGAGTTCCTCGCGCTGAACCCCGCCGCGCAGGTGCCCGTGCTGGTCGAGGACAACGGCCTTGCGGTGGCCGACAGTGCCGCGATCTGCGAGTATCTCGACGAGGCCTATCCGGAGACGCCGCTGATCGGCCGCACACTCGCCGAACGGGCGGAATGCCGGCGCCTGGTCGCCTGGTTCGACGGCAAGTTCGCCCGCGAGGTGGACGACAACCTCCTGTTCGAGAAGGTGATGCGCCCGCTCTTCGGCCGCGGCGAGCCGGAGGCGGCCGCGATACGCGCGGGCTTCGCCAATCTCAGGCACCACCTCCTCTATGTCGGCTGGCTCGCTGAACACCGCAACTGGCTCGCCGGAGACGCGCTGACGCTCGCGGATCTCGCTGCGGCAGCGCATCTCTCAGCGCTCGATTTCCTGGGCGATGTCGACTGGTCGATCAGCCCGGCGGCGAAGGAGTGGTATGCGCGGGTGAAGTCCCGTCCCTCGTTCCGCGCCCTGCTCAACGATCGGGTCGGCGGCCTGACCCCCCCCCCGCATTACGCCGACCTCGACTTCTAGGGCGGATCGCGCAGCGCCGGAATGAGCCGTGTGCGTGAAGCTGCTCGCAGAGCAAGGCTTGAGCGCTTTCCACCCGTGCGCAAAGCGCTCTGGGACAAATCGGGCGGAGAGCGGCTCAGCCGAGTGCCTGAGCGCGGTCCCGTACCAGGCCTGGAGCGGTTCGTACCAACCCTGGAGACCGTTTCGCGGGAGCATCGATGGCGGCGCCGCGCAGGGCAGGTCTTAGATGTCCACCACGCGCTGTCCGTTGAGGAGCGTGACGACCGCGCGGTGGGCGACAGCGGCGACGCCATCGAGGTCGGGTACGCCTTCACTCATCCAATTGCCGAGCACTGATGCCACCGCCGAGCGGCTCGCTGCCTGGGCGCCGGCCGCTCAGGCGGCGCTGCGGCGCGGGTTCCAGGGCGGCAGGCTGGTGTCGAGGGACTGCCCTCGCCGTAGGCGTTCAGCGCTGCCTTGGCGAGGCGGCTGCGGGTTCAGCGGCGCGCGGGAGCGCCTGCGGCCCCTCGAACACTTGCCCGAGTAGGGCGAGGTTGCCCGCAGCGATCGTGGCGGTCGCCGTGTCGGGGGCGATCCGCACCGCCTGTTCCCAGTCTGCCCGCGCGCCGCGCAGGTCCCCCGAATCGCGCCTGAGATTGCCGCTCTCGAGCCACGCCTCCTGGTTCAGCGGGTCGCGGGCAAGGGCGCGGGCGATGTCGTCGCGCGCGAGCGCAAGCTCGCCGAGCTGCCGCCAGGCAGAGCCGCGCAACACATACGCCTCGGCCCGGAAGGGGCGCAGGTCGATGGCGCGCGAGAGATCGTCGATCGCCTCCTGGAGGCGGCCGGCCGAGGCGGCGATCACAGCCCGGTCGGTCAGCATGTCCGGGTCGTCGGGGCGGAGCGCGAGCGCAAGGGTGACGGCGGCATAGGCGCGGGTGAGGTCGCCCGACTCGAGCCTGATCTGCGCCGCCTGGGCGAGGAGCGAGGCGCGGGCGTCGCGTGGCGCGAAGGCGGAGCGGCCGAGTTCCTCGAGCAACTCCGCAGCCCCCACCGAGTCGCCCGAGCGCAGCCGCGCGGTCGCCTCGCAGTGCATCGCCGCATCGCCGCCGCCCGCGGCGCGCCAGGCGCGCGCCTCCTGCACGGTGCGCTCTGGGTCGGCGAGCGCCAGGGCCATGCAGCGATCATAGCTGTCGTCGCGCCCGGGCGCCCGGGCATCCTGGCGCGACGGCTCGGGCGCCGCGGCATCCCGGGCGGCGCCCGCCGCCTCCGCGGCAGGACGTGCTGAACCCGGGGCGGGCTCATGGTCGCCGACCAGCCAAGCCGCCGTGCCGGCAGCGGCAAGTGCGAGCATCGCAAGCAGCGTCGCCGCTGCCCTCGACATCACCGACCACCTCCGCGATCGTCCAGCCGGACTTTAACGCAGTCTCGTGGCGAGGGAGAGGGCGGGGATGGCGCGGCTTGTCGTGTTCGGGCTCGGCTACACGGGTGCTGCGATCGCCGAGGCGGCGGCCGCGCGCGGCCTCGCCGTGACGGTGGTGACGCGCAGGCCGGCGGCCTTGCCGCAGCGGCTTGCCGCACGCGGCATCGGTGTCGCGCCCTTCGAGGCGCCGCCCATCGCCGGCGCGACACACCTCGTCGCAACCGCACCGCCCGACGACAGGGGCGACCCGGTGCTCGCCGCCAATCGCGACGCGATCGTTTCCTCGAGGCCCGAATGGATCGGCTATCTCTCGACCACCGGGGTCTATGGCGACCGAGGCGGCGCCTGGGTCGACGAATCGACCGACCCAGCGCCTGCGCAGGAACGAAGCCTCCGTCGGCGCGAGGCGGAGCGTGCCTGGGAGACAGTCGCTCGGGAGGCGGGCGCTGCGCTCGACTTGATCCGGCTCTCCGGCATCTACGGGCCTGGGCGCAGCGCTTTCGACGAGCTCCGCGCCGGCAGGGCGAGGCGGGTGGTCAAGCCCGGCCACGCCTTCTCGCGCATCCATGTCGATGACATCGCCGGGCTCGTCATGGCGGCAATCGACCGCCCGCCCTCGGGCGGGGTGAGGGTCCTGCATGGCGCAGACGACGCGCCTGCGCCGTCGTCGGAGGTGGTCGCGGAAGCTGCGCGTCTCCTCGGTGTCGCCCCGCCCCCAGAGATCCCGTTCGAACAGGCGAGGGAAGCGATGTCGCCGATGGCGCTCAGCTTCTGGCGCGAGAACCGCAAGGTCGCGAACGCGAGAACGAAGGCCGAGACCGGCTGGCGCCCGCGCTTCCCGACCTTTCGCGAGGGGCTCGCTGCCATCCTCGCAGCCGAGCGGTCAGAGCCCGAGCCCTGAGAGCGTCTCCGCCAGAAGCGCGAGATCCGCCTCCCGCGACAGGCGGTGGTCGCCGTCCTTCACAAGCGTCACCCGCACGTCCTCCGAGGCGAGGCAGTCGGCGAGCCGAAGCGCCGTCCGCCACGGCACCTCGTTGTCGCGCTGCCCGTGCAGGAGCCGCACCGGAGCCGAGATCGGGATCGTGCCGCGAAGCCGAAGGCGCGTCCTGCCCTCCTCGATCAGTGCCCGGCCGATCCTGAGCCCCGCCGGGTCGTAGGGGCTTGCGAGCGTGATCGCGCCGTCGCGCGCAAGCGCCTCGCGCGCAGCGGGGTCGAGCGCCTCCCAAATCAGGTTCTCCGTGAAGTCGGGCGCGGCGGCGATGCCGACGAGCGCAGCGACCCGGCCGGGGATGGCGAGCGCGACCTCAAGCATCACCCAGCCGCCCATCGAGGAGCCAACGAGCACGACGGGGCCAGCGGTCGCCGCCGCGATGACGGAAAGCGCGTCCGCGGTCCAGGCGCCGATCGTGCCGTCCTCGAACCGACCGGCGGAGCGGCCGTGGCCTGAGTAGTCGAAGCGCAGGAAGGCTCGGCCGCGGGCTGCGCACCAGCCCTGCAGGAAGGTCGCCTTGGTGCCTGTCATGTCGCTCCGAAGCCCGCCGAGGAACACTACGGTAGGCCCCGTCCCAGCGACCGACTCGCAGGCGATCGCGCCGTTCGGGCCCGCATGCATCGACAGCGTCATCCCAGCTATCCTCCACCGCTGCGGCAGCCAGTGCTATAGCGCGGCGCCCATGCAAGCCAGAGCCACCGCCGTCCTGCAGGTGCTCCCAGCCCTCGACACGGGCGGGGTGGAGCGCGGCGCCGTCGACGTCGCCTCAGCGCTCGCCGCTGCGGGTTTCCGCGCCCTTGTCGCCTCGGCGGGGGGGCGGATGGTTGCGGAGCTCCTACGCGCCGGTGCCGAGCATGTAACGCTCCCGCTTGCCTCCAAGGACCCGCTGGTGATCTGGCGCAACGCAGCGAGGCTTGCGGGCCTTCTGCGCGCGCGGGGGGTGGCGATCGTGCATGCGCGCAGCCGCGCCCCGGCCTGGAGCGCGCGCCTCGCTGCCCGGCGCACGGGGACGGCGTTCGTCACCACCTATCACGGTACCTACACGGAGGGCCTGCCCTTCAAGCGCGCCTACAATGCGGTGATGGCCTCAGGCGACAGGGTGATCGCGATCAGCCGCTTCATCGCCGACCATCTCGTCTCGCGCCATGGCACCGATCCGGCGCGGGTGCGGATCATCCCCCGCGGCGTTGATCCCCTCCGGTTCGACCCGGGAGCGGTCGGCGGCGACAGGATGCGGCGTCTCGCCGAGGCCTGGCGCCTGCCTGATGGAGCGCCCGTGATCCTCTTGCCCGGGCGGCTGACACGCTGGAAGGGCCAGGCCGTGCTGATCGAGGCGCTTGCCCGGCTCGGGCGGACGGACGCCGTCGCCGTGCTCGCGGGCGATCCGCAGGGGCGCGAGGGCTACCGGGCGGAGCTCGAGGCGCTGGCCCGCGCCCGCGGCGTTGCTTCCCGGCTCAGGATCCCTGGGCATGTCTCCGACATGCCCGCTGCGCTCATGCTCGCGGATGCCGTGGTCAGCGCCTCGACGGACCCGGAGGCCTTCGGCCGTGTGGTCGTCGAGGGCCAGGCGATGGGGCGGCCGGTTGTGGCGACAGCGCATGGCGGCGCCGCAGAGACGGTGGAGGAGGGCGTGACCGGCTGGCTCGTCCCTCCCGGCGACCCGGACGCTCTCGCGGTACGGCTCGACGCAGTGCTCGCCCTTGGGGCGGAGGCGCGCGCGGCGCTGGCGGAGCGGGCGCGGGCCGCGGTGCTCGCCCGCTACACGACCGCGCGGATGTGCGCAGCAACCCTTGAGGTCTATCGCGAGCTTCTGGCGGAGCGCTCTGCGTGACGTCGATCCTAGTCATCAAGCACGGCGCGTTCGGCGACCTCGTGCAGGCCTTCTGGCCCTTCGCCGCCATACGCGCCCACCACCGGGGGGCGATGATCACGCTGCTCACCACGCCGCCCTTCGAGAGGCTGATGCGGGCCGCGCCCTGGTTCGACCGGGTGCTGGTCGACGACCGGCCTCCCTGGTGGAACCTGATCGCCTGGCGCGCGCTCGGCCGCCGCCTCGCCGCCGCCGGCTTCTCCCGGGTCTACGATCTGCAGACCTCCGGCCGCTCGGGGCGGATCTTCCTAGCGATCCGGCTCTGCGGCGCGCGCCCGGAATGGAGCGGAATCGCCCACGGCGCCTCGCACCCGCATGCCAATCCGGAGCGGAACCGCATGCACACGCTGGAGCGCCAGCGCGAGCAGCTCGCCATGGCCGGCATCACGGCCTTCCCGAGGCCCGACCTCTCCTGGCTCGTGCGCGACGCCGCGCGGTTCCGCCTGCCGCCGCGCTATGCCCTGCTCGTGCCGGGAGCGGCGCCGCACCGGCCAGCCAAGCGCTGGCCGGCTGAGGCCTATGGCGTGCTCGCCCGTCGCCTTGTGGAACGCGGCCTCGTTCCAGTCGTGATCGGCAGCGCAGCCGAGGCGACGCTTGCGGGGACGATACGCCGTCTCTGCCCGGAGGCGATCGACCTCACAGGCAGGACCGAGCTTGCCGACATCGCGGGGCTCGCCCGTGATGCCGCGCTTGCTGTGGGCAACGACACGGGGCCGATGCACCTGATCGCTGCGATTGGGACGCCGATACTCGTGCTGTTCTCTGCCGAGAGCGACCCGGCTCGCTGCGCCCCGCGCTGGCCCGAGGGGGGAGGGAGCGTGCGCGTCCTGCGCGTGGCCGATCTGCGCTCGCTGGACCCGGAAACCGTGGCCGCTGCATTGCCCGACGCTTGACGCCCCGACGCCTTGGGCCGCATAGCCTTCCCCTCTGCCGCAACGCCGCAGAAGGATCAGACCCCGACCATGCCCGCGCTCACCCTGCCAGACGGTTCCGTCCGACGCTTCGACGGCCCGGTGACAGGGGCGACGCTTGCGGCAGCGATCGGCCCGGGCCTCGCCAAGGCGGCGATCGCGATCATGGTCGATGGCGCCTTGTGGGACCTCTCCCGGCCGATCGAGCACGACGCCAATGTGCGTCTGATCACCCGCAAGGACCCGGAAGCCCTCGAGCTGATACGCCACGACTGCGCGCATGTGCTGGCCGAGGCTGTGCAGGCGCTCTACCCCGGCACGCAGGTGACCATCGGGCCGCCGATCGAGAACGGCTTCTACTACGACTTCGCCCGCGACACCCCCTTCACGCCTGAGGACTTCCCCGCGATCGAGGCGAA
>Ga0308419_1001567_pt1 | contig 15239 bp, 16 predicted proteins | sample HotsprSampleMS50_FD_203674 | JGI IMG/M metagenome (GOLD analysis project Ga0308419, IMG submission 203674) | Hot spring phototrophic mat microbial communities from Mushroom Spring, Yellowstone National Park, Wyoming, United States - 20090730_MS50 ... | reverse complement strand
TTCCTGCTGATGTAATCGGATACATCGTAGACGTTTTTGGAGCTCTGTGGCCGGTGCTGGCAATCGGTCTCGGCATCGCTGCCGTGCCCAAGCTGATAGGCGCCGCGAAAGTCGTTTTTGCTCGTCGGTAGTTGTCTGTCGGTTACTACAGGTCTACCAATAAGCACCCGTCTCTGGAATGCCAGAAGAGGGTGCTTATTGGTAAGGAGGGGTCCTCGGGGGTGGCGATATGAAGGGCATCGCATTCTTTTACCTGTATCACTTTATAATTTTTCTTATCGGATTGGTGTTCATTCGGGAATGGCGGCGAACGGTCGGAATAAAGCCGCGACATCGCTTCGCTGTTGTAATACCGGCCCATAACGAAGAAGGCGTGATCGCCGGATCGCTAGGATCAATATTGAGCGTCGATTATCCCAGGAATATGTTTGACGTGTATGTTGTCGCCGACAATTGTACCGACAGGACAGCGGCTATCAGCCGCGACGCGGGAGCGCGAGTCCTGGAGCGAATTGACAAAACTTTACGCGGAAAACAACACGCTCTGAAATGGGCGTTTGAGCAGATAAATCTTGCGGAATATGATGCGGTCGTAGTGCTGGATGCAGATAATCACATCCACGCCAACTACCTAAGAGTCTTAGACATGGAACTTACGAAAGGTAATAAGGTTATCCAGGGGTACGTCGAAACCAAGAACCCTTGCGATTCTTGGGTGACAGCGAATTACGCATATATGTTTTGGTACCTTTGCCGGTTGCAGATGGCCCGGAAGCTATTGGGTCTTTCGGCGTGGCTGGCCGGGACGGGCTTGTGTATCAGTACCGACGTCCTGCGCCAGGTGGGTTGGAACGTTTGTACCATGACGGAAGACCTGGAGTACACCTGTCAGTTGATTTTAGCGGGGGAAAAGGTGACATTTGCTCCCTGTGCTATTGTGTACGACCAGAAGCCAGTTAAACTAGGAGACTCCATGCGCCAGCGGTTGCGATGGGTCCGGGGGCAGACACAAGTCAGTTTGAAGTACATTCCGTACCTGCTGGCGGCTGTGATGCGCTTCTGGTGGAAAGGGGACTTAGGCCAGGCGGTCAGGGCATTCGACGCAGTGATGTGGGTACCTATGCACCTGGTCATCTGCGCTTCGGTAATTCTTTCGCTGTATCAGGGATGGTGGCAGTACCTGCTTTCGGTGTTTCTAACGGTTCCCGTGTTCAACATGCTAGCTATGCTGGCGGAGCAGGTCAAAAGATTCAGGGCTTGGTTGTACCTGGTGACTGCCGGCGCGTTTTTTTTAACCTGGTTGCCGATTACTACTTATGGGGTGATTTCTTGTGGAAACAAAGAATGGTGGAGAACGCCGCACGTGTAGGCGCAAGAAATTGGTAGGAGTAATGCAGAATACCGGGGTAGTCCTGTTGATATGCCTCTTTATGTTTTCTTTGCTTTATTCAAATAAAAAAACCTATGCGATGGAGGTAGTAGGATCTGCAACTCTCAACTCCGGCGAGAATTATGCGCGCTCTATGGTTACAGACGGGACTTACGCCTACGTGGGCACAGATACCAATCCTGCGAAGGTAGTAAAGATTAAGCTGAGCGACCTCAGTAGGGTAGGATCTGTAACTCTCAACTCCGGCGAGGATAATGCGTACTCTATGGTTACAGACGGGACTTACGCCTACGTGGGGACATGGACCAATCCTGCAAAGGTAGTAAAGGTTAGGCTGAGCGACCTCAGTAGGGTAGGATCTGTAACTCTCAACTCCGGCGAGAATTATGCGTTGTCTATGGTTACAGACGGGACTTACGCCTACGTGGGGACATGGACCAATCCTGCAAAGGTAGTAAAGATTAAGCTGAGCGACCTCAGTAGGGTAGGATCTGTAACTCTCAACTCCGGCGAGGATGATGCGTACTCTATGGTTACAGACGGGACTTACGCCTACGTGGGCACAGGTACCTCTCCTGCGAAGGTAGTAAAGGTTTTTTTGGGAAACCCGGCAGAACCACCTTCTGCGCCTACCAGTCTAACAGTAACTGCTGTTTCTCACAATCTCGTGGCTTTGCAATGGAATGCAAACACTGAGACTGACTTACAGGGATATAAAATCTATCGCAACAGCATTTTAATAACAACAGTTGATAAGGACGCTACAACATATTCGGATACGGCAGTTGTCCCGGGCACAACCTATACTTATCAGATATCAGCGTACAACACTTCTAATCTTGAAAGCGCTAAGAGTTCTCCCGTCACTGTAACCACCTTACCCGCTACCCCGACAAATCTTACAGGTCAAGTCATAGGCAGACAGGTGACTATTACCTGGCAGGGCTCAGGGTATCCGCAATATATCATTGAGCAGAGTACAGATGGGGTCAATTTTACTCAGGTGAGCCAGGTGGCCCAAACGTCTTACACTGAAACGGCGCCTTTGTGGAATACAACGTATTATTACCGAGTTGCCCAGAAAGCACAAGACGGCACAGTTTCCGACTTTACGGAAGCAATACAGGTAACAACGGACCCTGTGCCGGTGCCGACAGGTCTTTCAAGTAATGTGTCCGGGAGAACGGTGAGTCTGACATGGAACGCGGTTACTGGTATTAACAGATACGTTGTTGAACGAAGCGTGGACAATCAGAATTGGCAGACAATGGGTAACCCCACCTCACCTTCATATACGGATACGAACACCGTTTTTGCAACTCGATACTATTATCGGGTACGCAGCGATGGCGGCAATGATCAGTTATCCGAGCCGTCAGATGTGGTGCAGGTAAGAACAGATGACGTTACGGCGCCGAGCAATCTTACGGCCACGCAGTCGGGAGACGCAGTCGAACTCGCTTGGAGCCCAGCTCAGGACGTGAATACATACATCATCGAAAGAAGCACCGACGCGAACACGTGGTCGACTCTGGCCGAGGTGCAAAACATTAACCAGTACACTGATACAAACGTTCAAAAAAACACTGACTACTATTACCGGGTTAGGTCGAATGGTATAACGCAGGTATCAGAACCGTCAAACGTTGCTCATGTGCGGGTTATAGGGATACCAGATGCGGTGACAGGGTTAACAGCTGAAATGTCAGGCAAGAAGATAACACTAACGTGGACGCCGCAAGACTATGTGCAGTACCTGATCGCACGGAGTACAGACGGCCAGCAGTGGCAGCAGGTAGCAGAAGTCAACGTACCCACGTTTGAGGACACTGCCACGCATTACGACACAACGTATTACTACCATGTCTCTGCAAAAAATGAAGCCGGAACGTCCGAGCCGGCGGAAGTGTCTGCAACCACACCGCCGGTTCCGGTGCCGACAAATGTCACGGCAACGGTACGGGACAACGAAATACAGATCGAGTGGTCCGGGGTTACCGGAGTCACCGGATACCGCGTGGAAAGGAGTTTAAACGGAACAACTTGGCAACAGGCGACGGTAACCGAGCAGACATCATGGAAGGACACTGGCTTGCAGTGGGCAACAACATATTACTACAGAGTACGAGCTCTTGACGGCAATAAGGAATCGCAACCTTCGGCGACAGTGACGGCTACGACAGCAGAACCACCTGTGCCTGTTACGCCGCGCTTGTCAACAGCGGTGGACAACACGCAAATAAGCGTGTCCTGGAACTATCAGAGTATAGTTGCCGGGTACAAGCTGTACGTAAACGGAGAATTAGTGGCCGAACTATCAGGACAGGCGACGAATTTTGTCTACGATGGGGAACGAGGCAAGACGTACACGATAACTCTAGAGGCATACAACGAGTTTGGAACGGCTCAAGCTAGCCGAACTGTAACTGTAGGCAGGTTACAAACACCCGGCGCTAGCAAAATGGCGACCGACGTCTTAGGTACTAGCGTAGCAATTGTAGGATCAATGGGCAGTCTGGTTGCTCTCGGGCTTGCCTTGAAAGGAAGCGGGATCGTTGCAACGATCTTGAAACTGCTATTGAGGTAGAAAGGTGGACAGCAAATAGATGCTCCGGCGAAAGATAGTTGCAGTACGATTATCAGCCGTACTGATCTTAATAGTTTGTCTCGGGAACACGGGACAAGCCACAGCGATGGAAATAGACTGCGGGAAACTAGCACAACGGACCGCTACAACGGCGAACATTAATGTCGGACAAACAACAACCCGTGAGAAGGTAACTGTTGACACTACGCGGACGGTGCTGGTCAGGATAAATGCACTTCCACGGACCGTGGCAAATGCAGCAGATATTAAGTACCGGCGGAAGATACCCGAGGGTATCAGGACACTCATAGAACGAATAGCACAGGAGATGAACCTTGACCCTAAACTGGCCGTGGCCGTTGCCGAGGTTGAGTCGGGGGGCAATCCCTGGGCAGTATCACTGGTCGGGGCGACCGGGGTAATGCAGTTGATGCCGGGGACAGCGCGGATGTTGGGGGTAAACCCTTTTATACTAGAAGATAACATTCGGGGGGGCTGCCGTTACTTAAAGAGCCTGCTTGAGCGTTACCAGAGTCCGGTCTTGGCCCTTGCCGCCTACAATGCTGGTCCTGGCGCTGTTGACGCGTACCGGGGCGTGCCGCCATACCGGGAAACGCAGAATTATGTAAGAAATGTTCTGTCGAGAATTAGACAATAAGGGGAGCAGGAGATATGAGAATAATGGCCGGGCTTATTATTACTGTGATGATCCTTGTGGCCGGCGTTACCGGGTGCGCATACGCAGAGGATCCATTGACGCCAGTGCCGCCAGCAGCACCCACAGGTCTCACGGTAGCTGGTATTGAGGACAACCGTGCAAACGTAGCCTGGGCGCCAGTGGCAGATGCGGATCAGTACACGGTATGGGTAGACGGCAACCGGTGGACCGCGACCAAGAGTGCCGGAACGGTCCTGACTGGTTTGCAGCCCTACACTGAATATATGATTTACGTGACAGCAAGTAACGCTAATGGGGAAAGCGAGCCATCGTCTACCGTGACCTTTACCACATTGCCGCCAGTGCCCACCGCACCCAGGGCCTATGTCAAGAGCGTGGGGCACAGCGAAGCTGTGATAGAGTGGGCGACGCTACCATCATGGCAGTATATACAGACATACCGGGTTTACGTGGACGGGCAGGCTGTGGCGGACGTTGAGGCGCACTCCGGCATTCACGAGGCGACCTTGCAAAATCTAAGCGAGGGGACACACAGAGTAAGTGTAGCTGGCGTGAACGCAAACCGCGAGGGCGCACAATCGGAAGCGGTGACTGTAACAATCAGCGCTGTTGTGCCGCCATCAAGCCCGGTTCTCGCGAATCGCGGGAGCGACCGGGTGCTGTTGACATGGCAAGCGTCACCCGACGCGGTGAAGTATAAAGTGACCATTGACGGCGTAATGTCGGCGGAAACGAGAACAACCGAGATCCAACTTGAAGGGTTAGAACCGGATCAGACGTACGATGTGAATATCGCGGCTGTGAACGCGGACGGCCTGGAATCGCTGCCGGCAACCATTGAGGTTACAACCGCTTCGGCGTGGCCGGAAACGAGTGTGAGCAACGTAATGAATGCTGTCTATGGCTACGTGCCCGACATCATGCCTGGACTCATTGTGTTGTTTGCGGTAGGGGCAGCCGTCAAAGTAGCCCGAGCCGGCAAATATGCCCTGGGAGCGAGGCGGATATAGGGTGGTGCAGGCGTCAAAACTGACAGTATGTGTGCTTCTGTGCGTGTTGGTTCTGACTATCGCGACGCCGCCGGTCAGAGCCGAAGTAGTGTACTCTCAAGACTGCATATGCGCGCAGACATCCAGTCCGGGAACCACGGTCGGATCTCTGTATGTTACAGCGGACACACAGCACAGGCAGGGTTATTACCTGACACACCTCAAGGTGTCCTGGGAAGTCAAAGCAGGGGATTCGGTGCGCGTGCGCTGGTGGGATGGAAGCGCGAACGAGCTAACGCCAACCGTACTGAACACGTCGACAACCAGCGTCAGAGGGTACACTGTGACCGCGCCGAGCGGGGCCTGTACCGCACAGATCGAGTTGACCAGCGGGAGCGCGGAGGGAAACCGGTATGCCTGGATTAAAGAATGTACGAACAACTACAATGTCACGTTAGTATTTGTTGACCCGGACATACAGACCGAACCGCCGCCAGAGGAACCACCACCAGAAGAACCGACAACGGTTGACCTAACTCCGGTGCTGACGGCCATCGACGGTGTATCGTCACAGCTTGCGAATATTGGAAGTGATGTGGCTGGTATCAAGAGCGCGGTTAACAGCATTAGTTCTCAACTAAGCGACCTAGCCTCGGACATGAACAGCCAGTTCAACGCGGTCAAGAGCCGCCTTGATACGATATCGTCCGATTTAGCTGTTGTTAAGAACGATGTGCAAAGCGTAAAGAACTACCTGACTACGCCAAGGACAGCCGAGGGCTTGCAGGTTAACCCACTTCCTACTGTTACTTTCGACAGCACTGTGCCGGACATGTCCGAGCCGTATCAGGAGCCTTATGAATACGACAGGCCGGATCCCGAACTGCCCCCGGCTGTCTTCAGCCCCGAACCGCTTCCTCTTGCGCCGGATCCTGAAGTTATGCACCACGATGAGCCACGTCAGGTCGAGCAAGCCATTGCACGCAATGATCCTGTGACCCGCGACCAACCCTTAACACGGGAGACGCCTGTAATGGATCCACCGCGACAGCGAGACCCAGTTATGATGGATGAACCGCTTACAAGAGAACAACCGTTGACGAGAACAACGCCGTACAATCGAGAAAACCCGCTAACGCCGCAGAACCCGTTGACTCCGGATCCGCCGTTGACCCCGCAGCCGCCGTTGCAACCGGGAGGTTAGCGATATGTATGAGTTTTTTCACAGCCTGTTCCAGAATCTTGTAAATGCACTGCAAACATTATTCGCGTGGTTAGGTAACCTGTTGCAGGGATTCTTTAATGCACTCAAGACCGTGCTAATAGCCATCATGCAGCCGCTGGTGGCTTTTTTTACAGGCATCGCCTATCTTCTCAGCAAATGCTTTTATATCGTTGTGCTGGTGGTGCAGGTTATATTCGGCCTCTTTAAGTTGATAGGTGCGATAATACTTGGGGTATTCAACACATTTGCGCAGTTGCTAAGTTTCGGAGGTAGCATAGATTACTATTACCTTCCGGACGCGTACCGGGCAGGGTGGGACGGAGTAACAGGATTTCTGGCGAGCACAGGGGTACATACGATAGCCCTTATGATGACCGTGTTCGTGTGGTTGATGACGGCTTACGCGCTAGTGAGAATTGCGGGAGGGGACAGGTAAATGTTCCAGCGAATCATCGACACTATATTTGACCCGATAATACAGATACTTGCGACGGCACGGGACTATCTAGACCAGGCGGCTATCGTTGTGGCACGCGGTCTTAATCTCGATTACTACTTGGGGCCGGTCGCAATGCTTGGATGGGAATGGAAGGCATTAATTAGTAGCGTGATAGCAAGTGCCTTTTTGCTGCTGATCGTGGTCGTAGCACGTAAAGCCTACGGCATGTATCTGGCACTGAAAGAGGGCGTTAAGTGGTGGTAACGATGCGACGAGACAAACGTATTGCATCAAGGATTATAGCGACAGTGGCATGTTTGGGGGTGTTGCTCGGGCTGGGTGTGTGGGCAGGAACAGCAAAGGCCGACACCTTGCTAAACAACGTGACGCCAGGAAGCACGATTGTGTTCTCCGGCATGGAATGGATCGTATTGGAGCACAAAAGCGATGGAACAACGTATATCATACTGAAAACAGGTGTGGAGAGGCGAGCGTTTGACCCGGACAATACCAACCGATTCGATCCCAACGACAGCAACAACATTGCTTATTATTTGAATACTACTTTTTATGACAATCTGAGCCAGAAGGATCTAATCGAGACAAAGACGTATACGTTGATCAAATACGAAAGCGTAGCCTGTAAAATAGCGATGCTCGGGGCATATGAACTGCTGCGGTACGACAGTGATTACGGAGGAACAGGAAGCCTACCTGAAGGAGGAGTAGCCTGGGGACAATACTGGTGGTTAAGAGATGCTACACAAGCAGATTACCCGGACCGTGTCTATACCGTAGATGCTTATAACATAATAACGTCAGGCGCGCCGGCGAACGACTCGTGGGTATTTATCAGGCCAACACTGCACCTAAAAGCCGGTTTGTACGTATCAAGCGGCGGCGTTGTGACGGATGGAACAGTGCAGCCGCCGACAAATTTACAGGCGAACGCTACAAGCACATCAGTAACTGTAACCTGGACGCCAGGCGGAGGAGTAACCCCGGACGGGTATAAAATATATCGTAACGGCAGCTTAGTGGCGACCGTCCCAAGCGGCGAGACATCATATACGGACCAAAACCTAACACCTGCTACGACCTATACCTATGGCGTGACAGCGTACAGAGGAACGCAGGAAAGCAGCGTCACATCGGTTACTGTCGCAACGCAGGCCCGTTATGTCAGCGGCGAGGACATAGGAGCTATAGTCAACTTTGCCGGCCGACAATGGGTGATTACCGGGCACAGCGAGACTGGACACACTATGATAATGGCAACAACGCCGGCAGAAAAGGAAGGTGAAAACCGTCTCAAGTTCGACCCCGATATACCGGGGACAGGAGGGAATACACGTTTTGACCCGAGCGACACCAACAATATTGCGTACTGGCTGAATACGGGCTATCTGCCATCGCTGGGCGACAGTCAAGACCTTATCTGTGACTGGCAGTGGAGCAGAATACAGATGAACATTGATGGTAGCGACGGGGTAAATTATGGACCTGTGAGCGCCAAAGTGGGTTTGCTGGACGCTAGAGAATATCTTGCAATCAAGAACTGCTTGCCCACGAGCCTTGTACCGTCGTGGTATGCCGAGCACTGGTGGTTACGGACGCCAGGACCAGGCGTGAATAATGAGGACAATATAACAGTAGGGAATGCAGGCGATCTGTCGTGGGACTACGTTGACGCTGTGCACTATGTGTACCCTGTTATCGTTCTAAAACCGTCGGCTATGCTCGACCAGCAAGGCAACGTAATCGGGAGTACGGTGACCGCGCCGACAGGACTCACCCACACACAGCCGAGCGAGAACGCAGTTACGCTTAGTTGGCAACCGAGCGAAAGTGAGGACACAGAAGGGTACATTGTGTACCGCGACAACCAATACCTAGCCGATGTTGGCAATCAAACGCAGTACACCGATACAGGAGTGCAGCCTGGACGGACCTATACTTATCAAGTGGCGCCTTACAGCAGCAGTGGGGAAGGAATACGGAGCGCACCGTACACCGTGAGGACACATTATAAACCTAGTGGAACATCCTACAGGAGAGACCGCTATCAGAATTTCTATTATAGCTGGTCACCGTCGAGCGAAGAAAACGTGGTCGGTTATAAGGTATACAAGAACGGGGTTATGGTGGCTGACGTGGGAAACAATACGCAGTACACGGAACAGAATTTGGCACCAGGTACGTATACTTACCAGGTCGCAACCTATTACACCACAGGGGAACAGGGCCCGTTAAGTGATCCTCTGACGGTCACAGTACCCGAACCGATAGCCGCACCGCAAACCGTGCAGACGACAAGCAATACGGCAGGCAGTGTCGGCTTATCATGGAGCCCAACCCTGGACCCGGACCTTGCCGGGTACAACATATACAGAGATGGCGAGCTGCTGGCTGATGTAGGCAATAGAACCGAGTATACGGACACCACCGCCGAGCCAGGCAAAACGTATACGTATGAAATCGTACCTTACGACAAAGACGGTAATGAAGGCTTACCTAGTGACCCTGTTACGGTGCAGGTGCCCGACGTGGCCGACACGCTGACAGCTTGGTGGAAAGGCAATCACATCGAAGTGAAGTGGCGTGCCGAGAACGTCCAGCTAGGCAGCCGCGCGGTCCTGTGGCGGCAGATGGAAAACGGGCCGTGGCAGGCAATCAAGGTGCTCAAACCAAACGAGTTGGCCGGGTTTACCTACAAGGACTATAACGTGGCTGTGGGCCTTAACTGCCGGTATCAGATACGGGTGCAGGGCGATATATCGAACTGGTTCGCGTGGAGCGTTGCGGCAGAATCCGGCTGGGCGACCGGTGACAGGCCGTTTGCGGCGCCGAAGAACATACACATAGAATACGGTGACGACAGCGCGACGGTAACCTGGGATTACATCGCCGAGCAAACGCCGTATACGGTGCGGTACACGACGGACGGTACCACCTGGTACACGAAAACAACGAACCTAGCCAGTGTGACCGTCCCGCGCAAGAGCAAGGTAAAGATAAAAGCACAGGGTTCATACAGTCATTGGTCAGGATTGATAACAGTGCGATGATTACTGCGAGCCTCCTGTAATAGGGGGTTTTTATTTTGTAAGGGTGCATAAAGGTTGCAGGTAACGTGCATTGTGCGCAACGCGATTAGGCGCAAGAATGGAAAGTGAATACAGGACCAGGAGGGCTGAACATGGTTTTCGAGTTCTTTTTTGGGGCGGCTGCCGGTATCACTCTCGGCGTCGCGATTGTAGTGTTGCCCTGTATACTCCTATATAACCGCATCGGAACAGGAAGAAGGGGGAGGCCGTAGGTGTTCGGGAAAAAGAAAACAACAGGGGACGTTGCCATCTTAATCAACGAGAGGGAGATAAGAGAAATACCTATCGAGGACGAAACAGAAGAAGCGGTAAAGGCCGGCAACCTGTCCTTGCCGAAAGCCGATGCAGAGGTGCGATATTTCCCTGAAGGCGGTCGCGCCTTCATCTATGGCTACACGCCGCGTTACCTAGCGGAGTGCGAGAACATCGCGCGCCTGGAACGATCTACAGTATTACGGAATCTATTTGATTACGGTGTTGGCGCCAGGGCTGCTAATATACAGTTTTACGTGCTCGTAGGAGCCTTGCTGTTGACGGTCTTTTTGCTAAGGGGGTAACGGCACATGCAGCAAGACGATAAAACCAAAACCCTGCAAGACATCATGGCCGGCGAGCTGTTCGCGAGCTCACGGAGCGATCTGGTGGAGACGCTCCGGTTTATGGAGAAACACGGTACGCCTCTCAGCGAAAGACAGGTAGCAGCCGTGGCTCTATTAAGGACAATACAGAGGCATCGCGGAACAAAAGACTATGAACCTATCATTGATGTGATGACAGATATGGCGAAGAACGTGACCGCGCCAGGGCTCTTTGTAGAAGTAATAGAAAAGATGACCCTTGGGGGATTCGTCACCGGCAAGGTGCGGCTGTCCAAACTATTTGGTAGCGGGGGCGACAAATAGTGTATGTATGGGTGTTTCAAGGGAACCTGGGCGAAGGTAAGACATTCGGCATGTCGGTCCTCGCGTGGCACTTCGTGGCCCGAGCGCGACGGGCCGGGATAAGGGCCGAATTGTTTGCGAATTACGACTTGCTCGGCGCAAGGCCACTGACGAGTTACCGGGATTTCTACAACGTGGCTCGGGCCGAGGCATCCATTTGCCTGATGGACGAAGCTCACGTCAACTTAGACAGCCGTTTGTTCGCACGTGGTGCTAACATATACATGACTCAGTTCATGTTTTACTTACGCAAGCTCAACGCAAGTCTTTTCATGACGACGCCTCACATACGCAATTTGGACAGTCGCATGAGGCAGTTAACCAATATCCTTGTTGACTGTCATAAACTCGGCACTGGCTTTCTCTACGACATATACGACTACCAAGGCGAACGGTTGTTGCGAAGAAAGTTCCTGCCGAAATACATCGCCGACCGCATTTTCGAGACAGGCATGTACGATTCCCGAGCGATTATTAGAGCTGTCGATTTCCCGGCCAACGAGAGGGCGTTTGAACGATTCCTCGGCACCATCATTGAAATCAAGGAAGGCCGGGCAGAGGCCCAGGACTCCAACGACGAAGGAGCAGTGGAAAATGGAGCATAAACCCTATATCAAAACTAAAGTTGGTTGGGGTCGCCTATGGCGCGTCGAGAAGAATAGAGTACTCGTAGAGTTTGACTACATGTATTTGGTGGCACTCAAACGTGACGATGTTGACTGGACCACTGTACCAAACATGACTATAGGAGGAGATGATGATATGAGCAACGATAGCGACAAAAAGGTGGAGGACTACGTTATTGAGGATGCTGTCGACAAAGTATTTGAGTATGCAAAAAAGCCGGCCAATCCGTACACATACCTGTATAACAACCCGAAGGCCATTACTACTCCACAGTATTTCGCACACTGGACCCAACGCTATCAACACCACAAGATGTACATGGTATTGGTGCGCGCGGCCAAGATCACGGGATACGAACCTGTACCCTTCCCGCTTTTGTACCGGAACCACAAGCGTGACGGTTTCGGGGGGCGCGGAGTGCGGATTGGCGACGTGTCCTTTTATTTGATCAAGCCGGAAGAGATGAGTGCGGGTTTGCGGCGCAGGTACGAAAAGTTTCTGGAGCTACTACGGGCTGACATTAAGAAGGACATCGACAATTATACGAATTCGCATCAAAAAGAAACCGTAAAGGACCTTTTCGACATTCGCGCCTAATATGTGTACCTAATAGGCATTAGGCGCAACCCAGCGTTCTTACGAACAACGTTTTCGCTCTTTAGCCGGACCATTATCCGGTCATTTTGATGTCGCCTAACGCGGGAGTGTGTATGTAGTGAGTTTTGAGGACTTTTTACGTGAGCTTACAACGGGGACGGCCCGGGCCTACAAAGAGGATCTGACGGACTTTGCACGTTGGTTTTCGGCTACGAATGGCGAGAGCCTTACTCCGGCTGTGGTCACGTCTATTGATCTTAAAGAGTATCAGCGATATATGATGTTCCAGCGACATCTTAAACCGTCCACGGTCAACCGCCGGATTGCCGCAGTCACGGCCTGGCTACGCTGGTGCCAAGCCAACGGCCTTATTGATGCTCTGCCGCGTTTACCAAAACGAGCCACAGAAGCGCAGCAGTCACCACGCGCCTTATCAAAAAAAGAGGAAGACCGATTTCTGCGTGCGGTAGAGCGAGAAGGCAATAACAGAGATAGAGCACTTATCGGTCTGATGCTTTATGCCGGTCTCAGAGTAGGCGAGGCGGTCCGTCTACAGACTAATGATGTCGTCATATCGGACCGGAAGGGCAAAGTTAGCGTAGCCGGCAAGGGAATGAAATATAGAGAAATCCCGCTGGGATTGGATGCTCGAACGATGATACGCGAATGGCTGACAGAAGTCCAGGCACACCACGGCCAATGGTTATTTCCCGGACAGAACGGGCAACACATATCAATCCGGGCTGTTCAACACATTATTAAGAAGTACGCCTGGCAAGCCCGGATTGAGTCAGAAAAGATCACACCTCACGTACTCCGACATACATTTGCGACCAATCTTTTACGGAACGGCGTGGATCTCGTTACCGTCGCAGCCCTGCTGGGCCACTCGCGATTGGATACGACGGCACGCTACACAATGCCGTCGTACTCGCATATGGAGCAGGTAGTAGAATAACAGCAGCAAAGTGATTAGGTACCCACATCACTGCGTCGAATGCTCTGGCCGCCTGGCCCAAGTCCCCTTTCCACCAGAAGCGCATCACAGCCGCCAGCAGGCGCGGAATGTACTTCAAACTGACTTGTGTCTGACCTCGGACCCAGCGCAACCGTTGGCGCATGGAGTCTCCCAGTTTAACCGGCTTCTGGTCGTACACAACAGCAGTGTACCCAATATCAAACCAGCAAATCCCATTTACACAAAACTCTTTACACTCCCTTATCGTCCGCCAATATATTGAATATTTTCTTTATCATCCTGTCTAACGTTTCCCCATTTTCTGATTCTGATAGCACCCAAAACCGCTCCACTGCATCTATCAAGGCCATGCAGTGTAACAGGGATAGCCCCCTCAATTTTTCCACCAAGACCGTTCCATCTACCTGCCATTTCTTGTCCAGTTCTCCCAAGCGTACAGCGTCCTCAACTTCAGCCCACAAAAATTTTGCCGACGCAATGTCGGGCATATAACCGTTGAGGGCGTCTACAAGCAGGGAGGCTTCGTTGTAGGTCACCGGGACCTCGCGCAGGGCTCGTTCATACATGCGGTAGAGCCGAGCTAAATCCCGGGCAATGATATGGCTTCTGTTTGTCCCTCTTTGTTTGATCGCCATATCGGTTTCAGGCGTAAAATACACTCCTACCGTCTTTTTCATGCTATTACCTCCTTATAACATCGCTGATAGTCATTTTCCCTATCACTTCGGGCCAGTCGAGTAGAGTTTCCTCGATATCGTCTCCGAGTCCGATTTCCTCACCAATTAGTACCAGGAGCACGTCGTCTAGATCCCAAACGTAATTGAGCACCTCTGCAACAGCATTGTACACTTCGTTTCTGAGAGTATCAGCGCATCCGGCTAAATCGATCTTAACGCAACTGGTGCCCTCTAGCTCCTCTTCCGTCCGTTCGTCCCGCTCCCAGCGCCATGACGGCCGCAGGTAATCGCCTATTGCAGGTTCGGGGTACTCGGAGCAAGGACGGTGTACCCGCACCCCAATTGTCGTTTCCGGCCTGATACGTTGCAAGTTTCGCAGGATAATCGCAAGCACCCTGGTTCCCAGCCTGATCACATCTCTCTCCGTATACTTGATTAACATGTTGTCGGGCAACCTCATTACTAATCCCTCCTGCTGTGTGTATTCTGTCTTAATTATGCAGGGTCTCTGCGAGTCTGTCAAGCGTCTATTTAGAGAAAATGTTCACAAGGAACCCACCCTTCGCATGTCATAAATTACGACGAATAAATTTAAGCAAAAAATTTTTTTATGACATCCAGCTAATTCAAGCAGTATCCCCGGTAAAGTCTGTCGAACTTAACCTTGGATAGAGCAAAGGAATAATAGCAGCTATGACCTCGAGATCAAGAAACATTTCTCTGTAGAGGAGCTTTCCCGGAACCGATTGCAGAACTGGCTATGGGACCAGTATGGTATCCCATGTTCCGCATGTCAGGTCACGATGTTTCGTATTTTTCGAAAGCTGAGCTATTGCCAGTATTAGGCAATAACCGACATGGGCAGGGGCTCAAGGTAGACATCCACAGGATCAAACCCAGCCCATTCAACCACCTCCAAGGCTTGTCGGTCTATGTCCTTGGGGAAACATCGTCGCTTACCATCGACGATCAAAACCTTTATCAGGCTCAAGACCTCGAATA
>Ga0308419_1001562_pt1 | contig 15253 bp, 11 predicted proteins | sample HotsprSampleMS50_FD_203674 | JGI IMG/M metagenome (GOLD analysis project Ga0308419, IMG submission 203674) | Hot spring phototrophic mat microbial communities from Mushroom Spring, Yellowstone National Park, Wyoming, United States - 20090730_MS50 ... | reverse complement strand
CTCTCACAGTTCCTTCAGCCGCTCCTGCCATTTTTGCATCAGGCGGTTGTAGTTCTCCTCGCTGATTTCGCCCATGGAGAAGCGCAGGTCGAGGTTGTCAATTGCCTGCTGCACTTGTTCGCGGGTAATGGCTCCGGTTGCCGCCGCAGCCGGGGCTGCCGCCGCAGGCGATGGCGGGGATGCCGGTTGCGCTGACGCTGGTTGTGGTGGCGGTTGCTGCCCGGCTTGCAAGGCCTGATTAAACATACCGGCCAGGCCGGCACCCATCCCGATGCCCGCTCCCAGGCCCACGCCGGTACCCGCGCCACCGCCAGCCGGATTGCTGGCCGCATCGCTCATCGCCCGCGCCGCCTTAAACTGCATGTAGGCATGCATATCACCAATCGCCCCCATCGACGCCCGCTCGTCAATTGCTTTCGCCGTCTCTTCGGTGGGTGTAATCGCATTGACATACAGCGCGGTCAGGTTCAGGCCCAGTGCCGCAAAGTCACCACTCAACTGGGCCTTCGTCGCGGCACTGATCTCGTTGTACAGGCTTGGCAGATCCAGCAGCGAGTGCCGCTGTTCGCCCAGCGTATCGGTGAAACGCTGCACAATGATGCCGCGCAGGTAATTCTGTACATCGCTGGTGGTAAAGATGCCCTGTTGCCCGACAATTGCGTTTACAAACATGGCCGGATCTCTGACCTGAAAGGCATAGGAGCCAAATGAGCGCAGGCGAGCCATGCCCAGGTCGGGGTCGCGGAACACAATTGGTTCCGGAGTGCCCCACTTCTGGTCAATAAACTGACGCATGTTGACAAAGACAACTTCTGCCGGAAAAGGCGTACGCCCGCCAGTGCCTAACCCGATCAAACCGGTCAGGATAGGAATGTTGGCTGTGGACAGGGTGTGCCGCCCCGGCCCCAGCACGTCCAGCGCCTTGCCGTCGCGGAAGAAGACGGCGACCTGGCTTTCGCGGACAATCACCTGCGAGCCAAAGCGAAAATCCCCCGGCCCGGTCGGTGGCTCACGATGCACAATCGTACTGTTGGTCTGGTCAAGAAATTCAACAACATCAATGATTCGGGCCATCAGTGTTCCTCCTTAATCACGCCTGCCACGGGCCAGAAAGGACTGGCGGGCATCAAACTGGGTGTTCAGGTTGTCAACGAAATGACGCAGGCTGTGCAGGGCATCCTCAAAATTCTCACCCGACTCAAACGTGGTCATGGCATAGGCCAGTTGCTCGCGCAGCAGCGGAACGCTATCTGCCAGTTTCGCATCAAACTCATAGATCTGGTCAAGATCGGCGGTGGTCATAGGTGCGGCATCGAACCAGCCGGTATAGCCACGAGGGGCGCTATCCAGGCGGGCCATAAACAACGTGAGCGCCTGGTTGATCTGTTCGATACGCTCGGAATACTCGATCCGTCCCTGCGATGCAACCTGTTGCGCCAGGCGCTCCAGGGTTTGTCGCTCGCCAGCGAATTGCTGCGCCAGGTAGGTGCGCAACGCCTTATCTGCATCACGTCGTTGCTCCATGGCTTGATACCCGCTATAACCAGGGATCATATGCAGCAGGCGTTGCAGACCTTGCGGTTGATCGGTCATCAGAACATACCTCCTTGTATGGCTGGTAGCATAGAGACGGCAGGGTGCGCGATCGAGAACATGATCGATGTCATCCCTGGTGGGTTCCACTACCGCTCCTGACTAACCAGTTTGCTATTCTCAGGGACTATTGTACCGCTACTTATGGTTTTTTGCTGCTAGAGGAAGAGGGCGTCCTGTCCAATTTCTTGAATCGGCATGATGGCTCTAGATCTTCAGCTGTGGCGTGTCCGGACGTTCACGTACACTTTTCTGGTGCCTTTGCCCCTCTGCGTCTTTGTGCTAAAAAAACATTGTTTGCCCATGTGGCATCAATCTGCACTCTCAGATGCTGACCAGGCGCGTTCCAGACCACGCTCGAAGGTCTGTGTATACGTCGCGGCATAGGGCTGGAGCGCCTTGTAGACATGGTAGGGTACCACCCGTGCCTCCTGCCGGGCAAATTTGCCCCGCACATACTGCAAGTTGCGCAGCAGCTTCATCTCAATCACCGAACGGGCAAACTCCAGTCCCTGCGGCCCACGTCGGCGCTGCAAAAAGACGATCAGTTTGCGGATCAACGCAGGTGGTTTCGCGTGTTGCCGGGCCAGCATCGCGATATAGCGCGGCATGCCCCGCCGCCGATTACCGCGCTCGCTCAACTCGCCAAACTCCAGGTCGGGTGCAATCAGGTCAAACAACTCCTGGCCTCGCCCGGTGCGTACCAGCAGCCACTGCCAGCCCAACCGGGCACCCATATAGCCAACCGTCAGATCGGCCAGCGTATTCGGATAATCAAAGCAGGACAGGCAGGCGGAGGGAAACACATTTTCTAGCTTGTCCATCGGAAAGTCAATGAAGTTGACGCGCTCTATCGTGTCATTGGCATGGCGCATCCACAGGCTAAAATCCTGCATAAACTCATAGTGTACAATCGTCTCCGGCGATCGTGACACGAGCTGCAAAAAATGCAGCAGATCGGGATAGGTAACATTGTCGCTACACGGAATACCGATCACATAGAGTTGCTCCAGGCCCAATTCCTGCTCCACGGCTCGTAGCATATGCGTCTGACAACCGGTGCCAATAAAGGCCAGATGTTTAACTCCACTGCTACGCACCTGATCGAGTAGACGCAAATTGGGTGCAAGGCAGGGCTTGTTGCCCGCACTGGCCCGCACCTCGTCCGGGGTACGTGCCAGCACCGGCCGGGGGGCAAAGCGTGTGCCGGGCATTGCTCCGGTAGTGATCACCGCCTCCACCCGGCCCTCCTCGATCAAGCGTGCTGCCAGCGAAGTGACAATACCTGACCACTGCGCGTGCGCTGGTGGCTGCCGCATCCGCGCCGCATACATAGCGCGGTAGATGCCAAACAGCAACTCATCGGCTCCCTGTCGCGTGCGTCCGTGCAGTCGCTGCTCGATGTCGCTTACCTGATTCTGCACGAACACGCAAGATTTTGGCATCAGCGGTCGCAGGCTGCTATCGCACAGACCACAATCGCTGCACAACCTGGGCCGCCCCTTGAGCCGTTCATCCTGACTGAGCAGCGTTATCTCGTGCAGTCCCTTTGCGGGGCCTTCTTCAATCAGCATCACTTCTTTTTCTTCTATTCATCAGCAGCAACTCAATTGCGTGGTTGCCAAACCGTTGCCAGCCGGGCCTCAGAACCCCCGTCTGGTGGAAAGTCGTTGCATTCTCGCCGCACCAGTGGTGGCAGCGACATCAAAGACCGTTGTTCTAGCGCACCAGTGCCAGCGCCTCCCGCGCTGCCGCCAGGGTCTGGTTCACCTCATCATCGGTATGGGCCGCACTCAGGAAGCCGGCCTCAAACTGTGAGGGGGCAAAGTACACGCCACGCTCAAGCATGGCCCAGAAGAACTGCGCATATCGCTCTGTGTTGGCAAACTGACGGGCGCTCGTGTAGTTCATAATATGCTGCCCTTGTTCATGCAAGAAGTAAAAGCCAAACATCGTTCCCACATGGCTAACTTGCAACGGCACCCCCAGTTCCTGGGCCAGTGTACGCATCCCTTCTGCCAGAGTGGTGGTATGTGTGGTCATCTGATCAAACAGCCCCTCGCTCTGGATCTGCTGGAGCGTGACTTGCCCGGCCAGCATAGCCAGCGGATTGCCAGAGAGCGTCCCAGCCTGATACATCGGGCCAGCGGGTGCAACTAGTTGCATGATCTCACGTTTGCCAGCATAGGCACCGACCGGTAAGCCGCCGCCAATAACCTTTCCCAGACAGGTCAGATCGGCATCGAGGCACCATAATGCCTGCGCTCCTCCGGGCGATACACGAAAGCCGGTCATTACTTCATCGAGAATAAGCAGCGCCCCATGTCGCCGTGTCACATCACGCAATCCTTGTAAGAAACCTGACTCAGGTAATACAAAACCCATATTCGCCGCAATCGGCTCCACAATCACGGCGGCGATGTCGTCATGCGCCGCAAATAGCGTCTCGACACCTTCAAGGTCATTGTATTCGGCTACCAGCGTGCTGGCGGTGGTAGTGGCCGGTACGCCGGGGCTGTCGGGTAAGCCCAGTGTTGCCACACCACTGCCGGCCTGTACCAGCAGCATATCGGCGTGACCATGGTAACAACCACTAAACTTGATAATTTTGTTGCGCCCGGTGTACGCTCGTGCCAGGCGTAACGCGCTCATGGTCGCCTCGGTACCACTGTTCACAAAACGTACTTGCTCCACACTCGGCACCATGGCGATCACCAGCTCTGCCAGTTGCGTCTCTAGCGTCGTCGGTGCGCCAAAACTGGTACCCAGGCGAGCCTGCCAGGTCAATGCCTCGACGACGCCAGGGTGGGCATGGCCCAGTATCAGGGGCCCCCAGGAGAGGACATAATCAATATACCGATTGCCATCCACATCCCAGATATACGCCCCGGCCCCCCGTTCGATAAACAGCGGCGTGCCACCTACCCCCCGAAAGGCGCGCACGGGCGAGTTGACCCCGCCGGGCAGCACCTGTTGGGCCGCAGCGAACAACTCCGTTGAACGAGTATAGTTCGTGGTCATAATACTTTCTCTCCATCTGGCAGGAACACATGGAACCCTGGCGGTATATCGTCACGTTCGCGTTCAGCGTTCAGCGCTATAGCTATGCACAAAGTCCACCAGACGGGCCACATGCGCAACGGGTGTCTCGGTCATAATGCCGTGGCCCAGATTGAAGATGTGACCGGGACGACCGGCAGCGCGATCCAGGATGTCGGCGGTACGCCGCTCGATCACCGGCCAGGGCGCAAACAGAACCTGCGGATCAAGATTGCCCTGGATGGCGACACTTGGCCCGAGTTGAGCCCAGGCATCATCCAGGTAGATCCGCCAGTCCGCCCCGATCACATCCGCGCCGGTCTGTCGTAACAGTGGCAGCAGGCCATTCATATCGGTACCAAAATAAATCACTGGCACGCCACCGGGTTTGACGCTGGCGATACACTGCTGCACATAGGGAAGCACATACTCGGCATAGTCGGCCGGTGCCAGAATGCCAGCCCAGCTATCAAAGATCTGCACGGCATCCACGCCAACCGCAATTTGGGCCAGCAGATAGTCACTGACCAATTGGGTCAGTTTGGACATCAGCAACTGCCATGTCTGTGGCTCATTATACATCAATCCTTTAGTTGTCCGAAACTCACGGGTTGAGCCACCCTCGATGGCATAGCTCGCCAGCGTGAAGGGTGCGCCGCTAAAGCCAATCAGTGGCAGCCGATCTGCCAGTTCGTGCTTGACCAGACGGATCGCATCGAGCGTATAGGCCACAGTCTCACGGGGGTCAGGCTGATGCAGTGCAGCCACGTCGGCCGGTGTGCGGAGCGGATTGTGGATCACCGGGCCTTCACCCTGGGCAAACGTCAGATGCAGGCCCATTCCCTCCAGCGGGGGCAGAATATCGGCAAAAATAATAGCGGCATCTATCGCAAAGGCCTCGACTGGCTGGAGCGTTACTTCCGCAGCCAGTTCCGGCTGTTTGACCATATCCAAAAAACTATTTCCGGCGCGTATTGCCCGATATTCGGGCATATATCGCCCGGCCTGACGCATCAGCCAGACCGGGGTGCAATCGACAGCCTGGCGGCGGCAGGCACGCAGAAAACGATCATTCAACATCTAATGAGATCTCCATGTAGCAGGGCAGGGTGCAGGATGCCGGAAATGAGACGCTAGGAGACAGATTGGGTTCCTGTCACCTGTCACCTGTCACCTATCACCTATCGCCTGCTCATCACTCACCGCAACCAGTGTACAACATCTTTGGCAAAATAGGTAATAATCATATCGGCTCCGGCGCGACGGATGGCAAAGAGGCTCTCCAGCGCCACACGTCGTTCGTCAATCCAGCCTTGTGCGGCAGCAGCCTTGATCATGCTGTATTCACCGCTGACCTGGTATGCTGCCAACGGACGGTTAAACTGGTCGCGCAGGCGTTGCACAATATCCAGGTAGGGTAAGGCTGGTTTGACCATCAGAATATCAGCTCCCTCAGCAACATCCAATTCCACCTCTTTAAGCGCCTCGCGAGTGTTCGCCGGATCCATCTGGTACTGACTGCGGTCGCCGAAACTGGGGGGGCTCTCGGCAGCATCACGGAACGGGCCATAGAAGCTGCTGGCGAACTTGGCGGCATAGCTCATGATAGCGGTGTGTGTATATCCGGCGCTGTCCAGTTCCTGCCGTATCGCCCCGACCATGCCATCAATCATACCTGACGGGGCGATAATATCTGCGCCCGCCTCGGCGTGTACGACCGATGCCCGCCCCAGCAACTCCAGGGTTTCATCATTCAGGAGATAATGCTCGGGCAAGTGAGGGTTATAAAGCGGCGAGTCAAGCGTATTGATCAGTCCACAATGGCCGTGGTCGGTGTATTCGCAGAAACACATATCCGAAATAATCACCAGTTCGGGCACAGCGGCTTTAATCGCACGGATGGCCTGGGGAATAACGCCATCGGGGTCATAATTTTCGCTGCCCACAGCATCCTTTTGATGCGGAATACCAAACAGCAGCACGGCGGGAATACCCATTTCGGCCAGGGTCTCCGCCTCGCGCACAGCGGTATCTACCGAGAGTTGGGCATGTCCAGGCATCGAAGCGATTGGGCGTTGTACACCCTGGCCAGGGCGAATAAACAGCGTCGCAATCAGATTGTCGACACTTAGCGTTGTCTCTCGCACCATGCGACGAATATTGGCATTGAGACGTAAGCGGCGTGGACGTAGCACCGGAAAACTACTCATAATCCCTCCTTCACTCTAACATAAGAACGTTTCAATGTTTCTGGCATTTTTTGCTAATCTCCTGATACCGACGCAGGGCAGCGGTATCAGGTCGATACGGCCAATACACAGAAACGTGCTAACGTTCCGACGCACTCGCATATTCCACCAGTGCCTCCAGTAAGCCAGCTTCGGTAAAGCGACGAGCGACAATCGTGGGGGTCAGGCCCAGTGACCGGGCGGCCTCGGCAGTAATCGGGCCAATACAGGCAATCAGTACCTGGTGGGCGGCGGATAGGGCCGCAGGGCCAATTCGATCGACAAAGTAGCGCACCGTTGAGCCACTGGTAAAGGTAATAACATCAACTTGGCCCTGGGCGAGCAACGCCGGTAAATCGACGCCGCCACGAGCGGGAACCGTACGATAGACCACCACCCGCTCAACTATCGCTCCGCCAGCACGCAGCATCTCCTCCAGCTTGAGCCGCGCCAGATCCGCGTTCGCCAACAAGATGCGTTGACCTTGCAATCCCTGGGCTGGCCCGGCTTCCGGTGCGGCGAGCGCTTCTGCCAATGCCTCGGCTACAAATTTCTCCGGTACCAGCGCTGGCGATATACCCAGTAACTCCGTACAGGCGGCCGCCGTTGCTGGCCCTACCGTCGCAATATGCAGCCGAGGTAACGCTGCTGCCAGCGCTGGCCCGGTCAGGATCGCCAGGCGTTCCTGAACAGCCTGCACGGCTGTAACACTGGTCAGTACCAGCCAGTCATACGCTCCGGCCAGCAAGCGTTGCAAAGCCGCATCAACCAGGCCCCAATCTTCGGGGGGAGCGAACATGATCGTCGGATAGACAATTGGTTCGGCTCCTAGCGCACGCAGTTGATCCGCCAGGCCATCGGCGCGGTCTTCCGAACGTGTGATTACCACCCGCCATCCCTGCAAGGGTCGGGCTGGATCGGCGGATGCTGCATTCTGTGGTGCAGATCGGTGCGTACGATTCTCGCTCATGATCGGCCTGGGTCAGTATGAACTGCAATGGAGCGCAGATCCGCCAGCACATCGGCTGCTCCCTGCTCCAGTAACTCCTCTGCCAGCGCCGTTCCCACTTGCGCTGGCATGCTGGCTGGCCCCACACGCATACCACGGATGATCATCTGCCCATCCAATGATCCAATCAGACCGTGCAACTGACAGACAAGCGAGGTTTGACCAGCGTGGTTCTGCTCTTCCAGGTGAGCATAGGCGGCGATTGGCACCTGGCAACCACCCTCCAGCCGTCGTAGGAATGCCCGTTCGGCCAGTGTTGCCACGCGGGTCGCATGATCATCCAGCACCGCCAGCAGCGCCAGCGTCGCCGCATCGTCGGCGCGGGCCTCGATTGCCAGCGTCCCCTGTGCTACCGCTGGCAGCATCACTTCCGGCGGTAGCGGCGAATGCGTGCGGGCACCAAGGCCCAGCCGCCGTAACCCGGCAGCGGCCAGAATGATCGCGTCATACTGGCCCTCATCGAGTTTGCGCAATCGGGTATCGACATTGCCACGCACGTCGAGAATCCGTAGATCGGGACGCACTGCTCGTAACTGGCAGGCGCGACGCAGGCTGCTGGTACCGACCGTTGCATGGAACGGTAAGCGATCCAGCGGATTCGTTTCAACGACTGCCATCGCCTCCGCGCTTTGTGTTGGGAATACCAGCACATCACGCGGATCAACGCGTTGCGGAAAGGCTGCCAGCAGCAACCCGTCGGGTAGCTGGGAGGGCATATCTTTACAGCTATGGACTGCCAGATCGATCTCCCTGGCCAGCAGCGCTGTCTCGATCTCCTTAACAAACAACCCCTTGTCACCCACGGCCGAAAGGGCTACATCCAGAATCTGGTCGCCTTTGGTCGTAATAATCCGTAGCTCAACGTCCAGGCCTGGATGAATAGCGCGCAGCAGCGCTGCAACTTGCTCAGACTGGGTGAGCGCCAGTTTACTACCGCGGGTACCAAGCACCAGTACTTGCTTAGACATCACATGTCTCTTTTTCTCGGACACGCTCACGACGATCCATAATCATCGGAACCATCACCTCTTCCAGATCTTCCACATCGAGGTCAAACAGATCACACAGCATTGCCGCATAATGCTGCCCATCCCCATTCGCTGCCGCGTGCTTCATCCGCACCGTGGGCGAGTGCAAGAGCTTGTTCACCAGGCTCCGGCTGAGCGCCTCGATCACGTGCCACTGTTCGGATGAAAGCGAGTTCAGTTGGCGTTGGGCACGCTTCAGTTCACTGGTGCGCAGTTCCTCTGCATGCTGGCGCAGGCGCGAGAGGGCCGGGAGGGCTTCGCGGGTGGTGAGCCATTCGCGGAACGTATTCACCTCCTGCTGGACAATCTTTTGTGCCGCATGGACTGCCGCCGTGCGCCGCTCCAGCGTACTATTGACCACGGCCTGCAGGTCATCCACCGTAAACAGATGGACGCCAGGCACCTCGGTCACGTCTGAGTCAATATCACGGGGAACGGCCAGATCGATCAACAATATTTCATTTGAGGGCGGAGTACCATTGACTTCAACAGCTGAATCATGGTGCATAGCCCGGATCTGCAGTGCGGCGACGACATGTTCACGATGGATGATCGTTACCGGTGCCGCAGTGGAACTGATCACAATATCGGCTTGCGCCATGGCGTCCGTCAGTTCTTCATAGCAAAAATTACGGGCACCATAGCGTTCGGCCAGGGCCAGGCCATTGGCCAGCGTACGATTGACTATCAGCAGATCGCGTGCTCCGTTGGCCAGCAGATTTTGTGCCGCCAGTTCACTCACCTGACCACTACCTACCAGTAGCACCCGCCGTCCTTCCAGACTCCCCAGACGCTGACGGGCGAGTTCCACTCCGGCCTGTGACACACTGGCTGCGCCCTGTCCCAGCTGGGTCTCGTGGCGTACCCGCTTGCCGGTGAGAATTGCCTGCCGAAAGAGCCGCGACAATATCGGCCCGATGCTCCCAACTTGCTGCGCAACCTCGTGGGCATTGCGCACCTGGCCCTGAATCTGGGCCTCACCCAGCACCATCGAGTTCAAACCGGCAGCGGTTTCACACAAATGCTGGGCAGCTTCTTTCCCAGTATAGAAGAACAACGAGGAAACGAATTGCTCCTCTGGCACTCCATGAAACTCAGAAAGAAAGTGGATAATGTTGCGTGCAGTGCCCGCATCAGACGCTACGCCATAAATCTCCACCCGATTACACGTTGAGACAATTACTGCCTCCGCCAGAAGTGGTCGTGTGCCATTATGTCGCCTGGTGAGTTGCAACAGCGCAGCAGGTAGATCAGCAGGATTAAAAGCCAGACGTTCGCGAACCTCGACCGGCGCCGTCGTGTGGTCAAGACCGACCACGCACAGATTCATAACGTGTCCTCCCTCCTACAAAAACAGCCGCACCTGCTTTCAACAATGAAATCAACGGCCCAGATAGTCATTGTAGGAACTACTGTAAGCAATGCCAGAAATAGCAATTGAACCATGATCCAGTAAAACTTATAAAAATCTATGTATTGTGAAATGTATCACTGCCTTCATGAACTGTCAAAAAAACTGGATCGTATGCCTGTTCCATTGTAATATGGTGTAGACATGGATTTCTGCCTCCGAACGGGTCGTACCATTCAGTGTTATGCACCTTCGATTGCCCTGGAGCCGGTTGCAAGAGATAGCCTGCAGCAGCGGAGACATATGTCCTCCCGTGCTACAGGCTGATTATCGGCGCAGTCATTGCCACGGTGCTGCCTATGCACGTGATAATACAGCTTCATCCTGTCTTACCATACCTCCTGTCTGGTCAGCGGCGTTTCGGTATTCTGCTGCGATCCACCCACACCCTCGATTCGATCTTCCAGGTCATCATAAATATCGCGCAGAGCCGCCAGCGTTGCTTCGTCGGCTTGCCAGAACCCGCGACTATGGGCCTCCAGCAAGCGTCGCGCAACGGCCGTGGTGGCATGCGGGTTGAGTCGGGCCATCCGCTCGCGCATGGCCTCGTCCAGCAGAAAGGTCTCGGTCACCCCCTGATACACCCAGCCTTCCACGGCAGCGGCGGTGGCGCTCCAGCCATAGGTGTTGCTGACCCGCGCTTCAATCTCATGCACGCCCTCATAGCCATGAGCCAGCATCCCCTCATACCATTTGGGGTTCAACAACTTGGCCCGTGTTTCCAGGCGCACCATTTGCTCCAGCGAACTGAGCCGCCCCGTCGTCCCAATCGCATCGGCCACCAGCACGGTCGGGCGCTGACCGCGCAGCATCTCAACGCTCTTGGTCACCCCCCCCAGATACTCATAATAGTGGTCAATATCGCTAATACCCAGCTCAAAGCCATCAACATTCTGGAACGTCGCCGTTACCGTACTCAGTGCACGTTCCATCACCGGGCGGGCGTCACGCCACTCACCGTTGGCGCGAAAGGTAAAGCTCTTGCGGCTCAGGAACGTCTCGCTCAGTTCTTGCTCTTGCTCCCAGGTACTGCTCTCAACCAGGTGATTGACATTGGCCCCATAGCTGCCGGGGGCATTGGAAAAGATGCGCGCCGCCGCCTCGTCCAGGTCAATATTGAGCGCATCTGCCTGCTCCAGCACATGCTTGCGCACAAAATTCTGTTCCAGGGGTTCATCAGCGTGCGCCGCCAGTTGCACCGCCCGATCCAGCAAGGCCATCTGGTGTCGCAACAGGTCGCGGAAAATGCCACTCACGGTGACCACGACATCAATGCGCGGTCGGCCCAGCTCCGCCAGTGGAATGAGCGCGACATCGGCAACCTTGCCCAGTTCGTCCAGTATCACCCGTGCGCCAAGTAACGCCAGTACCTGTGCCACCCCCTCGCCGTCACTCTTGAGATTATCCGTGCCCCACAGCACGAGCGCGATTGTTTCCGGCCAGCTCCCCTGTTCACGGCGCAGGCGGTGGAGCATCTCGTTCACCAGGCGGCTTCCTACGTCCTGTGCAACTGCGCTGGGCATATGGAAGGGATCAAGCCCGTGGAGGTTGCGCCCGGTTGGCACTACCGCTGGATTGCGCACCACATCGTTGCCTGGCGAAGGGGGAATATATGCGCCGCGCAAAGCCTGCAGCAAGCTATCTAGCTCCTGATTGGTGACCAGACGCTGCAGCAGATCGGCCAGAAAACCCCAGAGCGGGGTCAGCGTGTGGGGGGGAATGTGAGCTGCTTGCTGCAAATAGGTATCAACAACCATGTCACGCTCGTGTGGTGCGGCCGTTACGAAGCGCTGCAATGCCTCACGGCTGATCATATCAATCTGTTCCCACTGTTCCTGCGCGGTCTGATCCTGGTTCAACCGGGTGCGGATGTACTCGTAGTCCCAGTTCAGGCCACGGGCGATCACCTGTGGCAGTGATGGCAGCATCACCTCCTGCCCCTGCTCGGCAGCAGGACGGGCAAAGGTTGCCACCAGCGCAAGAACATCGACTAATTCGCTGCTGGGAGGAGGTGCATCCAGCACATGTAACCCGACCGGGATCATCCGCTGCTCCACCTGGATCAACTCCTGTGCCAGAGCCGTCACATACTGGTCATCGGCGGTGGCTGCATCGTTCGGTGCGCAGATGGGAGATTCTGGCTGCAACTGCAGTTTCTCGGCCTGTGTACGAATGTCGGTGAGCAGTTCAGCGGAAGGGCGCTGCCGATAGCGGTCAATGCTGTCTTTCAGCAGGCGAAGCCCTTTGTACAGCCCGGCGTGCTGCAAGGGGGGCACAAGATAGCTTACGAGCGTGGCCGCGCTGCGCCGTTTCGCTATTGTACCCTCGCTGGGATTGTTGACACAGTAGTAGTACATGTTGGGCAGATGACCCAGCAGTCGCGTCGGCCAGCAATTGCTGCTCAAGCCAGCCTGTTTGCCCGGCATAAACTCCAGCGCTCCGTGCGTTCCAAAATGCAACACTGCGTGCGCTCCAAACACGTGTTCAATCCAGGTATAAAAGGCCGCGAAGCCATGGTGCGGTGTGGCATCCTTTGCCATCAGCAGGCGAAACGGATCACGCTCATAGCCAAAACTGGGCTGAATGCCCACGAAGATATTGCCAAACCGCCGTCCCAGAATATGAAACTGCTTGCCATCGGTTAATAATTCACCCGGTGCCTGGCCCCAGAATGGCTCGATCTGGGTATACGCCGGAAAAAGCCGCCGATAATCATCAACCGGCAATTGTGCCCCAACATTGCCATCAGTACCATAGATGAGGGCATTGCCTTCAACCACTGCCTGACGGAGTGCGTCGGCACTGGTGGGCAGATCGACCGTATAGCCGTCGGTCTGCAATCCTTGCAGGAGCCGGTAGAGGCTGGCAAATACGTCCAGATAGGCGGCGGTGCCTGCATTGCCCAGGTTAGGTGGGAAATTAAAGAGGACAATGGCGATCTTCTTCTGCGCATTATCGGTGCGGGAGAGTGCCACCCGGCGGGCAATCCGTTCGGCGGCCAGTTCGATCTGCTCGGGCACCACGGTAAACGCATCATTGCTGGCACTAACTCCACCAATAACCAGTGGCTCCGTCGCGCCATCGAGTTCTGGGAGCGCCACGTTCAGCGCCAGATGGATTGGTGCCAGGCCGGTAGGATCGGTTTGCCATTCTTCCACACGCTGAAAAACCAGTGGGATCAGATCGAGATAGCCGACGCCCAGTTTGGTCAACGCCTGCACCGCTTCTTCTGGTTGACAGGCGGCCGGGCCGCCAACGAGCGAAAAACCGGTGGTGTTTACCAGCAGATCAATCGCCGTAGCATGGGCACGCTGTGGTGTTGTCGTCGCTGGTGGCGTCTTTCGTCCACTTGTCGCCCGTTTGTCGGTCATGAAGAAGCGCTCGATGGCTGGACGGAAATCAAGCCCGGCGCTGTAGGCGACTCGCGCTTCAATCCCCCGCGCCTCAAGTGCGCGCACCAGCGCGTCAATATGGCTCGTATTGCCACTAAGTGCCACAGAACGCAATGTCAACAGGCCTACCGTTCCCACCGGGGACTGTGAACCGGAAGAGGTAGCCGGTTCGCATGCATTCTGGCTGCTGTGTTTTTGAGTTGCACCCCGTACACGCGTTGCTGGCTTTGCCTGCGCACGTCGCCACTGCTGATAGCTTGTCAGATCCACAAAGGGGGCAGGCGCATCGGGATGAAATAGTGCTGTATCAGGATAGGTCAGTGGGTCACGTATGGATAGCCGATCTTTGTAGCCCGACACATAGCGGGCGATCAGCAAACACAGCATACGATACAGATTCTCACTGGAACTGTTCAACCAGTACTGGTGAACGGCAATATAGGTATGCAAATCACGCGCTTTGCCGGGGATATGTTTGAGGAGGGTACTGAGACTGCGCACCAGCGTCAGCTGGCGCTGGCCCTCACCATGCCCGCCCATGGGCCGCAGGCGACGCATCCACTGGCGTAGCATACCACCCTCTGCTTCAGCGGATTGGGGTTTCAGCGAAAATTTGCCAAGCCGGGTGCAGTGGATCAGACCTGGATTGCTGGTAATGACACACACGGGACAGGATGCCTGCTGTAACAGTGGTTCCAGGCGGCGGACATAGTCTGTGCCAAAGATCATCGAGCCGAAGACAAAATCGGCATTGTCCAGATCACGACTCAGGCGTTGCCAATCTGTATCATGCTGCAACGCTGGAGCCGTATAGAGGCTTACGCTCAGGGGAATACCATCGTCCTGTTGGAGACGATCGACAGCAGTGCGTAGGGCGACGGCCTGGCTGCCTTCCATTGTAATAAACACAAATCGCATAGTTGGTACTACTTAGTTACCGCTACCAGACACGTAGACGTAGACACGAACATGCGATGATGCGAACACTGCACCTCGCGTCTCGGCCCTGTCGCCTCTCTGCATCCTTGCCGCGTATGCTGTTGTAGATAAAGCTGCATATTACATTGGTAGCAGAGAATTGTATGATAGTCAAGATTTACAAACTATATGCAATAATTGTGCAAAAGTTTACAGAACGTAATCTAGCCGATTGCAGTCACGAGAACCGTCATCAGCAACCCCAGGATTATGTAGTGAGAAATCTAAACTACATAACCAGATAATATAATGCTGGAGGGTTCAACTATTTTCATCGGTCAGACGTATCTTCTATAAGATTCCTATCAGACAATGCTATGAGAGTCAAGATCTACAAAGAGTGTGCAAGAGTGGTGCAAATAGTTTATAATAACCAAAAGATGATTGTGAAGCCATGAATTTTCTTAAATCGAGGTCAAAAATGTAGTACTAAATCGTAACTACGATTGGAATTTTTATGATAGGATACAATCGGGCGAGGAGGCGAGGAGGCGAGGAGGCGAGGAGGCGAGGAGGCGAGGAGGCGACAGTCTGTACCCTGTAGAAAAGGAGAACATGTGATGAATGGAGCACTT
>Ga0308419_1001557_pt1 | contig 15269 bp, 11 predicted proteins | sample HotsprSampleMS50_FD_203674 | JGI IMG/M metagenome (GOLD analysis project Ga0308419, IMG submission 203674) | Hot spring phototrophic mat microbial communities from Mushroom Spring, Yellowstone National Park, Wyoming, United States - 20090730_MS50 ... | reverse complement strand
CCGACAACGCCACCGCATCGAGAACATGTTCGGCCGCCTCAAGGACTGGCGGCGCATCGCCATGCGCTACGACCGCAGCGCTCACACCTTCTTCGCAGCCGTCACTCTCGCCGCAACCGTCACCTTCTGGCTCACTCAGTGAGTCCTGAGCCTAGGTGGGCAGAGAGGCCGAGACCCACCCCAGGCCCCCAAGGGTACGGAGGGGAACCGAGCAATGGACCACAAGAACCACACCTCGTCCGGTTCGCTGAGCGCAACCATTGGCTCTCGTTGTTGCGGTGAACCCACGAAGAACTCAAACCGCGATGCCCGGCTGGCGTTCGGGGCGCGGGCTCTTCCAGGATAACGCGATCAACGGCCACACCCCTGCCCCCGTAACCCTCCTGGCGTCCTGCCCGACTGGTCGGCCCAGCCGAACACCGTACGCCGTTCGATCTCTGCGACGTCGGGCGGGCGTGGGAAGGGCTCGGGCGCCGGCTCACCTTGCGTGCGCGGCCGCCCGATCGCTGCAAAGAAACGCTCGAGCCCGCCGGGCATCAGCACCCAGACGAAGGTGAACGGCTCGCTGCCACGGTTGATGAAGGCGTGCTTCCGCCCCTTGCCGAGGAACACCGTCGTTCCGGGGCCAGCCGGATACTCCACACCGTCGAGCAGCACCGTCGCCTCGCCGCCGATGACGTGAATGATCTCTTCCTGCTCGGCGTGCATGTGCTCGCGCACGTGGCAGCCGGGGGCGACCGTCTGCCGCCCCATCGCGAAGGGCGTGTCGGAGGAGACGTTGGAGGGGTCGAGGAAGCACTCGACGAAGCCGTTCGCGGGCACGGGCTGCCAGAAGCTGCGGGCCTCGGCAGGCTGGACGACGATCGCCATGCCTTCGCGGGCGGGCTGATCCATCACAGGGCCTCCCTCAGCACGCGGCCATGCTGCGCCAGGACGTCGGCCACCGCGTCGGCGAAGGCGTCGTCGTCTGCCTCGTCCTGCGGCAGCGAGAGCGAGACGTAGCCGCGGCGCGCGATGTAGATCCCGCGCGCGATCAGCGCCAGATGGATGAGTGCGCGCGCCTGTTTCGCCTCCGGCACATCCTCCGGCCGCGCGATCGGCGACCCGGTCGGGTGCAGGCCGAGCATCGAGCCGAAGCCGGTCATGCGGAGCGGCACTCCCGCCGCCTCGGCTGCGGCGTTCACCCGCGCCTTCAGCGCCTCGCCGCGCACCGTCAGCCGCTCAGCCGCCTCCGGCGTGAACAGCTGCGCAAGCCCCGCAAGCCCTGCCGCCATCGAGGTGACGTTGTTGTTGAACGTGCCGGCATGGGCAAGCGCGTCCGGCCGGTAGGGGTCATAGAGGCACATCAGGTGCTCGGCACCGCCGAAGGCGCCGAAGCCGAACCCGCCGCCGAGATACTTGCCGAAGGTGGTAAGGTCGGGCCGCACGCCGAGCCGCCCCTGCATGCCCGAGGGGCCGAGCCTGCTCGTCATCACCTCGTCGAGGATGAAGACGATGCCGTGGCGTTGCGTGATCTCGCGTAAGGCGCGGATGAAGCCCGGCTCTGCCGGGATCGATCCCGCAGCCCCCATCACCGGCTCGACGATCACGGCAGCGAAGGCCTCAGGGTCGGGCGCGAGCGCCGCCTCGACCGAGTGGATATCGTTGTAGCGGGCGAGCGCGAGGTCGAAGGGCACGTTCGTCGCGACACCCGGCTTGAAGACGAGAACGCCGCCGTGATAACCGCCCCGGAAGCCGAGGATCCTCTGCCGCCCCGTCGCCGCGCGGGCGGTGACGAGCGCCATCAGATTCGCTTCCGTGCCGCTGTTGGTGAAGCGGATGCGCTCGACGGACGGAAACCGTTCCACGATCGCTGCAGCCAGCCTTGCCTCGTAAAGGTTCGGGCCGCCAAGCGCGATCCCGTCCTCGATCGCTGCCTTCGCCGCAGCGAGGATCGGTTCCGGCGAGTGGCCGTAGAGCCCGGCGGAGTATTCGCCGAGATAGTCGCGGTAGGTGTGGCCGTCGAGATCGGTCAGGGTCGCGCCGACGCCACGGGCGAAGGCGAGCGGGAAGGGCGTGTAGTGCAGCACGGTGCGCGTGTTGCCGCCCGGCATCACAGCGGCTGCGGCAAGCGCGCGCTCCCGCGAGGCGGGGTTGGCCGCGGCGAAGGCGCGTTCCTCCTCCGCAAGCGCATCCTCGAGCGTCCAGTTCGCGGCGCGTGTCGTCACGCCCCTCTCCTTCTGCCGTCGCTCCGGCGCGATGATGGCACGGCTGCGGGGACAGTCCAGGGCGGGGGCGCGCAACGCCGTTTCGTGGCATGCTTGACCCAGGGTTCTTATGCTGCGCTTCCCGCCGCAAGATGGACGGCACATGAGCGGTGTCGTTGGGTTAGCCTCATGGTCCTGAAGAAGCCTCGGGAACCCTGGGTCGGTAGGCCGTCCGGAGGATGGACGCAGTGTCGGGCAGGTCGAGGATCACGCTGGAGAGCCGGTTCGTCGAGCTCGGCGCGCCCGTGCTCCTGACGGGAATACAGGCGATCGTCCGCCTGCTGCTCGAGCAGGCACGCAGCGACCGGGCAGCCGGCCTCGACACGGCAGGGTTCGTCTCCGGCTATCGCGGCTCCCCGCTCGGCGGGGTCGATCAGGAGCTGTGGCGCCGGCGGGCGCTGCTCGAGGCGCATCGCATACGTTTCGTGCCCGGGCTCAACGAGGACCTCGCCGCGACGATGCTCTGGGGCACGCAGCAGGCGGCCGCCTTCCCGCGCCCGCGGCACCAGGGCGTGTTCGGACTCTGGTACGGCAAGGGCCCGGGCGTCGATCGTTCCGCCGATGCGCTTCGCCACGCCAACACCTTCGGCACCGCGCGCTATGGCGGCGTGGTCGCGGTCGCCGGCGACGACCACGCCGCGCAGTCCTCGGTGCTGCCGCACCAGACCGACCTCGTGTTCGAGGCGGTGATGATTCCGGTGCTGCAGCCGGCGGCGGTCGACGAGATCGTTCCGCTCGGGCTTGCAGGCTACGCGATGAGCCGCTTCTGTGGACTGTGGGTGGCGATGAAGACGATCGCCGAGACGGTCGAAGGGGCAGCGACGATGGTCCTGCCCGAACGCCACGCTTTCCTCACCCCGGTCGACCATCCGGCGCCGCCGCACGGCTTCAACTTCGACCCGCTCTTGCGCTGGCCGGCGCAGCGCGCCGAGCTCGAGCGCCGCGTGCTCGAGGAGCGGCTACCCGCAGCACGCGCCTGGGCGCGGGCCAACTGTCTCGACCGCGTGGTGTTCGGCGCACCCGACGCCCCGATCGGCATCGTCACCTGCGGCAAAGCGCATCTCGACGTGCTGCGTGCCCTCGACGACCTCGGGCTGCCGCCCGGGCGGGCCGCCGCCTCCGGCATCGCGCTCTACAAGGTGGCGATGTCATGGCCGCTCGAGACCGAGGGGCTGCGCCGCTTCGCCTCAGGCAAGCGGGCGATCCTCGTCGTCGAGGAGAAGCGCAGCGTCGTCGAGCGCCAGGCGCGCGATGCGCTCTACGGCCTCGATGCCGCGCTCAGGCCAGCGGTCGCGGGCAAGCGCGGGCTGGAGGGGTCCGCGCTTCTGCCCGAGGCTGGGGAGCTCGATCCCGGCCTCGTGGCCTCCGCTCTGGCGCGGTTTCTCGGCACTCTGGGCCTCGCAGTCGCTGCGCCACAGCCGCAGCCGCCCCCTGCGGCGCCGGCACTCAAACGTGCCCCCTTCTTCTGCGCGGGCTGCCCGCACAACACCTCCACCGTGGTTCCCGAAGGCTCGATCGCGATGGGCGGAATCGGCTGCCACACGCTCGCGCTCGGCGACATGGGCCGCGCGCGCACGGTGACGCAGATGGGAGCGGAGGGGGCGACCTGGACCGGCCTCGCGCCTTTCACCGACATCGGGCACATGTTCGTCAACATGGGTGACGGCACCTACCAGCACTCCGGCCTGCTCGCGATCCGCCAGGCGGTCGCGGCGAGGACGCGCGTCACCTACAAGATCCTCTACAACAGCGCCGTGGCAATGACCGGCGGCCAGCCCGTGGACGGCGGCCCCACGGTCGCGCAAATCGCGCACCAGCTTGCTGCCGAGGGCGTGGGCAGGATCGCTGTCGTCGCGGACGACCCCGCGCGCCTGCCGCCCGCCCGGGCCCTGCCTCCAGGAACCGAGCGGCACAGCCGCGAGGCGCTCGATCGGGTGCAGCGGTCGTTCCGCGATCATGACGGCGTCTCCGCCATCATCTACGACCAGGTCTGCGCCACCGAGAAGCGCCGCAAACGCAAGCGCGGCCTGATCGCCGCCGCCGAGACGACCGTCCTGATCAACCCGCGCGTCTGCGAGAACTGCGGCGACTGCACCGTGCAGTCCAACTGCGTCGCGATCGAACCGATCGAGACAGAGTATGGCCGCAAGCGTCGCGTCTCGCCCTCGGCCTGCAACACGGACCTCTCCTGCCTCAAGGGCTTCTGCCCCGCCTTCGTCACGGTCGCGGGACAGCGCCGGCACGTGCCTGCGCCGCATCTCGCCGCGCTCGAGGCGGAGCTTCCGTCGCTTCTCGCCCCGGCGCCGCAGCGCGCGCTCGACCAACCGTGGCGGGGGCTGTTCGCGGGCGTCGGCGGGAGCGGAATCGTCACCACCGGTGCGGTTTTGGCGATGGCGGCGCATCTCGAGGGCCGCGCCGTGCGCACGCTCGACTTCACCGGGCTTGCGCAGAAGAACGGCGCGGTCGTTGCGCATGTGCAGATCGCGCCCGAGGAGTCAATGCTCGACGTGCCGCGCATCCCCGCGGGCCGGGCCGACCTCCTGGTCGCGGGCGATCTCGCCGTCGCTGCGGGAAGCGACGTCCTGCACCGACTCAGCCGCGGCGGCTGGGTCGTCGGCAATGCGGCGCTGCCCGCCGTCGCCGCCTTCGTCCGCAACCCAGACGTCATCCTCGACGGTGAGGCGCACCGCGCCGCACTCGCCGCCGCGGTCGCCGAGGGCGGCACGCTCTGGGTTGAGGCGGCGCGGCTTGCCGAGGCGCTGTTCGGCGACGCGATGGCGATGAACACGATCCTGCTCGGCGCCGCCTGGCAGAGTGGCCTCGTTCCGGTCGGCGAACAGGCTCTGGCGGAGGCGATCAGGCTGAACGGCACCGCTGTTGAGACGAATCATCGTGCGTTCCTCTGGGGGCGCGCGCTTGCCGCCCACCCCGCTCTCGCCTCCCGCGCGCTCGGCGAGCCGCACCGGCACGAGACCCTCGCCGCCCTCGTCGACGCCCGCGCCGCCGAGCTCGCGCGCTACCAGGACGAGGCGCTCGCCAACCGCTATCGCGCTCTCGTCGCGCGGGCTGAAGTCGCGGAGCGGCATGCCTGCGGCGAGGCGGGCGGATTCGCACGCGCGGTCGCCGAAGGCTACTTCCACGTCCTTGCGGTCAAGGACGAGTACGAGGTCGCGCGCCTGCACACCGACGCGGAGTTCCTGCGCGCCGTCTCCGACACCGCCGGGCAGGCGCGGCTCACCTTCCATCTCTCACCGCCGCTGCCCTGGCTCGGGACGGACCCGGCGACAGGGCGGCGGCGGAAGATTGCGCTTCCGGGATGGCTGATGTTGCCTCTGTTCCGCCTGCTCGCGCACGGGAAGTGGCTGCGCGGCAGACTGCTCGATCCGTTCCGCTACCAGAGCGACAGGCGGCTCGAACGCGCCATGATCCGGAACTACGAGGAGGACGTGGAGGCCGCCATAGCCGCTCTTTCTCCGCTGACCGTCGAGGCAGCAACCGCGCTCGCGCGCCACCCCTTCTCGGTGCGCGGCTTCGGCCCCGTGAAATTGGAGAGCCACGCCAAGGCCGAGCCGGTGCGCAAGGGCCTGCGCGCAAGGCTCTCGATGCACCCGCAGGCGGCGCAAGCGGCAGCGAGAGAGGACGAAACGACTCATGCTTGACCGCACGCCGCCCGAGATTGCCGAGGCGCGCGCGCTGGTGGTCGAGACCGCCCGCGCCTTCGCGACCGAGAAACTCGCCCCGGGCGCGGCGGCCCGCGCAAGGGCAGGCGTGATCGAGCCTGAGATCATCGCCGAGCTTGGAGCCCTGGGCTTCCTCGGCGCCACCGTCTCGCCGGAGTGGGGGGGGGCGGGGCTTGACCACCTGACCTACGCGATGGCGCTCGAGGAGATCGCAGCGGGAGACGGCTCGGTCTCCACACTCGTATCTGTGCACAACAGCCCAACCTGCCTGATCCTGGAACGTTTTGGAACCGACGCGCAGCGCGAGCGCTGGCTCCGGCCGATGGCGTCCGGCGAGGCGGTGTCCTGCTTCGCGCTGACCGAGCCCCAGGCCGGCTCGGACGCATCCGCCCTGCGCACGCGCGCAACGCGATGCGACGGCGGGTGGGTGATCGACGGCGCGAAGCAATTCATCTCGAACGGGCGCATCGCGAAGGTCTGCGTGCTGTTCGCGGTGACCGAGCCGGAGGCGGGCAAGAAGGGCATCTCCTGCTTCATCGTCCCGACCGACGCGCCAGGCTTCGTCGTCGCGCGCACCGAGGAAAAGCTCGGCCAGCACGCCTCCGACACCTGCGCCCTGCATTTCGAGAGCATGATGGTGCCGGAGGATTCTCTGATCGGCGCCCCAGGCGAGGGGTATCGGATTGCGCTCTCGACGCTTGAGGCGGGCAGGATCGGGATCGCGGCGCAGAGTGTGGGCATGGCGCGCGCCGCGCTCGACTACGCCATCGCCTATGCCAAGGAGCGGCGTGCCTTCGGCGTACCGATCATCGACCACCAGGCGGTGCAGTTCCGGCTCGTCGAGGCGAAGACGCGGCTCGAGGCCGCGCGCCAGCTCACCCACCACGCCTGCCGGCTCAAGGATTCCGGACAGCCCGCCCTCGAGGCGGCCTGCATGGCGAAGCTGTTCGCCTCGGAGATGGCCGAGGCGGTGTGCTCGGCTGCGATCCAGACGCTCGGCGGCTACGGCTACCTCGCCGACCATCCGGTGGAGCGGATCTATCGCGACGTACGTGTGTGCCAGATCTACGAGGGCACCTCGGACGTGCAGAAGATCATTCTCGGGCGCCTGCTCTAGCCCTCGCTTCCTGCTCCTCCAAGGGGGCGAGTGTCACGAGCTCAGCCCCCTCCTGCACCTGGTCGCCTTCAGCGCAAGCGACGCGCACGACTGCCCCCGCAACCGGTGCGGCGATGCGGAGCTCCGTCTTCATCGCCTCGACGATGAGGAGCACCTGGCCGCGCGCCACTGTATCGCCCACGGAACAGAACACGGCAGCGACCCTGCCTGGAACGGGGGAGGCGACCGTATCGTCTCCCGCGTGTTCCCCAAGTCCCGGCGAAAGCGCGTCCTCGACCGCGAAACGCCAGCGCCCCTCGCCGGGAAGCGTGAGGGTGACCCCGTCGGGGCCGGAGAAGGCGAAAGCGCGGAAGGCCCTGTCGCCGACCCGCACCTGCCAGGCGCCCTCGCCGTCGAGGGGCCGAGCCGAGACGGCGTGCCACACGCCTGCGTGCGCGATACGCCAGCCCGCGGCCGAATACTCGACCGCAAGCGCGATCGCCCGACCGCTCTCGCAGAGGCGAAGCGTGCGCCGGGCCGCGCCGAACAGCCGCCAGCCGTCGCGCCGGTTCCAGGGGTCAGCGCCGCCCGGCCCTGCGGCCGCCGCTTCCGCCCCGAGCAGGCAGGCGGCAGCGGCGAGCACGGCGCGCTCCGGTGCGGGCGGCGGCCGCGCAAGGATCGCCTCGCCATGCGCGGCGAGAAAGCCGGTCGTCGGCGCGCCCGCCGCGAAACCAGGGTGAGCGATGATGGCACGCAGCGCGTCAAGATTGGTCGCGACACCCTCGACGACGGTCTCCTTGAGCGCCGCGCCCAGCCGCGCGATCGCCTCATCGCGGCTCGCGCCATGTGCGATGATCTTCGCGATCAGCGAATCGTAGTACGGCGTCACGGCATCGCCCGCGCGCACGCCCGAATCGACGCGTATCCCCTCCCCCGCGGGCAGGACGAGGCGCGCGAGCCTCCCAGTCGTGGGCCGCCAGGCTTCGCGCGGCTCCTCCGCGCAGAGCCGCACCTCGATGGCATGCCCGGCAAGCGGCGGGCAGGACGCGAAGGGAAGGCGCTCCCCCGCCGCGATCCGGAGCTGCCACTCGACGAGGTCGAGGCCGGTGATGGCCTCCGTCACCGGATGCTCGACCTGCAGGCGCGTGTTCATCTCCATGAAGGAGAAACGATCCTCTTCCACAATGAACTCGACGGTGCCCGCGTTGACGTAGCCTGCCGCCCGTGCCGCGGCGACGGCGGCATCGGCGAGCGCGCGGCTCATCGCCTCGGGCAGGCCGGGCGCGGGCGCCTCCTCGACGACCTTCTGGTGCCGGCGCTGGATCGAGCAGTCGCGCGTGGCAAGGGCAAGCACCGTGCCGTGGGCGTCGGCGAGCACCTGGACCTCTATGTGTCGCGGCCTCTCGAGATACTTCTCGATCAGGACGCGGCCATCACCGAAGGCGGCCTCCGCCTCGCGCCGCGCCGCGGCGAGGCGATCGGGAAACGCCTCGGCGCTCTCGACAACCCGAATCCCCCGGCCGCCGCCGCCGGCGGAGGCCTTGATCAGCACCGGGAAGCCTAAGCGGGCCGCCTCGGCGGCAAGCAGCGCCTCGTCCTGGCACGCGCCGTGATAGCCGGGAACGAGCGGCACCCCGGCCGCCTGCATCAGCGCCTTGGCGGCAGCCTTCCCGCCAAGCGCGCGCATCGCCGCAGCCGGCGGCCCGACGAAGACCAGCCCGGCCTCGACACAGGCCTCGGCGAACGCAGGGTTCTCGGCGAGGAAGCCATAGCCCGGGTGGATCGCCTCCGCACCGGTCGCCTTTGCCGCGGCGAGAATTTGGTCGATGCGGAGATAGCTCTCGGCTGCGGGCGCGGGGCCGAGGCGCACCGCCTCGTCCGCCATCGCGACATGCAGCGCGTCCGCGTCTGCGTCCGAATGGACGGCGATGCAGCGGATCCCAATCCGTCGCGCGGTGCGGAAGATGCGCACAGCGATCTCGCCGCGGTTGGCGACGAGCAGGGCGCGGAACATTCCGCTCACATCCGAAACAGGCCGAACCGCGTGCGCGGGATCGGCGCGTTTAGCGCGGCGGCAAGGGCGAAGCCAAGCACGTCGCGCGTTTTCGCGGGCGGGATGATACCGTCGTCCCAAAGCCGCGCGGTCGCGTAGTATGGGCTGCCCTCGCGCTCGTACTTCTCGCGGATCGGCGCCTTGAACGCCTCCTGTTCTGCCGCGGGCCATGCCTCACCGCGTGCCGCCATCTGCTCTGCGCGGATGCTCGCAAGCACGCTCGCCGCCTGCTCCCCCCCCATCACCGAGATTCGGCTGTTCGGCCACGAGAAGAGAAAGCGCGGGGAATAGGCCCGCCCGCACATGGCATAGTTCCCGGCGCCGAACGACCCTCCGATCAGCACCGTGAACTTCGGCACCGCGGTGGTGGCCACGGCGGTCACGAGCTTCGCCCCGTCCTTGGCGATCCCGCCCGCCTCGTAGCGTCGCCCCACCATGAAGCCGGCGATGTTCTGCAGGAACACGAGCGGAATGCCGCGCTGGCTGCACAGCTCGACGAAATGCGCAGCCTTCAGCGCGCTTTCTGAGAACAGGATGCCGTTGTTGGCGACGATGCCTACGGGGTGGCCCCAGATGTGCGCGAACCCGCAGACGATCGTCGTGCCATAGCGGTGCTTGAACTCGTCGAGCTCCGAGCCGTCGACGATGCGCGCAATCACCTCCCGCGCCTCGAAGGGCGTGCGCGGGTCGGGCGGCACGATGCCGAGGAGCTCAGCCGGGTCGTAGGCGGGATCGCGCGGGGCGCGGAGCTCGAGCGGCGCCCGCTGCCTCGCCCCGAGAGTGCCGACGATCCGGCGCGCGAGCCCGAGCGCGTGGGCGTCGTCTTTCGCGAGATGGTCGGCCACACCGGAGATGCGCGTGTGCACGTCCGCGCCGCCGAGCTCCTCGGCGGTGACGACCTCGCCCGTCGCCGCCTTCACGAGCGGCGGCCCGCCCAGGAAGATCGTTCCCTGGCCGCGGACGATGATGCTCTCGTCACACATCGCCGGGACATAGGCGCCGCCGGCGGTGCAGCTTCCCATCACCACGGCGATCTGCGGGATGCCCTCGGCGGACATCCGCGCCTGGTTGTAGAAAATGCGGCCGAAATGATCCCGATCTGGAAAGATCTCGTCCTGGTTCGGGAGGTTGGCACCGCCGCTGTCGACCAGGTAGATGCAGGGCAGCCGGTTCGCCGCCGCGATCTCCTGGGCGCGGAGGTGTTTCTTCACCGTCAGCGGATAGTAGGTTCCTCCCTTCACGGTCGCGTCGTTGGCGACGATCACGCATTCGCGCCCGGCGACGCGGCCGATGCCGGTGATGAGGCCCGCGGCCGGCACCTCGCCCCCGTACATGCCGAAGGCAGCCAGCGGCGAGAGCTCGAGGAAGGGTGAGCCGGGATCGACCAGCGCCTCGACACGGTCGCGCGGCAGGAGCTTGCCGCGCGCGAGGTGGCGCTGCCGCGCGGCTTCCGGCCCGCCGAGCGCGGCCTCCGCCACCCGCGCCTCGAGTTCCGCGACCGCCGCGGCGTTGGCGGCGGCGTTGGCGCGGAACGCCTCAGAGCGCGGATCGATGGAGGAGGCGAGCCGGCTCACGCGGTCTCGCGGAACAGCTCGCGGCCGATCAGCATGCGGCGTATCTCGCTCGTTCCCGCGCCGATCTCGTAGAGCTTGGCGTCGCGCAGGAGCCTGCCGGTCGGATAGTCGTTGATGTAGCCGTTGCCGCCGAGGAGCTGGATCGCATCGAGCGCCATCCGTGTCGCCGCCTCAGCCGCGTAGAGGATGGCGCCGGCTGCGTCCTTCCGCGTCACCCGCCCGCGGTCGCACGCTTGGGCGACGGCGTAGACATAGGCCCGGCAGGCCGAGAGGCTCGCATACATGTCGGCGAGCTTGCCCTGCACGAGCTGGAACTCGCCGATCGGCTTGCCGAATTGCTTGCGCTCGTGCACATAGGGAAGGACCACGTCCATGCAGGCCTGCATGATCCCGACAGGGCCGGCAGCGAGCACGGCGCGTTCGTAGTCGAGCCCGCTCATCAGCACGCGCACCCCGCCCCCGACTGTGCCGAGCACGTTCTCCTCGGGCACCTCCACATCCTCGAACACGAGCTCGCTCGTGGGGCTGCCGCGCATGCCGAGCTTGTCGAGCTTCTGCGCCGGCCGGAAGCCCTTGAAGCCGCGCTCCACGATGAAGGCGGTGATGCCGTCCTTGCCGGCGGCCGGGTCGGTCTTGGCGTAGACGACCAGGGTCTCGGCGTAATGCGCGTTCGTGATCCACATCTTCGTGCCGTTCAGCACGAAGCGGTCGCCGCGCCGGTCCGCCCGCAGCGTCATCGACACGACGTCAGAACCCGCTCCAGGCTCGCTCATCGCGAGCGCGCCGAGATGCTCCCCCGAGATCAGCTTCGGCAGGTAGCGCCGCTTCTGCTCCTCCGTGCCGTTGAGGTTGATCTGGTTGATGCAGAGGTTGGAATGCGCACCGTAGGACAGTCCCACGGAAGCCGAGGCGCGGCTAATCTCCTCCATCGCCACGCAATGGGCGAGATAGCCGAGCCCCGCGCCGCCATGCTCCTCGCCGACGGTGATGCCGTGCAGGCCGAGCGCGCCCATCTCCGGCCAGAGATGGCGGGGAAACTCGTCGGTGCGGTCGATCTCCGCGGCGATCGGCGCGATCCGGTCGGCAGCGAAACCGCGCACGCTCTCGCGCAGCATCGCGATCTCCTCGCCATGGTCGAACTCGAGCGTAATGAACCGATTCGGCATCATCTCATTCCACCGCACACACGTCCTCGATCACGCGGCCGTCTTTGGCAAGCGACCCGGGAGCCACCAGCGTGACCTCGCCGCGCAGCTTCGTGACTGCCTGCAGCGTCTCGGCGAGGCGCTCGGCAAGGCCTGGCTCTGGCGATGCCGTCTCAACCGAGAGGGTCATCCTGTCCGCCTCTCTGACGCGTGAGATGACGAGCCGCATGCGGCCGAGGCCAGGGAAGCGGCGGGCGAGATCGGCGATCTGCTCAGGCCTGACCAACGTCCCCCTCACCTTCGCCGCCTGGTCGGCCCGGCTGAGCCAGCCGCGGATGCGCGTGTTGGTCCGTCCGCAGAGAGACTGCCCGGGCATGATCGCGGAGAGGTCTCCGGTGGCGAAACGGATCAGCGGATACTCGGGCACGAACAGCGTCACCACGACCTCGCCGACCTCGCCATCCGGCAGCGGCTCTCCGGTGCCGGGGCGGACGATCTCGACGATCACGTGCTCGTCGAGGATCAGCCCCTCCCGTGCCTCGCTCTTGTAGGCGACGAGGCCGAGATCGGCCGTGCCGTAGCTCTGCAGCACGGTCAGGCCGCAGTCGCCATACGAGGCGCGCAAGGGCGGCGTGTAGGCGCCCCCGGTCACGTGGCCGCGACGGAGGGGGGCAAGATCGAGGCCGAGCTCGTCGGCCTTCTCGAGGATCGCCTTCAGGAATTCGGGCGTTCCGGCATAGCAATGGCTTTGCAGATGCGCGATCGCGCGCGCCTGCAGCTCGAGATTGCCGGGCCCTTCCGGAACCACGGTCGCGCCAACCGCTCGCGCGCCCCTCTCCATTATCGTTCCGGCAGGCGTGAAGTGGCAGGAGAAGGTGTTGTGCAGGATCTGCCCGGCGCGCAGCCCGGTGGCGAAGAGCGCGCGGCCGAAGCGGAAGAAGTCGCGCCCCGGCGACTCGGGGTCGTAGATCGGCCCGGGGCTGACGAAGATGCGCGCCAGCCGGCCAGGGGGGATTGCGGTCAGATCGCCGAAGGCAGGGCGGGCGGCCTGCAGCATGACGAGGTCCGACTTCCGCGTCAGCGGCAGGGCGGCAAGGGCGGCGCGGGAGGTCACCTGGTCGGGATCGACGTGCTGCAGCACCCGCGCGTAGTACGGCGCCTGGCGCCGCGCCTGGGCGACATGCGCAGCCGGAGCGGCCATCAGCGCCTCCTCGCGGGCTTCTGCATCGCGGGTCTCGAGCACGTCGAAGAACTCGCCCTCCCGCCTGCGGAACGCCATCATGCCCCTTCCCGCCCTCGTGCCGGGCCGCCGTCAGAGCCAGCGCTTGCGGCGCTTGTAGCTCTTTAAGGTTGCGGAAGCTCTTCCGCTCTGCCCCGTGGCCACCGAGGTAGAATTCCTTGACGTCCTCGTTGTTGGCAAGCGCCTCGGCCGTGCCGTCGAGCACGATCTTGCCCTGCTCCATTACGTAGCCGTAGGAGGCGATCGAGAGCCCCATGCGCGCATTCTGCTCGACGAGCAGGATGGTGATGCCGAGCTCGCGGTTCAGCCGTCGGATGATGCCGAACACCTTCTTCACCAGCAGCGGCGACAGCCCCATCGAAGGCTCGTCCATCAGGATCAGCTTCGGGCGCGCCATCAGCGCGCGGCCGATCGCGAGCATCTGCTGCTCGCCGCCCGAGAGATAGCTCGCAAGCCCGGTGCGTTCGCGCAACCGCGGGAAATAGCCGAACACGCGCTCGATGTCGGCGCGCACCTCGCTGTCGCTGCGGGTGAAGGCGCCGAGCCTGAGGTTCTCGAGGCAGGTCATGTCGGCGATGGTTCGCCGCGCCTCCATCACCTGGAAGATTCCCCTCCGCACGATCCTGTCTGGATCGATGCCGTTGACCCGCTCGCTGGCGAAAATAATGTCGCCGCGGGTGATCTCGCCCTGCTCGGTCTTGAGCAGACCGGAGAGCGCCTTCAGCGTGGTCGACTTGCCCGCCCCGTTTGCGCCGAGCAGGGCGACGATCTGGCCCTCCGGCACCTTCAGCGACAGCCCCCGCAGCCAGAGGATCACGTCGTTGTAGACGACCTCGATGTTGTTCACCTCGAGCAGTGCCGGCAGCGTGTCGACAAGCCGTGGCGTGCGCGGGGCGGCGTGATCGGCGACGCTGTCCATCATCGCCACCCCGCGGGATTGGCGGCGGATCTCCCCGCTGCCCTGGGGCGGTCGAGCCTCACCAGCCGAGCCGGTCTTGACGGCGCTCGAGAGTGATCCGCGTCACCGGCTCGAGCCGCATCGTGCCGTTGCGCATCAGCTCGCCGACCGAGCCTTGGGTCGTGTCGCCGGTCCCGACGGCGCGGAAGAGCGAGACGGTCATCTGGCCGCGATGATCCTCTGGCGTGAAGGTCGAGGGGTTGCACATCCCCTCGAACCCAGCCGGAACCCAGTCGTTCCGGGCATAGAACCCGTCGCGGATCCGCTCGCCGGTGACGACGCCGCCGTTCGTCGCCGCGCTTTTGATCGCCTCGACCATGATCATCGCCGAGCAGATTCCGGCGAGGTAGTGCACAGGGCGATACTCCGTCTGCGGGGTCGCGCCGCTGCGGCTGATCTTGTGGACGTTCACCATGCCGGCGCATCCCTGCCCCAGGAGACGGCGGTCCTCAGCGGAAACACGACGCCGTTCGCCGCCGTGCCGGCCGCCTTCATCGCGTTCTCGTCCATGCCCCAGACATTGCCGAGGAACTGCACCTGCACGCCCGCTGTCTGGCAGGCGCGCAGCACCGAGATGTTGGATCCGGCGGTCTTGCCAAGATGGGCGTAGTTTGCCCCGTTGTTGCGGAGCGTCAGGCACTGGGCCGTGTAGTCGCCTGGGGTGAGCGAGCATTGGATCACCGGCAGAACCTCGAAGCCGAGCTCCGCCGCGAGCGCCTCCCCGGCGGCCTTCGGCGAATTCGGATAGGCGTGGTTGGCGCCCATATGCACGGATTTCGGCCGCCCCTGACCGCCCTTCGCCTTCCAGTCCTCCGCTGCCCAGAGGATCATGGCGCGCAGCGCGTCCGAGTAAGAGGGCCCTTAGAATTGTAAGGCGCAGCCTTGTCGGCGCGCGGGGCACGCCCGGTCGGGTCGGTCAGCGCAGCGGAGTAGGAGCCGGAAATGTAGGGGATCCGGTCGCGGGTGACGAAGGTGATCAGCGCCTCGGTGTCGGCAGCGCCCGAGCCCTGGATGGAGCCGACTCGCTGGCGCTGCGCCCAGGCCTGGTGCCGCGCGATCGCCCGCGGCGCCTGGTAGCCGCAGTCTAAGCCGGAGACGGCGAGCTACCGCCCCGCCACACCGTTGCGCACCCGGTTCACCCCGGCGAGCGCGTCCGCCACTCCCTGGCCGAAGGGCACGCCGACATCGACGGTCGGCCCCGAATTGTCCATCAAGTGGCCGACGGGACTCCGGTTTCTGGGGGATGTCCCGAGCTTTGTTGAAAAGCGTGTTCGGCG
>Ga0308419_1001555_pt1 | contig 15273 bp, 16 predicted proteins | sample HotsprSampleMS50_FD_203674 | JGI IMG/M metagenome (GOLD analysis project Ga0308419, IMG submission 203674) | Hot spring phototrophic mat microbial communities from Mushroom Spring, Yellowstone National Park, Wyoming, United States - 20090730_MS50 ... | reverse complement strand
TCTCAGAATTTGTTGATAAGTCCAAGAGGTTTTTTGACTTTTTTCCTGAATATAAGGGAAAGAGGTTAATCATAATCTTTGGCAGTATCACCTTCCCTGAGAGGGTCATAGAGGAGGCAAGTAAAAGTGGCATATATGTGCTTGCCTGGAAGGAATGGGATTATCTGGACATATTAAACTTTGATAGGGTAAAGCAGTAGATATCTTTTACCTCCTTTCAAAACTCTTTGGCTTTAATAATGCATGAGCAATCTTGCGGCTACCCCTCCAGCCTTATCAATTGTATAGTAAAATTGAGGCGACATGCCTATACGACCCAAATCCCGATTTAGAAATTCTAAAACTGTTCCCTCTCACTTGTTGGGGTAGGGTGAGGGAGAAGGTTAGGGAGAAGGTGAGGGTGAATAGTTCCCCATAGAGGTTAAACCTCACCCTCACACCCCTCCCACAATGGGAGGGGGTTTTAGTGGGTGAACAATCTTCTATCTCTGTTTTTGGGCATAGGAAGTCGGTGATAGAGGAGGGGCACCTACGATGTTTTATAATAAGACAGGTCCCCTGGCATTTGGAGGGATACTTGTAGCGTATAGTCTGTTTGTCTTAAAAGAAATACAGGAGGAGAATTGACTAAGAATGCCTGAGATAGTTGGCATCAGATTTAAAAGGGCGGGCAAGACATATGACTTTGATGCAGCAGATCTACCTCTAAAGCCCAACGACATCGTGGTTGTTGAGTCTGACTTTGGTCTCAGCCTCGGCAAGGTGGTAAAACAAAAGAGGTATGTAGAGGCCTTTGATCGTCCACTAAAACAGGTCTTGCGTATTGCCACAGAGGAAGACCTCAATGCCGTCACTGAGAACAAGAACTTGGAAAAGGAGGCCTATGACTATTGTCTTCAACGAATAAAGGCAAGGGGTATGCAGATGAAACTGGTCAGCACGGAGGCCACGATTGACCGTAAGAGGATCATCTTTTATTTTACGGCCGATGGGAGGATAGACTTCAGGGAACTGGTAAAGGACCTTGCAGCCCATTTCAGGACAAGGATAGAGATGAGACAGATTGGGGTCAGAGACGAATCAAAGATGATCGGTGGCATAGGGATCTGTGGTAGAGAGCTCTGTTGCTGTACCTTTCTATCAACCTTTGACCCTGTGGCCATAAAGATGGCAAAGGATCAGGAACTGGTCTTAAATGTGGCAAAGCTTTCAGGTCTATGCGGAAGATTGATGTGCTGTTTGAGGTATGAGTTTGAGGGAGACCTAAAGGAGGTTGCCCTTGAGGATGAACCAATACCACAGGATGAGCCCATTATATTAGAGGAGAGGGAGGCCACAATGGCCACTATCCTTTCAACAATCAAAGAGGAGGATAAAGAGCCCATTGCAGAGTGTACCAACGACAGGCAATTACAAAACCAGGTCAATTACTCTGAAGGTGAGGATAACAACAAAGAAGAGGAGACCACCAATCTTGCTACCCATCATAAAGAGTCCAGTAAGACACTTGAGCGAAGAGGCTTCTTTAAAAGGAGGAGGCACTTTAAGAGATGAATAAGAGATTCTATGTCACCACTCCCATCTATTATGTGAATGACTCACCCCATATTGGGCATGCGTACACCACTATTGCTGCCGATATACTCGCCCGGTGGAATAGGCTCAAGGGGTTAGAGGTCTTTTTCCTCACAGGCACTGACGAGCACGGGCAGAAGGTTGAGCGTGCAGCAAAAGACAAAGGACACAGGCCTCAACAGCACGCAGACCTGTTTGTAAATAACTTTAAGCAACTCTGGAAGGAACTCAATATTAGTTACGATGCCTTTATAAGGACTACCGATCCCCAACATAAGCAGATCGTGCAGGTCATGCTCCAGCAGATAAAGGACAAGGGGGAGATTGAAAAGAGGACCTACAAGGGTATGTATTGTACCCCCTGTGAGAGGTTCTGGACGGCCAAAGACCTTGTAAACGGCAATTGTCCAGACTGCCTAAGACCTGTAGAAGAGATAGAGGAGAGCAACTATTTTTTCTTGATGTCCAAATATCAAGACAGTCTGATTAGACATATTCAGCAAAACGAGTCCTTTATCCTGCCTGAGAGCCGCCGTAACGAGGTCCTTGGTTTTTTGACTTCTAACCCACTGGGCGACCTCTGTATCTCAAGGCCAAAGAGCAGGCTATCTTGGGGCATACCTATTCCTTTTGATGAAGACTATGTCACATATGTGTGGTTTGACGCCCTCGCCAACTATCTGTCTGCCACACTCTATCTATGTCCTCCCTCTACCTTTAAGGGTGACAATAGCACCAATATCCTACATTCATCCTGTTGGTGGCCCGCCACACATCAGCTGATAGGTAAAGATATACTAACCACACACGCCGTTTACTGGTCCACCATGTTAATGGCCCTTGACCTCCCCTTGCCAGAAAACATCTTTGCCCATGGCTGGTGGACTGTAGAGGGCAAGAAGATGTCCAAGTCATTAGGCAATGTGGTAAACCCCTCAGAGATTGCCCAAAGTTTTGGTGTGGATGCCTTTAGGTTCTTTCTATTCCGTGAGGTCCCCTTCGGGCTTGACGGCGATTTCTCAGAGGCTGCCATTGTAAAAAGGATAAATGTTGACCTTGCCAACGACATTGGCAACCTTACAAGCCGTATCCTGAAGATGATAAACAAGTACTGTCAGAGTATGGTGCCTAAACCATCAGAAACCCATAGCGAAATACGGCAACTTGCAGAGGGCCTCTATGAGAGGGTTGATAGACAACTAAAAGTCCTTGCCTTTCATAGGGCCCTTGAGGAGATCTGGGCGCTTGTCTCTGCCCTAAATAAGTATATAGATTCCTCGCAGCCATGGTCTTTGGCCTCAAGGCCTGATATGAAGGGGGAGTTAAACAATGTGCTCTATACTGTAGCTGAGGGTTTGAGGTTTGTCGCACTTTTTCTCTTGCCATTTATACCAGAAAGTGCAGAGAAGATACTCCGTCAACTCGGCATAGACAATTCTATAAAAGATATCAATCTCTCACGGGAGACACAATGGGGGAGGCTATCACCCGGCACCACTGTCGCAGAACCAGTCTCCCTATTCCCTCGTATAGAGGTAAAAAGGGTCAATGACAAAGGCCAAGAGGAACCACTCACTAATGATAACCTCATTACAATTGAGCACTTTGCCAAGGTAGAACTCAAGATTGGCAAGGTGCTTGATGCCCAGAGGGTGCCTAAATCTGACAAGCTCATAAAGATGCAGGTTGACACTGGAGAGATAAGGCAGATCGTTGCAGGCATTGGTAAGAGCTACGCACCTGAAGACCTTATTGGTAAGAAGATAACCGTTGTCTGTAATCTCAAACCTGCTAAACTGATGGGGCTTGAGTCAAGGGGGATGCTCCTTGCTGCCACCGACAAAGAAGGCAGGTTATCTATATTGACCCCTGACCGTGAGGTATCTGAGGGAGCGATAGTGAGATAGGGTGGGGTGGCGTTTAAGGACTCTAAAGACGGACTTGCAGATGAGGCCGATATATGATCAAGGTAATAAGTCAAGGTTACCAGAATACGATAAACTCTATTAGGAATGTGTGGATACAGGCCGATTCCCGAGACTTTTGGTGCAAGTTGACTTAATCTAAAAACACACTTGTAGTCCTAACAGACCACAGAAAATAATTTCATTTCATGGAAAATCTTTCCTGCTGATGATCTATGCAGGTTTAAAGAGTTCCTTATTTCTCACATACCTCAAATGCAAGCCTTCAGGCATGAGAATTGCGTAATACCGTTTCCGTAGAAAATATCTTATTGGAGGTCCTGATGAATATCCTTGTTGCCGCCTTGGCCCTTTTGATTGTCCTAGTACTGATATTGACTGCCTTTAAGGATGTCGGGGCAGGAGTCTTATTCAACTGGGAGGCCCTGGTCATTATCTTTGGTGGCACTGCTGTAGGTCTTATGATTGGTTATCCCATTGACAAGCTAAAGGCCACCTTTAGGGCCGTCTTAGACTCCTTTAAGGTAGAGTTTGAGAGGGAAAAGACCATTGAAAACATCCTTACCGTTTCAAGGCTCTATCGTAAATCAGAGGTCCGCAGCCTTGAGCGGATGGCAGATTGTATTGACGACAGTATGATGAGGCTTGGCATAAACCTGCTAATCAATTATCATCGCTCTGAGGACATAAGGGCTATTATGGAAAGGGAAATGTCCTCAAGGCTAATGACCCTGCAGGGTTACCAGAATGTCCTGAGGACCGCTGCACGGCTTGCCCCTTCTTTGGGGCTTGCAGGGACGGTGATAAGCCTCATAAAGATGTTTGGCCAAATGGGCAATGCCGAATCCATGATGCCCCTTATGGCAGTAGCCCTTATGTCAACCTTTTACGGCGTAATTATATCAAACCTAATATTTATGCCCCTAAATGCAAAGCTCAGGGACACAACGGACTCTCTAGAGGAAGAGTTTTGGCTCACCATTGAGGGCATTGCTGCCATACACAACGGCGAGCACCCACTGAGGATAGAGGAGAGGCTCAGGGGCGGTTGGTTAGAGGGGAGGGATCCAGTGGTCAAATTGAATCACATTGGCTCTTTGGCAGTAGAGGGCGCCTATAAGGGGAGGCTATAAATGGGTGTCCTGCAAAGGGGGATCAAGAGACCGATTATACACAAGACCGATGACAATGACCAAAACTGGCTGATCACACTAAGTGACTTCTTGACCCTACTGCTGGTCTTTTTTGTTATGTTTTACATGATGACCAGAGGCAGTGGTAAGGATAAACTCCTTGTGTACCAAGAACGACAAGCCTCGTCGGGTTTGCTGGAAAACAGTGGCGGCAATAGAATAGTTCAAATATCGGAAGACATAAATCAGGTGCTCAAAAGGCTTAATATTGATGGCAGCGTCTCTGCTGTAAGTGTAGATAACGAGGTGGTTATAACCCTCAAAGAGAGGGTGCTCTTTAGACCGGGCGATGCGGCACTCTTGAGCGACTCCTACGGTGCCCTTAAGGCCGTTGCGGCAATCATCAGGCAGAATGATGACCTGAAGGTAGAGATTGAGGGACACACAGACAATGTGCCCATTAACAACAGGTTCTATCCCTCCAACTGGGAGCTCTCAATGGCAAGGGCCATTAGCGTCCTTAGGTACTTCACAGAGTTTGAGGGCCTTGATGCCTCAAGGTTTGCTATTAAGGGCAATGCAGACAATAGACCCATTGAGGGCAACAATACCCCTGAGCAAAGGGCATCTAACAGGAGGGTAGAGATAAGGCTTAAGGCTTAGGGCATTGACTATTTCGTCTTTGGGCGAAAAACCCCTTGAGTATCTCAGAGCACTCAGCAGCGAGGATGCCCCTTGTAACCTCCACCCTGTGGTTTAGCCTCTTGTCTTCGGCTATATGATAAAGACTCTCAATAGCCCCTGCCTTGGGATCAGGGCATCCATAGACAAGCCTCTTTAAACGGGCATTGATAATCGCCCCTGCACACATCAGGCAGGGCTCAAGGGTTACATAAAGGGTGCAATCATTGAGGCGCCATCGCCCTAATCTCTTTGCCGCCCTTTTTATCGCAATTATCTCTGCATGGCCAAGGGGGTCATTAGAGTTTTCACGATTGTTAAAGCCCCTTGCAATAATCTCCCCCTCCTTGACCACCACCGCACCTACAGGCACCTCGTTTTTGTTGTAAGCCTTCAGGGCCTCCCTTAGGGCCTTCTGCATAAACAGTGTGTCTCTATCCATTCTGTCCATGCAGCGATGCCCTGACCTGTCTTACAGGAGGTCTCAAACAGTGAGATCGTAGGATTGAGGGTATAAATGTCCCTTTTAATCTTCTCAATGTCCACATCAAGATAGTCCTTGAGGTCTATCTTATTGATCACGGCAGCCCTTGATTGCCTAAACATCATTGGATATTTTAGTGGTTTGTCATGCCCTTCGGTTATACTCAAGACCATCGCCTTTATATCCTCGCCTATATAGAACTCTGCAGGGCATACGAGATTGCCCACATTCTCCACAAACAGGAGTTCTATATCCCCTATGGGCAGGTCATTCAGGGCCTCTTGAACCATGCTGGCGTCTAAATGGCATCCACCTTCAGTATTTATCTGGACCACAGGCACACCGAGGGCATCAATCCTCTGGGCGTCATCGGTGCCAGTTATATCCCCTTCAATAACGGCAATCCTGACCCTATCTCTTAGCGATCTAATGGTCTGTTCAAGCAGGGTAGTCTTACCGGCCCCAGGTGAACTCATAAGGTTCACCACAAAGACCCTGTTTTGATCAAAGACCTTCCTGTTTTCTTGGGCAATCTTTTCATTGGCGTCAAGTATCTTACTGACTACCTTGAGTTTCATCTACTCTACCTCTATCTCGGTTATGTCAAGTTCCCTACCACTAATAACACTAAAGGTGATTGAGCCACAGGCTGGACACATGAATATATATGTCTCCTCAGAGGCAAACTCACTTTGACAATCCATACATTGTGCCCTCAGAGGCACCTCATTAATGATCAGTTCTGCATCAGCAGCGATTGTGTCTGTCTTAATGGCATTAAAAGAAAAAGACAGGGCATCAGGCATTATGCCCGATGCCCTGCCAATATCAACTCTTATTGAATTTACCCTACTATAACCCTTCCCTTGGCACTCCTCAATTACCCTTTCAAGGAGGCTTAGGGCAATGGATACCTCATGCATCCTATTTGTTTACTTCTTTTTCGTAGGCCTCTTTGCCTGCCTCAAGGGCTGTAGTCAAGGCTGTCTTTTTTTCTTCCAAAAATTCCTTGCCTTTTTCAACAGCAGTCACCACTTTTTCCTTTGTCTGTGCTGCATAGTCTGTTGCCTTTTCCCTTACATCGTCTACTAACTCCCTCATCCTCCTGCGCGTCTCAGGACCTGATTGGGGTGTAAGTAGCATTGCCACACCAGCACCCACAATACCTCCGAGCACAAAAGACAACAGAATAGCCCCTGCACTGAATCCTCCTTCATCCTGTCTCATTTAGACCTCCTTTTACTTTTTTAGTAACACCTCAAGTGCCGCCCTTAGACCTGACTTGATCCCTGCTGCCTTTAGATTGAGACCCTTGTTAAAACTACTAATAAGCAGACTGATCTCCCTGATATTCTCTGTGAGTCCGCCCACAGCATCGGAGAGGTTCCTTGCATTAGCGGTTATGTGGCCTAAATCCTCGCCAATGCCCTTTACCGTATTGATGGCGGCCTCTGTGGATTTGATAAGTGGGTCAAGTTTGCCCTCAGCCCTCTCAACAAACCCCCTGAGCGCCAGGGCCGCCTTTTTGATCTCAAGGGCTGCATAGACAAGCACCCCAATGCTGACCAAAAAACCGATTATCAAAAAAAGAAAACCGATGCTTACTATGATGACCCATATGTGATCTACCATTTGCCTGACCTCACATTAATTATTTCCCCAAAAGTATAGCATTATTGCTACGAAAATGCCATTTCCTTAATCCTCTTGACAAAAGGTATTGTGCCTTTAGGTTGGATAGAGCAGACTAAAACCTGTGGACACCGTCGTCTTTATTGCACTAACTTGTAAACATGCCTGATCCTCTGTAATACCGTAAGGTGGTTAAGGAGAAATATCGCCACCATCACAGGAAATATCAAGCCGCTTATACAGCCAAATGCAATTAGGACAATCCTCTCAGGACGCTCCATTATGCCCACCTTGCACTCTATACCCAAACCCTCTGCCCTTGCTCGCACATAGCTAATCAGCACAGCCCCCACCATAGCACCGGCTGTTATGAGCACCCCAAAAAGATGACCCTCATTGAAGAAATACCAGGCCACAGCAATAAATATAAAGGAGTCGCAGTACCTATCAATAGTTGAATCCAAGAAGGCCCCAAAGCGTGTGTTTTTCCTGTTGGTCCTTGCCACTATCCCGTCAAGCATATCAAAAAGGCCACCTAAGAGGATAAGGACCCCCCCTATCAAGAGGTTAAAGGGTATCACCGCAGAGGCAACAACGGTAATCACAAATCCAACGATCGTTATTGTATTTGGACTCAGTGTTATCTTTCGTGCAATAGGCTCAAGGGATTTATCAAATATATGTCCAAGTTTTGCGCTTAACAATTCATACTCCTATCCATCATACTCCTATCCACACTCTTGTAAATGCCCTGCTATCGCTCTCTCTGATTGTTTATAAACTCCTCAACCATCCTGCGGGCCTCCTCATCGCTATACTGTTCTGGTGGATGCTTCATAAAGTATGCTGAAGGTGAGAGGATTGCACCCCCTTTACCCCTATCTATGGCCAATTTGCAACACCTTATAGCATCAATGACCACGCCGGCGCTGTTTGGCGAGTCCTCAACCGACAGCCTGAGTTCAAGGTTCATAGGTATGTTGCCAAAGCCCCTGCCTTCAATCCTCAAAAAACAGACCTTATTGTCATTCATCCATGGCACATAATCAGAGGGACCGATGTGTATGTCCTGATCAGAAATGACATGATTGATCTGCGATCTTACGGCCTCTGTCTTTGAGACCTTTTTTGACTTGAGCCTATTGTGATTGAGCATATTGAGGAAATCTGTATTACCACCCACATTGAGCTGATAGGTGTGGTCTATATGGATACCCCTGTCCATCAAGAGTTTAGTAAGCCAACGGTGTATTATGGTTGCACCAATCTGGGCCTTTATATCATCTCCGATGGTCGGTATGCCTCGCTCCTTAAACCGCTCTGCCCATTGGGGGTCTGAAGCTATAAAAACAGGTATGCAGTTCACAAAGGCAACACCGGCCTCAAGACAACACTCGGCATAAAACTTTGAGGCCCTTTCTGAACCTACAGGCAGGTAGTTTAGCAGTATTTGGGCACCACTCTCTCTCAGCTCCTTGACAACATCACAGGGTTTCTCATTAGAGGCCATAAATCTCCTCTCTTCTGGATAATCCCTCATGTGCTCCGCGATGCCGTCATGGATCTCGCCCATCTTGACGATCACCGCTTTGTCAGGGATGTTGGGATAAAAGACGGTGGTACAATTTGGCTTTGCAAAGACTGCCTCTTTTAGGGGCCTATTTACCTTTCTTACATCCACATCAAAGGCAGCAACTACCTCTATATCAGAGGGCAAATAGCCACCCAGATCATAGTGCATCAAACCTAAGGCCTGAGTCTTACCTTCTCTGCCAAGACTCCTATAATACTCAATCCCCTGAATAAGGGAACTAGCGCAGTTGCCTAAACCGGCAATAGCAATACGAATATCTCCCATTGATACCTACCTTCTTTTAAGTTAAAGTTTGTCCTCGCTTACACTCTTTGTTATCTCTATTTTTAAGACACCGTCTTTGAGGACTGCCTCTACACCATCGGGGTCTATCACCTCTGGAAACTCAAAGTGCCTTATAAAGCCACCAAATCCCCTTTCAATCTGGTGATATCTGTAACCTTCGCGTTTGGTCTTCCTATAACCCCTTATCTTAAGCCTATTGCCCTCTGTCTCGGCATGGATTTGGTCTTCCGTTATACCCGGTAATTCAAGCACCACATAATACCTTGTCCTACTCTCAAAGACATCAGCAAAAGGTATCCATGTAATGTTATCGTATGCACCATTACCATCAGAGATATTACTGACCTGTCTATTGAGCAGATATATGTTTCTGAGCAAGACCATTTTGTTGTCAACAAGGGGCCTTTTTTTAAAGATAAGTTTTATAAATAAACAGGTATGGTTATGTCAAGATACCAAAATTTCTACGCCCTCGGTTTTGCGATGACCTCAAGCACCTTAAGGTCAAAGAACCGCTTTGAGGCCGCTGATCTTAGGACCATCACCGTATCAGCCCCCCTCCCTGTGCCGGCCACGGCAAGGGTCTCCTCGCCCTCAGGGATAAGCCCTGCATCAACGGCCATCATCACGATCTCACAACACACCTTTGCACCCTCTCCGAAACGGCGGAGAGAATTGGCCACTATCAGGGTAGGATAAAGGCCTTGAAACTTTGCTGAAAAGGCCGTCTCTATGCTGTGGGTAACCATTGTGCCTGTATGCACATTTACACCAAGAGAGACCAATTCTTGCCTTACCTCCGGCCTAAACTCTACAGCCCCTGCCGCCTTAAAGTTTGCACAGTGCGTAACAACCACAAGGTTAATATCCATCCCCCTTAATGCCCTTGCAAACAACAGGCCTGTGTCTCCCTCAGTGGATGCAACTACTATGTGTTTGTAGCCATAATCCCGTATTGATTCTTTTACAACCTCAAGGCAGACCTCTGTGTTTTCCCTACCCGGCCTTTCAAAATAGGTGACAGTCTTTTTCATAGTAACCTCCTCTATCAAAACCTAACCACATGGGGTATTTTCAGAACAATAAAACAGTTGGATACAGGGGATAAAACTTTCTTACATTGTCTTGTGCTAAAGCAAGTAAACCGCACCCGTACTTATCCTATCCCCTAAAGCTGAATCACAAACTCTGCCCCGCCATCTATATTTCTGACCGACAGGGTACCGTGCATGTTTTTTTCAATAATGGTCTTTGCCAAGTGGAGCCCAAGCCCTGTGCCCTCACCCTCCTTTTTGGTGGTAAAATATGGCTCAAAGACCTTGCTGATAATCTCCTCTGGTATGCCACCGCCATTGTCCCTTATGGTAATCTTCACCCTGTTGCTTTCGGAGTTACTAATATCTATACTTATCCTGCCCTCTGTGCGTCTCTCTAATAAGCCCTTTGCCCTTGCAGATACTATGGCGTCTCTTGCATTGTTTATGAGGTTCAGGATTACATGCTTGAATTCATTGGGTTGGCCTTTTACTAATAGTCCCTCAGGCCCTGTTATATCAACTCTTATGTTGTTATTTTTAAACTGCCCCTCAAACATGAAGTAGAGGTCTTGAATTGCCTGAAGCGGAGAGAAGGCTACCTGCTCTCTTGAGGTCCTGAGGAAGTTTCTAAAGTCGTCTATAGTCTTAGACATAAACCTTACCTGTTTCATCGTGTTTTCAATAGTGTAGTCAATTATTGCCCTGTCTTCTCTGTCTAAGGTCTTTAGGTCCGAGAGGTTTTGCACCATCAGGGCTATGGCATTCAGGGGTTGCCGCCATTGATGGGCAATAGCGCCCAACATCTCGCCCATCGCTGCCAGTTTTGATTGCTGTAAGAGCATCTGCTCCTTTTCTTGATTGAGGCGGTATTGCTCAAGGGCCACATTCTGGAGGTCCTTGTTTATGTCTTCAAGGAGCCTGTTTTTGGCCTTTAACTCAAACTCGTTCTGTTTTTTCTTTATACCTGTGGCAATGGTCTGGGCTGCAAAACCAAGGGCCTTGATAATCAATTCGTCAAAGGGGGTCTTTGAAAAGAGCGTAAAGGCACCTATGGCCTTTTCATCAATAATCAGGGGATAACCTGCATAGGCGACAAAACCAAACCTCTTGGCCAACTCCTTGTTACTTATGCCCGCCTCGCCCTGGATGTCTTGGGTATAAAAGGGCTTCCTACTCTCTATTATCTCACTCACCTTGAGGTGCCCATAGGGTATAGTAGTAGGGCCATTCTCGTTGGGCAGGTCAACTGTTGAAGATTGGGCTGCAAGATTGAGGGTCTTGTCTATAGGTTCGCATAACCATATGCGAGAGAGGTCTGCACCTAAATGCCTGTTCATTGCATCGGTACACCTAAGTAGGGACTTTGATAGTTCATCTTCATGGACAAAGGCATTGCTCACATCGTAAAAGAACTCAAGTAGCCTGTTTCGTCTCTGCAGTTGTTCCTCAATCTCAGATTTATAGAGGGCTATATCAATGGTCATCTTAAGATGCTTGGTATCTACAGGTTTAAAGAGGTAGCCGTAAGGGTTTGTTTTTATCGCCTTATTAATCGTGGCCTCATCGCTATGGGCGGTGATATATATAATAGGCACATTTTGCTGCCTCCTGATCTCAGCCGCTGCCTCAATACCTGTCATTGTACCTGCAAGGGTAATGTCCATCAGTATCACATCAGGCCTGAGTTCAGAGGCAAGGTTTATGGCCTTTTCACCTGATGGCGTTACAGCCACCACTGTATAGCCCATTGCAGTCAGGCTTGACTTGAGGTCAAGGGCAGTAATGGGCTCATCCTCAACGATCATTATGTTATTACTCATTTTTAGTCTCCCTTATGTCGGCAGTGGAATTCTATCACAACTGTTGTGCCTCTTGCTGATTGTATGTCTATCTTGGCCTCCAACTTAGAGGCTATCAGATATACGAGCTGCATCCCTAAGGACCCTCGGGAATTAATCTCTGATACATCCTTAATACCTATCCCATCATCTGCTACAGTAAGACTACATCGGTCACCCTCAAGCCTCTTTAACCTTACCATAATCCTGCCCTCCCTCTTGTCAGGGAAGGCGTGTTTATAGGCATTGCTCAGCAATTCATTTATTATGAGACCTATCTGTATGGCAGCCTCAAAGGAGATGTCTATGTTATCAATGTCTTGACTTATCTCTATACCCTTTCTGCCATAAGTAGAAACGACCTGTCTTATGAGCCCTGCCATATAGTTACTAATACTTATATGCGACAGGTTCTCAGAGAGGTAAAGCGACCCGTGCACTAAAGACATGGCCTTGATACGTTGCTTAAGGTCTAAGAGTATTGACTTATTGACATCCCCTATATCAGGGGTGTTTAACTTGATGTTTATGAGGCTCATTATGACCTGCAAGTTGTTCTTAACTCGGTGATGCACCTCCCTTATTAACAGATCTTTTTCCTCAAGGGCCTGCCTTAGGGCCGCCTCAGCCTGCTTTCTCTTGGATATATCCCTATATATGCCACACAGGGCCTTTCTTCCCTGTATCTCAATAACATTTGCAATGATCTCTACAGGCACCTTCACACCGTCAGACCTAAGAACCTCAGCCTCTATATAGTGCTCCTCTTGTGTAGCATATAGGGGAAATCTCTCCTTGACCTCCAGCGCCATCTCAGGGGGGTGCAGTTCATAGAAGTGCTTGCCAATAAGTCCAGACTTATCGGCATTCATGAGCGACTCGGCAGCAAGGTTTAAATCAACTATGAGGCCTGTCTCTATATCGGCTATAAATATGGCATCAGGGGCATTGTTGAAGAGTATCTGAAACCTCTTTGCACTCTCTCTAAAGAGCTCGGCCATTAGCCTCCTAGTGGTCACATCCCTACCTGTGCCCTCAATGGCAATTAGCCTGCCCTTTTCATCATAAGTATAGTTATTAGAGTGCTCAATCCATAGGGTCTTGCCGGTCTTTGAAACCCACCTCAAGGTAATCGTCTTTTGTTGCTGCCCTCGCATAGTCACAAAAGACCTCAGCTTGTGCCTGTCTTCAGGGTGGATAATAATGAAGATGAGGTTTATGTTTCTATAGAGCTGTTCAGGACTGAATCCTGTAAGGTCCTCAATCCGCCCATTGATAAACTCTAATGTTATCTTGGGCCTAAGCCTTATGCGATAGACCACATCCAGAAGATTCTCGGCAAGGGTGCGATATTTGTGTTCACTTTGTTGAAGGGCTAAGGTACGTTCCTGCACACGGTCCTCAAGGAGATCGCGCTGGTTCTTTATCTCTGATATATAGCGTCCTATCTGCCCTATGACCTCCCTAAAATTCAACACCAACTGGTTAATCTCCCTAATAAATGCTGGCCTCAGACTGACCTCCTCTCCACGCTCAATCTGCTCCGGTAAGTGAGTGGTCCTGTCACTGAGATAATCCACCGATGAGGCTATATAACGGCTTACCAAATGTGATGTGGCCACAGAGAGGATTATCAACACCGCCATAAAGGCTAAGAAAAGCACGGCACCATGCCCTATCACCCTTGCAGCAGGCATCAGTGGAGTATGGACGATTATTGTGCCATTGGGTAATAGGACCTCTTTAAAATAAAAGGCCTGATCCCACCTCAACCTATGCGGTACATGTGCAGCCTTCTTAGATAACCAGAGGGTAACGCCTCCAGAAAGTTCTCTCATCTGACCAGAGGCCAGGAGCCCCCTTAAATTCACCTGCCTCGTAAAGGGCTCGTAAGTGCTGTTAATGACATCGCCTTTAGGGTCTATCAATGTCAAATGGCCTTCAAGGCTCTTTATTATGGGAGTTACCTCTAAGACAGATTCCATGTTGCCCTTTTGCACTCCAATGTGGTTCATAACTGCCATTGCCGAGAGGTGTGTAAACCTCTGATAGAGCTCCTCTCGGTCATCCCAATATCTATTGAATATGACTTGCCCAACGATAAAGGACGGGACGATAACAATAACTGCCATAGTCTCAAAGAGCATGTTTCTTAAGGATATTGCCCTAAAGCTGTGGCCATAGTGATAACGGAGTTGTTGATAGACATGAAAAAGGAGTGATGCAAGTAGTGAGTATAAGGAGCCATTTACAATACACTTCAGCCACAAGGTAATGGCTGTCTCCATACTAAAACCGATCACATAAATAAAGGTCCCAAAGGCCACAGGTATGCCTGGTAAAAACCAGAAGACGAGGTCATGGATAATGAGGTTACCACGCTTACTGTTGTATCGCCAGCCTACAAAGAGGGCCTCAAGGGTAAACATAGGGACAGCATAAAAGTGGTTCCAATGTAAATAGATTGTGGTATAAACCACTAATGCTGATACAAAGGCCCATAGGGCACCATACCGTAGGGCCACTAACATCACAAAGATGCCACCAAAAAGGAAGTCTATGCCATAAAAGAGCGGTAACTTTATAAGGTTGAGGGCAGTGCCTACTAAGGTAAGAAGCAAGATTGTTGGTAAACTTTGAGGTAACCTATTGGTGAAGGACATTTTGTATAATACAATATAAGAACTTACCTTAACCACCCCCGACCGACCCACCCCCACCCACCCACCTACACCACCCCCACCCACCCACCTACACCACCCCCATCCACCAACCTACACCACCCCCATCCACCAACCTACACCACCCCCACCCACCCACCTACACACACCCACTATCTCCGAGACCATACCAACCACCCGGACAACGCCCGCCCGTCTCAAGGGTTCCCCTACTCTACCCAATGTGGGCAAACACTTTCATCTGCGACCACTGTTTCCGTTAAGTGTGCGTTTTGCTCCATTTGGCTCCTATTTTTAAAACTATTACCTTTTTACTGCCGATCTATTGCACTGTCGCACTAATAAGTGGCAGCCCTGCCTCCACTGTAACTGGCCCTTTTGGGTTTAGGTAAAATCAATAGGTAAGGG
>Ga0308419_1001554_pt1 | contig 15278 bp, 7 predicted proteins | sample HotsprSampleMS50_FD_203674 | JGI IMG/M metagenome (GOLD analysis project Ga0308419, IMG submission 203674) | Hot spring phototrophic mat microbial communities from Mushroom Spring, Yellowstone National Park, Wyoming, United States - 20090730_MS50 ... | reverse complement strand
GTCGCGCCCCGCGGGGGCGCGCGGATTGAAACGACCAGACTGTCTCAACAGCTGGACCAGACTGTCTCGTCGCGCCCCGCGGGGGCGCGCGGATTGAAACTTGGCGCAGCCCGCCATCGCCGCCAGCCTGCGCACGTCGCGCCCCGCGGGGGCGCGCGGATTGAAACCTGCCGGCGCGCCGGCCTCACACAGCACGGAGCGCGTCGCGCCCCGCGGGGGCGCGCGGATTGAAACCGGCTGCTACCTGGGGAGCGCGTGTACTGCTGGAAGTCGCGCCCCGCGGGGGCGCGCGGATTGAAACCACCACAGGACCGCCGGCGCGCATGGCGTGCGCAGGTCGCGCCCCGCGGGGGCGCGCGGATTGAAACCGGATTGGAAAGAGCGCCACCGCGGCATCCGCCCAGGTCGCGCCCCGCGGGGGCGCGCGGATTGAAACATTCCACCCAGGGAGCGTCGGCTCCCTGGGTTTTGTCGCGCCCCGCGGGGGCGCGCGGATTGAAACTTAAAGGGGGGCGCGCAACGCGCCTTCCCTCTTTTGTCGCGCCCCGCGGGGGCGCGCGGATTGAAACTTCGCCAGGCCTTTGACGGCACATCGTTGGCGGTGGTCGCGCCCCGCGGGGGCGCGCGGATTGAAACGTCTTGGCGCTGGGCGGTGCCTCGGTAGCGCCGGTGTCGCGCCCCGCGGGGGCGCGCGGATTGAAACGGGCACTGCCAGCCGAGGCGCATGCTGGCGCGTAGTCGCGCCCCGCGGGGGCGCGCGGATTGAAACGGCCGCACCGCAAACATGGCAGCGAGCAGCATACGTCGCGCCCCGCGGGGGCGCGCGGATTGAAACAATAACCCATCGTGCATCTGCAGTCCGGGTTCGGGTCGCGCCCCGCGGGGGCGCGCGGATTGAAACACGACCCACAATTCCCGCCCGCACCGGTCGCATACGAGTCGCGCCCCGCGGGGGCGCGCGGATTGAAACCTGGTGTGGTTGTCGATAATAATCGACAGGCCGCGTCGCGCCCCGCGGGGGCGCGCGGATTGAAACGGATCTGAAAACCGCAGTGCTCGAGGGCCGCCTGAGTCGCGCCCCGCGGGGGCGCGCGGATTGAAACTTTCGGTTGCCACGTCGTCCCACACGCGCCGCTGGTCGCGCCCCGCGGGGGCGCGCGGATTGAAACTGGACATAGACGGGGGCCAACATGGCAAAACAGGACGTCGCGCCCCGCGGGGGCGCGCGGATTGAAACCAGCCGGCACGCACCCATACCCCTCGACGTCGCGGGTCGCGCCCCGCGGGGGCGCGCGGATTGAAACGCGCGAGGCCTGCTCAGGGATTAACGCTGCCGCAGTCGCGCCCCGCGGGGGCGCGCGGATTGAAACGTCACCACGCTGCCGGATTCATAGTCGTTTGTGAGGTCGCGCCCCGCGGGGGCGCGCGGATTGAAACGTCACCACGCTGCCGGATTCATAGTCGTTTGTGAGGTCGCGCCCCGCGGGGGCGCGCGGATTGAAACGAGTGTAAATTACACTGGCAGCTGGGGTTATATAGTCGCGCCCCGCGGGGGCGCGCGGATTGAAACGTTGGCGGTGCCGCCGATGGTTGGTCCTAGCCGAGTCGCGCCCCGCGGGGGCGCGCGGATTGAAACTTGGCCGCCGCCGGGTGCGCCATTGGCCCAAGACCGTCGCGCCCCGCGGGGGCGCGCGGATTGAAACCGGCTGCTACCTGGGGAGCGCGTGTACTGCTGGAAGTCGCGCCCCGCGGGGGCGCGCGGATTGAAACGGTACCTCCACAGCAGGTCCTGCCGCGATATGCGGTCGCGCCCCGCGGGGGCGCGCGGATTGAAACCATCCCCTGCAACGATGGCCGATACGGACGCCTGGTCGCGCCCCGCGGGGGCGCGCGGATTGAAACTGGACATAGATGGGGGTCAACATGGCAAAACAGGACGTCGCGCCCCGCGGGGGCGCGCGGATTGAAACTTCCGGGACCGGAAATTTCTCCTCCTGTGCGCGCGTCGCGCCCCGCGGGGGCGCGCGGATTGAAACAGATGAACGCGTCCACCTTGCCGCGCAATCTCAAGTCGCGCCCCGCGGGGGCGCGCGGATTGAAACTAAATAATGCACGCGCCTATTAATAATGCACGCGCGTCGCGCCCCGCGGGGGCGCGCGGATTGAAACGTCCCAGCTGCTGGGACACTCTGTCCTAGCTGTTGTCGCGCCCCGCGGGGGCGCGCGGATTGAAACGTTCTGGCCCCGGCCTCGGCTGGCCGGTGGGCCGCGGTCGCGCCCCGCGGGGGCGCGCGGATTGAAACACCGGCCCCGTCCTCAGTTGCCACCCACGCGCCTCGTCGCGCCCCGCGGGGGCGCGCGGATTGAAACGCGCCCAGCTGCGTGCGGCTCGCGCGTGGTGGCGGTCGCGCCCCGCGGGGGCGCGCGGATTGAAACGCCTAGTCGCGGCGCCTTGGCTTGCTGCTCGCCGTGTCGCGCCCCGCGGGGGCGCGCGGATTGAAACGCATGATTCTGCGCGACAAGTCGAGCCGCAGGACGCGTCGCGCCCCGCGGGGGCGCGCGGATTGAAACACCGAGGCGGCAACAGGTGCGACCAATGCCGCAAGTCGCGCCCCGCGGGGGCGCGCGGATTGAAACATCCGCGTCGGCGAGTCGCGCGTCATCGACGCTGGTCGCGCCCCGCGGGGGCGCGCGGATTGAAACGCAGCGAAATGGTGGGTTGCCGACGACGAAACGCGTCGCGCCCCGCGGGGGCGCGCGGATTGAAACGACATCAACCGGCGGGCAATCTCCAGGTAGTCACGTCGCGCCCCGCGGGGGCGCGCGGATTGAAACCCTGTTGCCGCCGGCTGCGCGCAGGGTCTATTTGGTCGCGCCCCGCGGGGGCGCGCGGATTGAAACCATCCCGGCGGCTAAATCGGCGGTGATGGCGCCGAGTCGCGCCCCGCGGGGGCGCGCGGATTGAAACGCCTCCTTTCCGCGCCCTCTGGGCGCTGCCTCCGGTCGCGCCCCGCGGGGGCGCGCGGATTGAAACAGTGGAGGGAGCGCCCACGGGCCGGGGCGCAGAAAGTCGCGCCCCGCGGGGGCGCGCGGATTGAAACTCCTCCAACAGTCCGCTGAGCTCCATCTCGCGGCGGTCGCGCCCCGCGGGGGCGCGCGGATTGAAACACGAGTCTGGGAATCCGCTGGTCAAAAAATTCGCAGGTCGCGCCCCGCGGGGGCGCGCGGATTGAAACTGAGCATCACATCCCCCTTATCCGCCGGCCACGCGTCGCGCCCCGCGGGGGCGCGCGGATTGAAACTTATATGCGGCGCCCCCAAGGCGGGGCGCGGAAAGTCGCGCCCCGCGGGGGCGCGCGGATTGAAACTGCAGCCTGCGGAAAAACCGCAGCGTGACGCTTTGTCGCGCCCCGCGGGGGCGCGCGGATTGAAACGGCGAGCTTGGGCGCCAGTCGCCCAGCCCGCAGTACTGGTCGCGCCCCGCGGGGGCGCGCGGATTGAAACGAGTTTGGCGGCTGCATCTCGCAGTTGCCGCTCGTCGCGCCCCGCGGGGGCGCGCGGATTGAAACGCCCCGGCCGCGCCAGGCCGGTGGGCCGCGACGAGTCGCGCCCCGCGGGGGCGCGCGGATTGAAACCTCTTCGGCCTCGCGCTCCGGCTCGGGATGACGGGTCGCGCCCCGCGGGGGCGCGCGGATTGAAACAGGCGGGCGGCACACCCAGCGGCGAGGCGCTCATGTCGCGCCCCGCGGGGGCGCGCGGATTGAAACCTCTCAAACACCAGTGCAAGCGCCCGCTCGAGGAAGTCGCGCCCCGCGGGGGCGCGCGGATTGAAACGCGCACCTCTTCATACGGTTCGACCCACAGCGCAATGTCGCGCCCCGCGGGGGCGCGCGGATTGAAACTCTCCGTACGTAATTCCGCGCACATGGAAAACCGCGTCGCGCCCCGCGGGGGCGCGCGGATTGAAACAAAAATGTCATGGGAGGTCGATGTGAGCGCCGAAGTCGCGCCCCGCGGGGGCGCGCGGATTGAAACTTGCGCGTCCGTGCGCAGACGCCCGCGACAAAAAGTCGCGCCCCGCGGGGGCGCGCGGATTGAAACGCGCGGGAGGCTAATGCGTGACCACCGTTGTTAAGTCGCGCCCCGCGGGGGCGCGCGGATTGAAACCATATTGGCAGGCGTTGCCGGCCATCCTTCGGCGTCGCGCCCCGCGGGGGCGCGCGGATTGAAACTTTGCGCCAAATGCGCAGTGCGCAGCAGCGCGCGCGTCGCGCCCCGCGGGGGCGCGCGGATTGAAACTACCGACCCCAGTGCGAAATTTACGGGTCGCCTAGTCGCGCCCCGCGGGGGCGCGCGGATTGAAACACTAATAAAAGGCCGCGGTGGCGGCCGCTCATGGTCGCGCCCCGCGGGGGCGCGCGGATTGAAACCGTTGAAGACGTTAGGCGATGGGAAGCCGCCAACCGGTCGCGCCCCGCGGGGGCGCGCGGATTGAAACTCGGCGGACGGTGGCACGTATCATCGATCACAGGCGTCGCGCCCCGCGGGGGCGCGCGGATTGAAACTGTATGCCCATTACCCGCTGCTCACCGGTGCGGAGGTCGCGCCCCGCGGGGGCGCGCGGATTGAAACGCTTAAACGTGGCAAATCTCTACAAACGTCACGGGTCGCGCCCCGCGGGGGCGCGCGGATTGAAACCTCCCCCTCCAGCTCGGCAATCGCCATCGCCACGAGTCGCGCCCCGCGGGGGCGCGCGGATTGAAACTTATTGCCAGCGCTACAAAACGTGCCGCGATGCGTGTCGCGCCCCGCGGGGGCGCGCGGATTGAAACGGTCGTATATGTCGTAATGGTCGCGCGCATACACGTCGCGCCCCGCGGGGGCGCGCGGATTGAAACCAGCCGCCGCAGCCCGTGCACAGGTGCGCACCCCGTCGCGCCCCGCGGGGGCGCGCGGATTGAAACGGGCTGCGGGTGGCGAAGGCCGCGGGGTTGCACGTCGCGCCCCGCGGGGGCGCGCGGATTGAAACTACCTATGGGGGCGGCGTCCGAGGGGGTCGGACAGGTCGCGCCCCGCGGGGGCGCGCGGATTGAAACGGGCTGCGGGTGGCGAAGGCCGCGGGGTTGCACGTCGCGCCCCGCGGGGGCGCGCGGATTGAAACCGCACGCGCCAGGAGCGGGCGGTCTGCAATCACAAGTCGCGCCCCGCGGGGGCGCGCGGATTGAAACTCCGCCTCCTCTCCGGCCAGGTAGCGGCCGTGTTGTCGCGCCCCGCGGGGGCGCGCGGATTGAAACGACCGTTGTCGCCTGTGGACGGACATTGACACAAGTCGCGCCCCGCGGGGGCGCGCGGATTGAAACGGGGCGGGCGATGACGCGCAACTGACGTATGACGTCGCGCCCCGCGGGGGCGCGCGGATTGAAACCGGGGATGCTCTCCTCCATATCCAGTTGGCGCCACGTCGCGCCCCGCGGGGGCGCGCGGATTGAAACACTTGCACATAACCCGCGTCGCGCACGCCGGCATGTCGCGCCCCGCGGGGGCGCGCGGATTGAAACCAGTACGCCCATGCGCCATCGCCACCACTCTGAAAGGTCGCGCCCCGCGGGGGCGCGCGGATTGAAACGACGCGCACCCTAATTGTCGGTGCACCATGGTACGTCGCGCCCCGCGGGGGCGCGCGGATTGAAACTGCCCCGCGTGCGCCACGCCGCGGCGTATCGAGGTCGCGCCCCGCGGGGGCGCGCGGATTGAAACCCAATCCGGTGTCGTCGCCCAGGCCTCATAAAACGTCGCGCCCCGCGGGGGCGCGCGGATTGAAACCGCGGACGCAGGTGGATCGCCTGGGCCATATGGTCGCGCCCCGCGGGGGCGCGCGGATTGAAACGCCAGGGTGGTCGCTGGCGAGGGCTGCCGAGCGCGTCGCGCCCCGCGGGGGCGCGCGGATTGAAACCCCGCCGGTTTGTTGCGGGAGGGGACCCCGCCCCGTCGCGCCCCGCGGGGGCGCGCGGATTGAAACTGCCCCGCGTGCGCCACGCCGCGGCGTATCGAGGTCGCGCCCCGCGGGGGCGCGCGGATTGAAACCTGGCGGCCACGATCGCGGCGAAAATATCGAGGTGTCGCGCCCCGCGGGGGCGCGCGGATTGAAACATCGTCATCTGGAAGGCCCATCCCGATTGGACCATGTCGCGCCCCGCGGGGGCGCGCGGATTGAAACCACCCCAATCATCGGCCGCCCATAGCGGATGCCACGTCGCGCCCCGCGGGGGCGCGCGGATTGAAACGCCAATGGCGAGTGGCGGGGCGCGGGCCCGCTTATCGTCGCGCCCCGCGGGGGCGCGCGGATTGAAACACGTTGCGCTCAACCGCGGCGATGCCGGTCGCAATGTCGCGCCCCGCGGGGGCGCGCGGATTGAAACCGAAACGGCGCCTCACCCCGGGCATCCTCGCGTGGTCGCGCCCCGCGGGGGCGCGCGGATTGAAACGCGCCGCCAAGGCCTCCATGTGCGCCTCGAGCGCGTCGCGCCCCGCGGGGGCGCGCGGATTGAAACGGGCAGACTGTGTTGGTGCGGCGCGCCGAACTAATGTCGCGCCCCGCGGGGGCGCGCGGATTGAAACCCCGGCCCGCTAAGAGATGTGTCTGTGACGCTAAGTCGCGCCCCGCGGGGGCGCGCGGATTGAAACCGCCCTACGAATCTCGATCCCAGGAAACGCATCGCGTCGCGCCCCGCGGGGGCGCGCGGATTGAAACACGCCACGAGGCGTGGCTCGATCAGCGAGCCATGGTCGCGCCCCGCGGGGGCGCGCGGATTGAAACGAGGCCGTGCGCGAGGCTCGTCGCCTCGCACGCGTCGCGCCCCGCGGGGGCGCGCGGATTGAAACAAGGCGGCGATGCTGTCAATGACATCGCCGCTCGAGTCGCGCCCCGCGGGGGCGCGCGGATTGAAACCTTTTCGGGGTGGTCACTCATATCTACCCTCCAAGTCGCGCCCCGCGGGGGCGCGCGGATTGAAACTCAAATACTGTAGGTATGGGGGGGGGTGTGGGGGGGTCGCGCCCCGCGGGGGCGCGCGGATTGAAACGTGGTGGAAAATCGTCCGACCGCACCGCAAACATAGTCGCGCCCCGCGGGGGCGCGCGGATTGAAACGCGTACGGGTTTGAGGCCTCAAAAGTGCTGCCTAGTCGCGCCCCGCGGGGGCGCGCGGATTGAAACTCGCCGGCGAGCAGAGCGATCGGAAATATGCCCCGTCGCGCCCCGCGGGGGCGCGCGGATTGAAACTTACCGGATATTTACGGGCCGACGGCTGGGTGTGGTCGCGCCCCGCGGGGGCGCGCGGATTGAAACGCGGCTGCGCGACGCGCCTGGCGCGCCTCCAGACGTCGCGCCCCGCGGGGGCGCGCGGATTGAAACAAGGATACAGTGGATCCATCGCGGCCCGTAACAGGTCGCGCCCCGCGGGGGCGCGCGGATTGAAACAATCCGCCGCACCTCGCGGCTTTGACGGACCACTTGTCGCGCCCCGCGGGGGCGCGCGGATTGAAACCGCTCCGGATTACGGAATTCGAGGCAGGGACGGTCGTCGCGCCCCGCGGGGGCGCGCGGATTGAAACCACTGGCGACCCGCGCCACCACGGTGACGGAAATGTCGCGCCCCGCGGGGGCGCGCGGATTGAAACCCGTACGACGTCATTTGGCCCAGGTGTCGGCGACGTCGCGCCCCGCGGGGGCGCGCGGATTGAAACCTTGGGGCGGAGGGGACGCGTCTGTGCACGTAACGTCGCGCCCCGCGGGGGCGCGCGGATTGAAACCCCGGGTGGGGCGCGGGAGCGACTAGTGGCGCTGGTCGCGCCCCGCGGGGGCGCGCGGATTGAAACCGGAGCTTGTAGACGCTGCCCCGCAGGGCGCCCACGTCGCGCCCCGCGGGGGCGCGCGGATTGAAACATCGGTATGTGCGCGGTCCGGTGTACGTCACTGTCGTCGCGCCCCGCGGGGGCGCGCGGATTGAAACAACGATACGGTGGACCCATCGCGGCCCGTAACAGGTCGCGCCCCGCGGGGGCGCGCGGATTGAAACGCGGGTCGCCTAAGCGGGATGCAGGCGGCCGTCTGGTCGCGCCCCGCGGGGGCGCGCGGATTGAAACTGGTGACCACGGGCGGCGTGGTCACCACATGGTCGTCGCGCCCCGCGGGGGCGCGCGGATTGAAACTTGGACTAGCGGAGGGCTTGGCGGCCGGATCGGGTCGCGCCCCGCGGGGGCGCGCGGATTGAAACTGCCGACGGGAGCTGCGCCCGAACTGTCCCAGCAGGTCGCGCCCCGCGGGGGCGCGCGGATTGAAACGCACCGGACCGCCCAAGGTCGATAAAGCTCATGGTCGCGCCCCGCGGGGGCGCGCGGATTGAAACGCCACAAATTGCCCGTCGAACGTGCCGTTATAATTGTCGCGCCCCGCGGGGGCGCGCGGATTGAAACTCGAGTATTCGGCCGAGGTCAGGTGTGGGGATGAGGTCGCGCCCCGCGGGGGCGCGCGGATTGAAACGGTCGGCTGCCCGCGATCATCGAGCACCCGCGAGGTCGCGCCCCGCGGGGGCGCGCGGATTGAAACACCTCGATAGGTCGCGGCCGGTTGAACACCGGGTGGTCGCGCCCCGCGGGGGCGCGCGGATTGAAACTGCCGACGGGAGCTGCGCCCGAACTGTCCCAGCAGGTCGCGCCCCGCGGGGGGCGCGCGGATTGAAACCTGTTGGGACAGTCTGGTCCAACTGTTGGGACAGGTCGCGCCCCGCGGGGGCGCGCGGATTGAAACATGGACGCGACGTGCCCGTTAGGGAAATACCCGTAGTCGCGCCCCGCGGGGGCGCGCGGATTGAAACCCTGCGCAAATAGACCCCGCGCGCAGCCGGCGGCGTCGCGCCCCGCGGGGGCGCGCGGATTGAAACTAACACCTCCCGCCACGGCCCCAAACGTGACCACGTCGCGCCCCGCGGGGGCGCGCGGATTGAAACCCTCCCGCGCCATAACCTTAAGGGGGCGCGCAAAGTCGCGCCCCGCGGGGGCGCGCGGATTGAAACCGCGGGTGTGCAGTGCGCAATCATGCAGACGTGCGAGTCGCGCCCCGCGGGGGCGCGCGGATTGAAACCGCGCAACCGGCCGCAACAGGGAACTAGCCGCCCGTCGCGCCCCGCGGGGGCGCGCGGATTGAAACAACTCCCGGGAAATGTGCTGTCAAGTGGGACAGCAGTCGCGCCCCGCGGGGGCGCGCGGATTGAAACCCCTGACCGGCGTTGGCGGTGGATGCGGTGCCCTCGTCGCGCCCCGCGGGGGCGCGCGGATTGAAACGCGAGGTAGGCCATGGCGCTAGCTCGGCGCTGCGAGTCGCGCCCCGCGGGGGCGCGCGGATTGAAACGTGCCGCGCAACGTTGGTATGCGGTCCGATTCGTGTCGCGCCCCGCGGGGGCGCGCGGATTGAAACAACCGTTGAGCCAACCGCCGCATGCGGGGGGTGGAGTCGCGCCCCGCGGGGGCGCGCGGATTGAAACACGAGGAGGCCCACAAGGGCGGAGGTCTTGCAATGTCGCGCCCCGCGGGGGCGCGCGGATTGAAACTCGCCCGCAAGCAGAGCAATTGGAAATATGCCCCAAGTCGCGCCCCGCGGGGGCGCGCGGATTGAAACGATATCGCGTTAAGCGGGGCGGCTGAGTTGATCAAGTCGCGCCCCGCGGGGGCGCGCGGATTGAAACGCGCGGGGTGGTGCGCGCTGTGCAACAGCACGCCAGTCGCGCCCCGCGGGGGCGCGCGGATTGAAACTACGCAGTACGCGGCGGCATACCACCTTGCTCGTGGTCGCGCCCCGCGGGGGCGCGCGGATTGAAACCCCTGAGACGCCGGCATGGGTGGCGGAGGTGACAGGTCGCGCCCCGCGGGGGCGCGCGGATTGAAACCCCCCACCCGGATGGGTGGCCGCCAGCGGTGCCGCGTCGCGCCCCGCGGGGGCGCGCGGATTGAAACACCTGACTGCGAGACGGCCTGTCCCATAACCCACGTCGCGCCCCGCGGGGGCGCGCGGATTGAAACATGGTAAGAGGCCGCGGTGGCGGCCAATCATCGCGGTCGCGCCCCGCGGGGGCGCGCGGATTGAAACCTGGTGTGGCCGTCGATAATAATCGACAGGCCGCGTCGCGCCCCGCGGGGGCGCGCGGATTGAAACCCGCGGTTGGGCCGACATATGTGGATGTCAGCGCAAGTCGCGCCCCGCGGGGGCGCGCGGATTGAAACGAATTGGCGGCGGCCTCGGGATCACGGCGGGGATCGTCGCGCCCCGCGGGGGCGCGCGGATTGAAACCAGCAGTAGACAGCCTGCTGAGGCTGCAGGCGGAATGGTCGCGCCCCGCGGGGGCGCGCGGATTGAAACTCCAGCGGTGGCACCATCCGCCGTTGGTGTGCTCGTCGCGCCCCGCGGGGGCGCGCGGATTGAAACAACCGCCAGCCGCGCGCCTCGTGCCAGTCGACAAAGTCGCGCCCCGCGGGGGCGCGCGGATTGAAACCCGGTCGGCGTACGGCATCTCACTCCCCCAACTCGTCGCGCCCCGCGGGGGCGCGCGGATTGAAACTTCGGGAGCTAAAAATGTGGCGGGAGGTAGATGTGAGTCGCGCCCCGCGGGGGCGCGCGGATTGAAACTGCCGACGGGAGCTGCGCCCGAACTGTCCCAGCAGGTCGCGCCCCGCGGGGGCGCGCGGATTGAAACGCTGAAAACTGCGCCCGCCGGCCGGATCGGCGGGCGTCGCGCCCCGCGGGGGCGCGCGGATTGAAACGCGGCCTCAAAACCGTACGCCAACATGCGACGCGGTCGCGCCCCGCGGGGGCGCGCGGATTGAAACCGCGGTTGGGCCCACATACTTGGACCTCACCGCGAAGTCGCGCCCCGCGGGGGCGCGCGGATTGAAACGCTGGAGCAAGGACGGCGGTACGTCGTGGGAGGCGTCGCGCCCCGCGGGGGCGCGCGGATTGAAACGCCACACCGCGGTATCCGCTAGTTGCACGTAATCGTCGCGCCCCGCGGGGGCGCGCGGATTGAAACGCCACACCGCGGTATCCGCTAGTTGCACGTAATCGTCGCGCCCCGCGGGGGCGCGCGGATTGAAACACGCCTTGTCTCCTCACCGGCATCGTTCTCGAGTGGTCGCGCCCCGCGGGGGCGCGCGGATTGAAACCTCTTGCGCCTGCCGCACGGCACGGTCATCGACCCGTCGCGCCCCGCGGGGGCGCGCGGATTGAAACGGAGGCATCGCGGTCCTCCACACCGGAGGCTGCGAGTCGCGCCCCGCGGGGGCGCGCGGATTGAAACCCGTCGAGGTGCCCGAGTGGGGCGGCGCGGTATAGTCGCGCCCCGCGGGGCGCGCGGATTGAAACTTGGACATAAAAAGGGGGCAATATGCCAAAACAAGTCGCGCCCCGCGGGGGCGCGCGGATTGAAACGACGTCGATTACGCCGCCAGATGGCGCGATCGAGGTCGCGCCCCGCGGGGGCGCGCGGATTGAAACGTTTCATCCGGCATCTCGCCTCCCGGCGGCCGCCTGTCGCGCCCCGCGGGGGCGCGCGGATTGAAACATTACCTCCGGCACGGCGAATACGCCGCGCCGGAGTCGCGCCCCGCGGGGGCGCGCGGATTGAAACACGTGCGCCGAGGTCGCCGTTACGCCGTCCTGCAGTCGCGCCCCGCGGGGGCGCGCGGATTGAAACCAGACCACGAGTCGCGGCTCGATCAACGCGCCATGTCGCGCCCCGCGGGGGCGCGCGGATTGAAACTCAAGACCCATCCTCGCGCAATGCCCACGCCCGAAAGTCGCGCCCCGCGGGGGCGCGCGGATTGAAACGCCTTGTTCGCGGACCGTCTCGGCGAGTCTGTCAAGTCGCGCCCCGCGGGGGCGCGCGGATTGAAACCGGAGGCATTGCCGGAGTCCGATGGCGCGGCCCAGGTCGCGCCCCGCGGGGGCGCGCGGATTGAAACGGCGCAGCAGGACATGGTCGCGCTGCGCGCCAGCAGTCGCGCCCCGCGGGGGCGCGCGGATTGAAACGCGACCCGCAGTGCGCGTGAATATTCAGCCTCAAGTCGCGCCCCGCGGGGGCGCGCGGATTGAAACTCTGCGCCCCGCTCTGGGGCGCGGTCTGCCTATCGCGTCGCGCCCCGCGGGGGCGCGCGGATTGAAACATATACCGCGACTTGTCAAGACCCATCCTTGCGCAAGTCGCGCCCCGCGGGGGCGCGCGGATTGAAACCGCCTGCTCCAGGTCCGCCGCGAGCCGAATTGCGCGTCGCGCCCCGCGGGGGCGCGCGGATTGAAACTAGCCGAGGACGACGCCCGACTCCCGATAGCCGTCGTCGCGCCCCGCGGGGGCGCGCGGATTGAAACTACCGGCCGCACAATCGGCGGCCTGTCGATTATTGTCGCGCCCCGCGGGGGCGCGCGGATTGAAACGACTGCGGCTACACCAGAGATGTGCAGGGCTCGCGTCGCGCCCCGCGGGGGCGCGCGGATTGAAACGGCGATTATCCGCAAAGTGGGCCGGAACATCTGAAGTCGCGCCCCGCGGGGGCGCGCGGATTGAAACTGGGAAATTAAAGCCGCCGATCTGGCCGCGAATTAGTCGCGCCCCGCGGGGGCGCGCGGATTGAAACAGCGCATATTCAAATCCAGTGACAATCCAAAAATGTCGCGCCCCGCGGGGGCGCGCGGATTGAAACCGGCATACGGCGCAATCGCTGGGGTGCTCTCCCCGTCGCGCCCCGCGGGGGCGCGCGGATTGAAACGATCGGACCCGGGTCTCCATCTCAGGAAGGGGGAGGTCGCGCCCCGCGGGGGCGCGCGGATTACCCCCCAAGTCCTCTTTCGGGCCAGGGCATGGAGATTTCGTCTGTCCTTAGCGGGGTGGTTCAGGTCGGCGGGTACCCGGGGATGGCTTGGTGGCGCCCGACGGAAACGAAAAAGGGGCGCGTCGGGCACGGGTTTCGCAAGTTATTGCAGTGGGGTGGTGTGGCGCGAGGACAGTGGGCTATGGCCCGCCAGGAGGGCAGGGAGGGCGCGTTGGGCCTACGTGCCGGCCGGGTCACCCAGCCGGTCGGCGGGCAGGGGCACGGGCCATGGGTGCGGCGGTTGGCGGGCCCGCCCTTGAAACACGGCCGACCGAACGCCACCGCCGCGCACCCCGCGGGGCTTTCCTAGCCCCGAGGTCCGCCGCGCAGGGCGCGCCACGCTGGGCAACGTCCCATGCGCCTTGCCGGGCTGCTGCCCCTCCGTCCCAATGTTGGGGACGCCGCCACTACCACTGCGGGCGGCGGCCCCAGTCACGGGCACGGCCACGGACACCGGCACGGCCACGGACATTGGCGCGGGCACGGATCACGGAGACGGGGGCGGGGAGAGCTGGCTGGAGTGGTGGCGCTGGCGCGCTGCAAGCATCTTGCGGCCCGGGGGCCGTCCTGCCATGATCGAGGCAACGCGGCGTGCCGCGGGAAGGTGGGGCGGATGGGTGAGATCCGCAGGCTTTTGGATCGCCTCCGGGGACGGCGGGCGGGGTCACCCCTGTCGCTGCGGGCGCGGTTGGCCGTGTTTAGGGAGCTGCTGCACGCCAACAACCAGGCGCTGGGGTTCATCACGCAAATCCAACAGTCGCTGGCCGGGGAGCGGCCCACCACGGCGCGGGAGGTGCAGCGCCTGCTGGCCGGGGTGTCGGTACAGACGTACCGGATGATTACCAATTTGGCGCGCATGACCGGCCGAGAACAGCCGCAGCTGGAGCGGACGTTCGCGCGCATCCGCGCAGCGATCACCCAACGGGCGGAGGTAACACCGGCGCTGCGGGAGGTGGGCCTGGTGGTGCCGCTGGCGGAGGTGGACGCCTCGCTGGTGGAGCTGGTGGGGCAGAAGAGCGCTTTTCTGGGGGAGGCGGGGCGGATTCTCGCCGGGCGGGTGCCGGTGGGCTTCGCCACCACGGTGCACGCCTACCAGGCGTTGCTGGCCGCGGATGGGCTGGGAGAGCGGCTGGCGGCGATCATGGACGGTCTGGACGTGGAGTCGGTGGAGGCATGCTTTGGGGCGTCGGCCAGGGCGACCCAGGCGATCTTGGCGGCGCGGGTACCGGCGGATTTGGAGCGGGCGTTGCTGGACGCCGCGGCGGCGCTGCCGGGGGGCGAGGAGTTGCGCTTGGCGGTGCGCTCCTCGGCGTTGCAGGAGGGTGGGCCGGAGATGTCCTTCGCCGGCCAGTACCGCTCCTTGTTGAACGTGAGGCCCTCCGAGGTGGTGGAGGCGTTCAAGGAGGTGGTGGCCTCCAAGTACTCGCCGGAGGCGATTACCTACCGGCTGCGGCGGGGCTTCGACGACCGCGAGGTGGCGATGTGCTGCTGCGTGCTGGCCATGGTGCCGGCCCGCGCCGCTGGGGTGCTGTACTCCGCCAACCGTACGGCGAAGGGATCGGCGGTGCTGGTGCAGGCGGTGCGGGGTCTGGGGCTGGCCGCGGTGGACGGGTCGGCGGCGCCGGACTCGGTGCTGGTGGATCGGCGCAGCTTGCGGGTGGTGGGGCGACGGGAGGGGGTGCAGAGGGATGTGATTCGTCCGGCCAGCACCGGCGGGACGGAGCGGGTGGCGGTGGCCGAGGGGAAGGGGGAGGCCGCGATCAGCGACGAGGAGGCCAGGGAGCTGGCCACCCTAGCGCTGGCGCTGGAGCGCGCCTTGGGGGTGCCGGTGGATATGGAGTGGGCGCTGGATGAGGCAGGGTTCGCCTGGGTGCTCCAGGTGCGGCCGCAAGGCGAGCATGTGGGCGAGGCGTGGGAGGTGTCACTCCCCGCGGTGGAGGGCGCCACGGTTTTGCTGGCGGGGGGTTCGCGGGCGAGCGGTGGCGCGGCGGCCGGGCCGGTGCACCGGGTGGAGAAGGATCTGGATATTCTCCGCTGTCCCTCCGGGGCGGTGCTGGTGACGCGGGACGCCAACCCCCGCCTGGCGGTGCTGCTGCCCAAGGTGGCGGCAGTGGTGGCGGATATGGGGGAGGTGACCGGGCATCTGGCCACGGTGGCGCGGGAGCTGGAGGTGCCGGCGCTGTTTGCCACCCGCGAAGCCACCCAGCGGTTGCCGGCCGGGGCGGAGGTGACGGTGGACGCCGACGGCCGAGTGGTGTACCAAGGCAAGGTGGAGGAGGTGTTGGCGCGGGCCGCCCGGGCACCGCGGCGAGGGGCGGCGAACCCCAACGTGGAACGACTGTCGGCGGTGGCTGAGTTGATCGT